>Ga0136641_1000172_pt1 | contig 27585 bp, 28 predicted proteins | sample EliLak1302023Y_FD_115312 | JGI IMG/M metagenome (GOLD analysis project Ga0136641, IMG submission 115312) | Freshwater microbial communities from Elizabeth Lake, Yosemite National Park, California, USA - 13020-23Y | ecosystem: Environmental > Aquatic > Freshwater > Lake ...
ACGATGTTCTGGTACCTGTAGCGGGCATCCTGGACATCCTCGACAACTACGCCTTCGTTCGCACCAGCGGCTACCTGCCCGGCCACAATGACGTCTACGTCTCGCTGTCCATGGTTCGCAAGCAGGGTCTGCGCAAGGGCGATGCCGTCACCGGCATGACCCGTCAGCCTCGCGAGGGAGAGCGCCGTGAGAAGTTCACGCCGCTGATTAAGCTCGACACGGTCAACGGCAACGATCCCGACTCGGCGCGCAATCGTCCGGAGTTCTCCAAGCTCACGCCCCTGTACCCGCAGGATCGGCTGCGCCTGGAGACCGCGCCCAATAACCTCACCACGCGCGTCATCGACCTGGTGGCACCCATCGGTAAGGGGCAGCGCGGTCTGATCGTGTCGCCACCCAAGGCCGGCAAGACGATGGTCATGCAGGCCATCGCCAATGCGATCTCGACCAACAATCCTGAGGTGCACCTCATGGTCGTGCTCGTCGATGAGCGCCCAGAAGAAGTCACCGACATGCAGCGCTCAGTCAAGGGCGAGGTCATCGCCTCCACCTTCGATCGACCGGCCGAAGACCACACCACGATCGCCGAGCTCGCGATCGAGCGCGCCAAGCGACTCGTCGAACTGGGTCATGACGTCGTCGTCCTGCTGGACTCCATGACCCGCCTGGGCCGTGCCTACAACCTGTCGGCTCCGGCCTCCGGACGCATCCTGTCCGGCGGTGTGGACTCCGCCGCTCTCTACCCGCCCAAGCGGTTCTTCGGTGCCGCGCGCAATATCGAGAACGGTGGCTCGCTGACGATCATCGCGTCTGCGCTCGTCGAAACCGGATCGCGCATGGACGAGGTCATCTTCGAGGAGTTCAAGGGCACCGGAAACATGGAGCTCAAGCTCGACCGGCGCCTGGCTGACAAGCGTGTGTTCCCGGCGGTGGACGTTGATGCCTCCGGCACCCGCAAGGAAGAACTCCTGATGTCGCCCGAGGAGCTCAAGATCGTCTGGAAACTGCGCCGAGTACTCCATGCCCTCGATCAGCAGCAGTCGATCGAACTACTTCTCACCAAGCTCCGGGAGACCCAGAGCAACAACGAGTTCCTTATGCAGGTCCAAAAGACCACCCCGGCGGCTACCGGCACCTCGGCAGACGACGACTAGCCGACCGTGCCTGCACGGGGAATCTCGGCCGCTGGCCTCATGATGACGACACCCGTTCCCGGGGCGTTGGTCGTGATCAAAGATCAGTGGCATACTTCGGCCAGCCCCGGTTCACGACCGACATCCGCCGAGTCGACCCGGAGCACGAGAGGACACCATGAAGCCCGACATTCACCCCGAATACGTGGAGACCACGGTCACGTGTTCCTGTGGAAGCATTTTCACCACGCGCAGCACCGCGAAGTCAGGCGCGATTCACGCCGACGTCTGCTCGCAGTGCCACCCGTTCTATACGGGCAAGCAGAAGATCCTCGACACCGGCGGCCGCGTGGCCCGGTTCGAAACGCGCTACGGAAGCGCAGCCAAGACCGATAAGTAGTTGTAGACCCTGGGCGCCGGCCTGGGGTCGGCCGCGTGTCTCCCCCGTCGCGCGGTCGACCCCAGACTGGCGCCCGGGTGTTTGTGGGACCCTTGCGTCAAACAAAGGAGTCGAGTGTTCGATTCGTGTGTCGTGCTGCTGGATGAGTACGCAGATGTCGAGCGCGAATTGGCCGATCCGGCCGTCCATGGCGATCAGAGCGCGGCGCGCAGACTCGGCCGGCGCTATGCCGAACTCGGGCCGGTGGTCGCCGCCTATCGAGAGTGGCGTACCGCAAGCGAGGACCTCGCGGCGGCACGTGAGCTTGGCGATGACGACCCGGCCTTCGCGGCGGAGATTCCCGCGCTCGAGCAGCGTGTGGAGATTGCCACCGAACGCTTGACCACCCTGCTGCTGCCACGTGACCCCCTCGACGACAACGACGTGATCGTCGAGATCAAGGCGGGGGAGGGCGGCGAGGAGTCGGCCCTGTTCGCCGGAGATTTGTTGCGCATGTATCTGCGCTACGCGGAGCGACGGGGGTGGTCGACGCAGTTGATCGACGCCGTTGAGTCCGACTTGGGTGGCTACAAGGACGTGTCGATCGCGGTCAAGACCAAGGGCGTCCCTGAGCCGGGCCAGGCTCCCTATGCGCGGCTGAAGTTCGAGGGCGGCGTCCATCGCGTCCAGCGGGTACCCGTCACGGAGTCCCAGGGACGCATCCACACCTCAGCAGCCGGTGTCCTTGTGCTGCCTGAGGCGGAGGAAGTCGATGTGACGATCGATGCAAACGACCTGCGCATCGATGTGTACCGCTCGTCTGGCCCCGGTGGTCAGAGCGTCAACACCACCGATTCAGCCGTGCGCATCACTCACATCCCGACGGGTGTTGTCGTGTCCTGCCAGAACGAGAAGAGCCAGTTGCAGAACAAGGAGTCGGCCATGCGCATCCTGCGTGCGCGGCTTCTGGCGGCCGCAGAAGAAGCAGCGGCCAAGGAGGCGTCCAACGCACGTCGCTCGCAGGTGCGCACGGTGGATCGAAGCGAGCGCATTCGTACCTACAACTTCCCTGAGAACCGCATTAGTGACCATCGCGTCGGGTTCAAGGCGCACAATCTTGATCAGGTACTCGACGGAGAACTCGACGACATGATCAATGCCTGCGTGGAGGCAGATCAGGCGGCTCGCCTCGCAGGAGACGCGGGATGACCAACTGGTCGGAGGATCGAACCATCGGCGGCCGCGTGACCGTCCGAGACATGCTGGTGGATGCCGAGCGACGCCTGAGTGCCGTGGGCATCTCATCGCCGCCGGTGGATGCTGCGGAAATCATGGCTTTCGCTCTCGGGACCACCCGCAATCGACTGTTTCTTCAAGATGAGGTGACACCCGAGCAACGCGTGCATATCGAGCAACTTCTCACTCGCCGAATCTCGCGGACTCCTTTACAGCATCTGTTGGGCAGCACGGGCTTTCGACATATCGAAGTCGAGGTAGGGCCCGGTGTGTTCATCCCTCGCCCGGAAACCGAACTTGTCACCGAGGCCGCCATCCGAGAACTCGCGGTTCAACCCGTGGGTGAGCGCATAGCTGTGGATCTCTGCGCCGGCTCGGGTGCCATTGCCATCAGCCTGGGCCTAGAGGTAGAGGGCAGTCGCATCCACGCGGTGGAGTTGAGCGACGATGCAATCGGCTGGACGCGACGCAACGTGGATGCCTACCAAGCGCGATTGTCTGCGGTGGGCTCCGGAGTCGACGTCATCCATGACGATGTCGCGGTCGTGGCCGACCATGGACATTCCCTGTCTCGCCTTGCGGGCCGAGTGGCAGTGGTCATCGCCAACCCGCCCTACATCCCCGATCACATGATTCCGCGTGAGCCCGAAGTACGCGACCACGAGCCTGCGATGGCGCTCTACGGAGGCGACGACGGGCTCGATGTTGTGCGCGCTCTTCTGCGCACCGCTGCGGTACTCATGCGCCCCGGTGGTTTGCTTGTGATTGAGCATGCCGACGTGCAAGGCCTGGCGGCGGGAGCGCGCGGAGTGCCCGGCGTGGTGTCGGCCATGACCGTCGACCCGCTGCTGTCCGGTCTGGTCAACCTGCCGGTTGGCGCCAAGGTGTTTCGCAGTGTCACCGATCGGATTGATCTCAACGGTCTGCCGAGGTTCACCCTCGCCCGACGGGTTCTGGCCTGAGAAGACCATGACCCAGCGCATTGAGTGTCGAGATGGCGTCCATCGCGAACGTGCAGTTGCGGCAGCGTTGGCGGCGGTGCGTCGCGGCGATCTGGTGATCCTTCCCACCGAAAGCGTCTACGCGGTGGCGGCCGATGCATTTTCGGCACGCGGTGTGGCGGCCCTGCGCGCGGCCAAGTCAGTTGACGAAGGGGCGACGTTCGCCGTCATGGTCCCCTCGGCGACCACCGTGACCGGGCTTGCGGCGCGCATCACCGACGCAGCCCGCGGCCTGATGGCCTCCTTCTGGCCGGGACTGCTCACCTTGCAGTTTCCCGCGCAACCCACGCTTGCCTGGCCGTTACCACCCGAAGCCCCCGTGTCGGTGCGCATGCCATTGCATCCGCTGGCACTCGCACTGCTCGCGGCGGCAGGGCCGTTGGTTGTCACGACCGCCAATCGGCCGGGCATGCCCGCACCCATCAGTGCCGACGACGCCATCGCGCAGATCGGGGAGTGGGTGGCGATCGCCTTGGATGCGGGTGCACCCATCGACCCCGATGCACTGGCAAGCACCATGATCGACGTGACAGGCGACCGGCCACGAATCGTGCGTGCGGGTGCTGTGTCTGTCGACGCGATCGAGGACGTTCTCGGCTTCCCGCTGACCGACGGGGATGCCCCGTAGAGTGGTGGGGACCGTCAGAGAGGAACGTATGAGCCACACATTCTGGGGCCCGGATTTCAATGCACTGCAGGCCGAGGATCCCGAGATTGCCGCCATCATCCTTGGCGAGCTGGATCGTCAGCGCGGCGGACTGCAGCTCATTGCCAGCGAGAATTTCACCTCACCGGCTGTGCTGGCGGCCCTAGGCTCCACCCTGAGCAACAAGTACGCGGAGGGTTACCCGGGCAAGCGCTACTACGGTGGTTGCGCGGTCGTCGACACCGCCGAAGAAATCGGCATCGCCCGAGCCAAGGCACTGTTCGGCGCCGACCATGCCAACCTTCAGCCGCACTCGGGGGCGAGCGCCAACATCGCGGTTTACGGCGCATTCGTCATGCCCGGCGACACTGTGCTGGCCATGAGCCTTGCGCACGGCGGTCACCTGACCCATGGATCCAAGGTCAACTTCTCTGGCAAGTGGTTCTCGATCGTGCCCTACGGCGTCCGGCAGGACACCGATCTCATCGACTATGACGAAGTGCGGGCCCTCGCGCGGCAGCACAAGCCCAAGATGATCATTTGCGGTGCAACCGCGTACCCCCGGCTGATCGACTTCGAAGCCTTCCGTTCCATTGCCGACGAGGTTGGTGCGATCCTCATGTGCGATGCCGCACACTTCATCGGCCTCGTCGCCGGAAAGGCGATTCCCAGCCCGGTGCCGTTCTGCGATGTCGTGTCCTTCACCACGCACAAAGTCCTGCGTGGGCCGCGCGGCGGCATGATCCTGTGCAAGCACGAGCACGCGGCCAAAATCGACAAAGCGGTGTTCCCGATGATGCAGGGCGGTCCGCTCATGCATGCGGTAGCGGGCAAGGCTGTCGCGCTCAAGGAGGCGTCGACGCCGGCCTATCAGCAGTACGCCACGCAGGTCATCGCCAACGCGCAAGCGCTAGCCGCCGGCCTTGAGGCCCAGGGAATGCGGCCTGTCAGCGGTGGCACCGACACCCACCTGGCCTTGATCGATCTGCAGCCGCTGGCCGCTCACGGGCACGTGGTCACCGGAACGCAGGCTGAAATGCGCTGCGATGCTGCGGGGATCACGCTCAACAAGAATGCGATTCCCTACGATCCTCAGCCGCCGGCTGTCGCATCGGGAATCCGCGTGGGCACCCCGGCAGTGACGACGCAGGGGATGACTGTTCCCGACATGGCCATCGTTGCCGAGCTCATCGGCCGTGCGGTCATGGACGAGAACGGCACCCACGCTGCCGAGATAGCCGCAGAGGTGGGCGCACTCGTGTCGCGTCATCCCGCCTACCCCCAGAGATAATCGCCTCGTGCGCGAGTACCTGCTGTGCCTCCTGGCGGCCGCTGCGGTCGCCTATCTGCTCACGCCGCTGGCGCGCGTGGGCGCGGTTCGCATCGGAGCAGTCGCATCGGTGCGTGACCGGGATGTGCACGATGAAGTCACTCCTCGACTGGGTGGCCTCGCGATCGTGGGCGGAGTGCTCGTGGGAGTGCTTCTGGCCAGCAAGCTGCCACGCATGGGCGCAGTCTTCACCGGGAGTAACACCGCGGTCGCGCTGCTGTCCGGGTTGGCGATCATCGTGGTCATCGGCATCATCGATGACAGGTGGGGTCTTGACGCACCCACCAAACTCGCCGGCCAGGTCCTTGGCGCTGCGGTCATGGCATTTCAGGGCATCGCCATCATCTGGCTGCCGATCGGCGGCACCCTTGTCCTCGACCCCATCACGAGCGTGCTGCTGACCGTCTTCATTGTGTTGATCAGCATCAATGCCATCAACTTCATCGACGGGCTCGACGGGCTCGCTGCGGGCATCGTCACCATCGCTGCGGGCGGCTTCTTCGCCTACTCGTATCTCCTCTCGGTCAACCTCGGTCTGGCCCGCGCGACGCTGGCAACGCTGGTGTCCGCACTACTGGTCGGGGCGTGCCTGGGCTTTCTGCCGCACAACTTCCATCGGGCCCGAATCTTCATGGGAGACACCGGCTCGATGAGTCTGGGCTTCCTGCTTGCCGCGAGCACCATCACGCTTGCCGGCCAGGTTGATCCCAGCGCGGTGGCTACCGGCACGCTGTTCCCGACGCTGCTCCCCATCCTCATCCCCGTGGCGGTCATGTCGATCCCGCTCATGGACTTGGCTCTGGCCGTCATCCGGCGCACGCGAGCGCGGCGCAATCCGTTCGCCCCGGACAAGGCTCACCTGCATCACCGCCTGCTGGACCTCGGACACTCCCAGATCCGCGCCGTGCTCCTCATGTATGCCTGGACGGCCCTGATCGCGGGCACGGCTGTGGCGCTGGCCTTCGTGCCGGTGGCGGCCGCTCTCGGTGGGTTTGCGATCGGGCTGGGTCTGCTCATCTGGGCGGTGCGGCGTCCTGCTCGTACCAAGGCGCCTGTCCATCACCTTCGCGTCGGGACCGGTACCGACGGGTAGCTTGGCGCTGCGATAGCGTCCGCAGCGTGGCTTCAGTTGACGCATTGGTTCTCACGCGTGCGGGTCTGACGACCGTGGCTGTTGGTGCCGTTGCCGCGGTGATCGCGACCGTTGTCGGAGGTGGACACGGTCTCGTGGGTGCGGCACTGGCCACCCTGATCGTCGTGATCTTCTTCGGTGCGGGGCAACTGGTCCTCGGCCGCGTCATCGCCTCGAACCCGCAGATGGCCCTGACGGCTGCACTCATGATTTATCTGGTCAAGGTCGGAATTCTGCTGGCGCTGCTCATCCTGCTGTCGGGGGCGACGTTCTTTGATCCCAAGGCTTTCGGACTCACGATCGTGGCATGCACCATCGCCTGGACCTGCATGGAACTGTGGGTCTACTCCAGTTCCAAAATCCTGTACGTCCAGCCAGGAATGGGGCCGGGTGTCGCGCCGTCCAGGGCCCCCGACCAGCCCGCATCGGGAGGGTCGCAATGAAGTGGGGCTCCACTGCTCCCACCCATGCCGGGTGGTACCGTGCGCGCGCACCGAAGCACGTCCAGCCGGTCACCGTCGAAGAGTCGCGGGGAATGGCTGACTCTGCGTGGTCGATCTTCTCCCGGATCGCAACGGGGCTGGGTCTCTACGCAGCGGTTGGCTGGTTGCTCTCCCTCTGGCTCGGGCACGCGCCCGAGCTGATTGCGGCGGGAGCGCTGGTCGGGCTCGGTCTGGCGTTCTACATGGTGCTGAAAGACTTGTCGAGAACGTCCCCGAACGACGCAAGGCGAAGGAGCAAGTGATGCGCACGGGAGGCTGCGTTGCCTAGCGCGGTACTGGCCAATGGCGGCCTGTCGTGTCACCTCATGTCTGGCTGTGGCTTCCCGGCGCCAGGAGCCGAGATCTTCCAGTTCGACGCAGTACTTTCCTTTGACGTATTCGGGCTCACGTTCCACGTTTCCAAGATCTCGTTCCTGATGGCCCTCGCCGTGGTCCTCATCGTCGGGTTCTTCACCTACGCCTTCCGTCGGCCCAAGCTCGTGCCTCGCGGCGCCCAGAACGTCGGGGAGCTCGGCTACCTTTTTGTTCGCGACGGCATCGCCCGCGAGATCATCGGCAAGGACGGCGACAAGTTCGTCCCGTTCCTGTTCTCGTTCTTCTTCTTCATCTGGCTGCTGAACTTCTGGTCCATCGTGCCGTTCGCCCAGATCCCGGTGACCTCCATCTTCGCCATCCCGGTGGCGTTCGCACTGCTGGTCTACGTGACGTGGGTGCCACTTGGCGTGTACAAGCAGGGCTTCGCCGGATTCTTCGGCGGAATCATGTTCCCCCCGGGTGTTCCCAAGGCGATGTACATCCTGCTGACGCCGATCGAGTTGATCTCTAACCTGATCGTGCGTCCGTTCACCCACTCGGTGCGTCTGTTCGCGAACATGTTCGCCGGCCACCTGCTCATCGCCACGTTCTCGGTGGCTACCTTCTACCTGATCAGCGCCAGCGTGATCGGCATCCTCGGATCAGTCGCCTCATTCGCGGTGGCTGTGGCCCTCACGGGCTTCGAGGTCCTCATTCAGGCACTTCAGGCCTACATCTTCACCCTGCTCGCCGCGGTCTACATCAGCGGTGCGCTGCACGCCGAGCACTGATCGGTACGTTCTACCCGTACGGCCACAATTGAACAGCTCCATCATCCCAAGACCCCTGACCGGCGGACCTCCCGTCGGACGGACAGCAAAGGACAGGACATGTCGCTTCTCGCGGAAGTCACCGGCTCCATCGGTTCGCTCGGCTACGGCCTCGCGGCCATCGGCCCCGGCATCGGCATCGGCATCATCTTCGGACAGGGCGTGCAGGCCATCGCCCGTCAACCCGAGGCGTACGGCGTTATCCGCCAGAACATGCTCCTGGGCTTCGCGCTCGCTGAGGCACTTGCCCTCATCGGCTTCGTCGTCCCGTTCGTGTTCGGCAAGTAGTTCACCCACCCGCATAGCTTCTCGATCAGTTCCTTCAGGAACTAGGTAAGGGAGTCACGTCGTGACATTCGGAGTTCTGGCAACCGTCATCTCCGCCGCCGAAGGCGGCGAGGAGATGCCGTCCGTCCTCGCGGTCCCCATTGATGAGTTGATCATCGGGATCATTGCATTCCTGATCGTGTTCGGCGCTCTTGCCAAGCTTGCCCTTCCGAGCATCAAAAAGACCCTTGACGAGCGGGCCAACCTGATCGAAGGCGGACTCAAGCGTTCTGAGGATGCTCAGGCCGAGGCACAGGCGCTGCTCGACGAATACCGGGCCCAGTTGGCATCAGCTCGTGAGGAGGCGGCCTCCATCCGCACCCAAGCGCAGGCTGATCGATCGGCCATCATCGACGAGGCACGCAATGAGGCCCGGGCAGCGGCGGCACTCGTCACGGCCAATGCCGAGTCGCAGATGGCCGCCGATCGTGCTCAGGCCACGTCTCAGCTCACTCGACAGGTGGGGGAGTTGGCAGTCACGCTGGCAAGCAAGGTCGTAGGTCAGGCTCTGTCGGACGACGCGCGCATCACGTCGACCGTCAATTCCTTCCTCGATGACCTCGAGCGGCAGGCGGCGCGCTGATGCTGGGAGCCAGTCGCGAGAGCCTTGCGGCGTGCCAGGAGGGGCTTGATGCCCGCCGGCACGACGAGGTGTTCGCGCGCCTGCCCGAGGACCTGTTCGCGGTGGCGTCGCTGCTCGATTCACAACGTCAGTTGCTCGCGGGTCTTGCTGATTCTGGGCAGCCGTTGCAGTTCCGCGAGGGACTGGTGCGCGATGTGCTCTCGGGTCGCGTCAGTCAACTTGCTCTCGAGATTGTGCAGTTCGTCGTGGCTCGCCGATGGTCGTCCGAAAGGGATCTGGTGCTCGCGCTGGAACTTCTCGCTGATCAGGCGGCCTTCACAGTTGCTCAGAACGATGGCTCACTGGACGCGACCGAAGAGGAGCTCTTCCGATTCGGACGTGCCCTCGACGCCTCATCAGAACTGCAGATGGCGCTCACGGATCCTGCTCAGACCGCCGCGGTCAAAGCCCACATCGTTCGCGACCTGCTCGCCGGCCGCGGCACTGTCGCCACGGCTCAGGTGCTGCAGTACGCCGTGGGGCACCTGCACGGTCGTCGCATCGACGCGGTCATCGAGGCCTTGTGTGCGCTCGCGGCGCAGCAGCGCAAGCGCGTGGTCGCCGACGTGCGTGTCGCGGCGCCGCTAGATGATGCGCAACGCAATCGCCTGCAGTCATTGCTCAGTCAGATCAAGGGCCGCGAGGTCCGCCTCAACGTTGCCGTGGACCCCAGTGTCCTCGGCGGCGTGTTTGTTCAGATCGGCGACGAGGTCATCGACGGCACCGTTGTCACCCGCATGGAGCAAGCCCGCCGGGCCTTGCTCGGCTAAGACCCACCGCACGCACCACCAACGAACGCATCACACACGCCAGGGAGAGGACACACACCATGACGGAGCTGACGATCCGGCCGGAGGAGATCCGGGATGCGATCGAGCGGAACGTCGCGGCGTACTCGCCGGAGACCGCTCGAGAAGAGGTCGGGCGCGTCATCGAGACGGGTGACGGCATCGCTCGCGTCGAGGGCTTGCACTCGGCGATGACCAATGAGCTGCTGGAGTTCGAGGGTGGCCTACTGGGCCTAGCCCTCAACCTCGACGTCCGCGAGATCGGCGTCGTGCTCCTCGGTGACGGCTCGAAGATCGAGGAAGGCCAGGCGGTGCGCCGCACGGGCGAGGTCCTCTCGGTTCCCGTGGGTGACGCTTACCTCGGCCGCGTAGTCGATCCGCTGGGCAACCCCATCGACGGCCTCGGCCAGATCACAGCAGAGACCCGCCGCGCGCTCGAGGTGCAGGCGCCCTCGGTCGTGCAGCGCCAGCCCGTCAAGGAGCCGATGCTCACCGGCATCAAGGCCATCGACGCGATGACGGCTATCGGCCGAGGCCAGCGTCAGCTGATCATCGGCGACCGCCAGACCGGCAAGACCGCGGTTTGCCTGGACACGATCCTCAATCAGCGCGAGAACTGGCTGTCCGGCGACCCTTCCAAGCAGGTGCGCTGCGTCTATGTCGCCATCGGTCAGAAGGGCTCGACCATCGCGTCCGTCAAGGGTGCGCTGGAGGAGTACGGCGCGCTTGAGTACACCACCATCGTGGCCGCCCCGGCGTCTGACCCGGCCGGCTTCAAGTACCTCGCCCCCTACACGGGCTCGGCCATCGGCCAACACTGGATGTACAACGGCAAGCACGTACTCATCGTGTTCGACGACCTGTCCAAGCAGGCCGAGGCCTACCGCGCTGTTTCGCTGCTGCTGCGCCGCCCACCGGGCCGCGAGGCGTACCCCGGCGACGTCTTCTACTTGCACAGCCGTCTCCTCGAGCGCTGCGCCAAGCTCTCCAACGAGATGGGTGCCGGCTCCATGACGGGCCTCCCGGTCATCGAGACCAAGGCCAACGACGTCTCGGCCTACATCCCCACCAACGTCATCTCCATCACCGACGGTCAGTGCTTCCTCGAGTCCGATCTCTTCAATTCCGGTGTGCGTCCGGCCATCAACGTCGGCATCTCGGTGTCTCGCGTCGGCGGCTCGGCACAGCCCAAGGCCATGAAGAAGGTGGCCGGCCGTCTGCGCCTCAACCTGGCTCAGTTCCGTGAGCTCGAGGCCTTTGCCGCCTTCGGCTCCGATCTCGATGCAGCCTCCAAGGCTCAGCTCGAGCGTGGCGCGCGTCTGGTCGAGCTGCTCAAGCAGCCGCAGTACCAGCCGCAGTCAATGGAGCGCGAGGTTGTCTCCGTGTGGTCGGGCACTACGGGCCAGCTTGACGATGTGCCGGTCGAGGACATCCGTCGTTTCGACGCCGAGTTCCTCGGCTACATCGAGCGCGCCAAACCAGAGGTGCTCGAGACGATTCGCTCGACGACGGATCTCTCGGACGACACCGTGACGGTGCTCGAGGCTGCCATCGCGGAGTTCAAGAAGCAGTTCACGACGTCAGCCGGGCACCTGCTGGTCAACGACGAGCCTGTGTCTGCGGTCTCGGATTCCGCGATCGACCCGACCAAGATCACACGGCAGGTGCGGGGCTAACTGTGGGCGCGCAACTACGTGTCTTCCGGCGGCGGATCAAGTCCGTCCGGGCGACAAAGAAGATCACGAAGGCAATGGAGCTCATTGCCTCGTCTCGAATCATCAAGGCGCAGCAGCGCCTCGATGCGTCGCTGCCGTATCTGACTCATCTGACTCGCTCGATCAGTGCTGCGGCATCCACGGCCAGCGATGTGCGCAAGCACCCCCTCATGGCCAACGATGAGAATCGCTCGCGCGCCGCAATCCTGATCATCACGGCTGACCGAGGTCTGGCAGGGGCCTACTCCTCGAACGCACTCAAGGCGGCTGAATCCCTGGCCATCAACCTGCGCGCCAAGGGCATGTCGATCGAGCTGTACGTCGTGGGTCGCAAGGGCGTGGGCTTCTATCGCTTCCGTGAGCGCGCCATGGCGGGGCAGTACACAGGCTTCACCGATCAGCCCACGTATGCCGACGCCAAGCGCATTGGTGGCGACCTGCTCGAGGCTTTTCTGACGCCCGACACAGAGGGCGGCGTGGACGAGATCCATGTGGTCTACACGCGTTTCGTCTCGATGGTCACCCAGGAGGCGCACATCAAGCGGGTGCTCCCGCTGGAGGTAGTTGACGAAGTTGTCGAGAAAATCGACAGTGCGGCAGCCTTCCCGCTGTACGAATTCGAACCGGATGCCGAGGCAGTCCTCGATGCACTGCTGCCCCGCTACATAGACCACACCGTGTACTCAGCCCTGCTGATGGCCGCGGCTTCCGAGCATGCTGCACGTCGCCGAGCAATGAAGTCGGCAACCGACAACGCCGAAGAACTCATCAAGTCGCTTTCCCGTCAGGCCAACCAGGCCCGTCAGGCCGAGATCACCCAAGAAATCAGCGAGATCGTCGGCGGCGCCGACGCTCTGTCCGCCAGCGCATAGGAGGAACCATGACCGCAACGACTGAGACCAAGACCGGTGTAGGCCGAGTCGCACGGGTGACCGGCCCGGTCGTCGACGTGGAGTTCCCCGTCGAGGCCATGCCGGCCCTCTACAACGCCCTCACAGTGGAGGTGTCGTTCGACAAGAACAGCGAGGGCGGCGGTTCCCGCACGCTGACCTTGGAGGTTGCCCAGCACATCGGCGACAACATGGTGCGCGCCATCTCGATGCAGGCCACTGACGGGCTGGTGCGCGGGGCGCCGGTGCAGGACTCGGGCAACCCGATCATGGTGCCCGTCGGGGACGTCACCAAGGGTCACGTGTGGAACACCCTGGGTGTGCCGCTGGATGTGCCGGAATCCTCTCTTGAGATCAAGGACCGCTGGAGCATTCATCGCCAAGCCCCCGCTTTCGACCAGCTCGAGTCCAAGACCGAGGTCTTCGCGACCGGTATCAAGGTCATCGACCTGCTGACCCCGTACGTCAAGGGCGGAAAGATCGGCCTGTTCGGTGGCGCGGGTGTCGGCAAGACCGTTCTCATCCAGGAAATGATCTACCGAGTCGCAGAGAACTTCGGTGGCGTGTCGGTGTTCGCCGGTGTCGGCGAGCGCACCCGCGAGGGCAACGACCTCTTCCTGGAAATGACCGAGTCAGGCGTCCTCGAGAAGACCGCGCTTGTGTTCGGACAGATGGACGAGCCGCCGGGCACGCGCCTTCGCGTTGCCCTGACGGCGCTCACCATGGCGGAGTACTTCCGCGATGTGCAGAAGCAGGACGTGCTGCTGTTCATCGACAACATCTTCCGCTTCACGCAGGCCGGTTCGGAGGTGTCGACCCTGCTGGGCCGCATGCCTTCGGCTGTCGGTTACCAGCCGACCCTGGCCGACGAGATGGGCCAGCTGCAGGAGCGCATCACCTCGACCCGTGGTCACTCGATCACGTCGCTGCAGGCGATCTATGTCCCCGCTGACGACCTCACCGACCCGGCTCCGGCCACGACGTTCGCGCACCTCGATGCAACGACGGTGCTCTCGCGCCCGATCTCCGAGCTCGGTATTTATCCGGCCGTGGATCCACTCGACTCCACCTCGCGAATTCTGGATCCGCGCTATGTTGGCGAGGATCACTACCGCGTGGCCGCTCGAGTCAAGGAGATCCTGCAGCGTTACAAGGACCTCCAGGACATCATCGCCATCCTCGGTATCGACGAACTCTCCGAAGAAGACAAGATCATCGTGGGGCGCGCTCGGCGCATCCAGCGCTTCCTGTCGCAGAACATGTTCGTCGCAGAGGCCTTCACGGGCCAGCCGGGATCGTTCGTGCCGGTCGAGGAGACCATCGCCTCCTTCAAGCGCTTGTGCGAAGGCGACTACGACCATCTGCCGGAGCAGGCATTCTTCATGTGCGGCGGCATCGACGAGGTCGAGAAGAACGCGGCCGACTTGGTTAAGAAGTAGCAATGGCCGAGTTGACCGTCGCCGTCGTCTCAGCGGAGCGGGGCATCTGGTCCGGCACCGCCGCGAGTGTCGTCGCCAAGACCCCGGAGGGTGACATCGGCATCCTGCCGGGTCACGAGCCGGTGCTGGCGCTCCTGCAGGACAGCCCCGTGAGTGTGACAACCGCGGACGGCTCCGTGATCGTGGTTGCTGCCCATGGCGGCTTCCTGTCGGTTGCCAAGGACGAGGTCAACATCATCGCCGAGGTAGCGGAGATGGCGGCAGACATCGACATTGATCGGGCCAAGATGGCACTTGCGCGTGCGCAGGCGGCGGGCGAGGAGCCCGACGAGCAGTCGGCCCTGAAGCGTGCTGAGACCCGCCTCTCGGCAGCGTCGATGGCCGGTATCAACCGCTAGCTGGATTACGCCGGGTCGGCGGCCGTGCGAACCGTCATTCGCTCGATCACGTCTGCCCGCCGACGTCGGATCGAATTGCGCCAGACCTCGACCGTGAATGTCTGGACCGGGAACCACAGCATGACCCAACTGGTGACGCTGAGACCCTCGGCAACTGCTGCGAGTGGATCGTTGTTTGTCGCGTCGCTGTAGTTGCGAAGGTAGATGGCCGCAGTCTGCAGGAGGAGAAAAACCGCGACCCCAACCGCAAACAGCCGCCGACCGATGGCCCCTCCTGCGTCCGTCGACTCATTGTCCATGCGGTTCTGAACCCGCACCCACCGTCGGACAGCGGCGGTGAGTTCGTCGTCAATCCCGGGGTGGATGTGCGCGGCGGGGAGCACGAGAAGGAGTTCCACCTCATCGGTCTTGCGAGGCTGTCGAAGGAGAAGGAGGTCTCGTACGGTCTCCATTGCCGGCTGTGCCGTGAATTCGGTGTAGTGCGGCGACGTGGGGCTCAGAGTGACGACCTCGAACAACTGCTGAGCCGACTGCAGTCGGACCGTGAGTTGATAGGGCACGGCAGGTGCCTTACCGGTTGGCGCCGGGCTGCCACAGCACGTCGCCGCCCGGCAGATTCGCCACGCGCGACAGGATGAAGAGCAGGTCGCTGAGGCGATTGAGGTACGCGGCCGTCAGCATGTTCATGCCGCCGTGGTAGGTGTCCAAGGCGGCCCAGGTGGTGCGCTCTGACCGACGGACCACGGTTCGGGCCACATGCAGGTGAGCCGCGAGCGGCGAACCGCCCGGCAGGATGAAGGAGCGAAGTGGCTCCAATGTGCTGTTGTATTCGTCGCACCAGGATTCGAGTCGATCGATGTAGGGCTGGGTCACTCGCAGGGGCTCATGTTCGGGGTTGTCAATGACAGGGGTGCAGAGGTCGGCACCCACATCGAAGAGGTCGTTCTGCACGGTAACGAGGAGCGCGCGAATGTCGTCCGGGACCTCAGAGGAGGCCAAAGCCAGTCCAATGACGCAGTTAGCCTCATCGACGTCGGCATAGGCCTTGAGTCGCGGATCGTTCTTGCCCGTGCGGCTCATGTCTCCCAGGGAGGTAGTGCCGTCGTCGCCGGTACGGGTGTAGATGCGTGTCAGATTGACCATGTGCCGACCCTATGGCACATCGGGAACCTGAGCCGGTTCGCGCCTACGATGTGGATGTGGAGGTCGTGCGGGTCATCGGGGGGGCGCCCCTGCGCGGCGAGGTGCACGTCGTGGGCGCGAAGAACTCCGTCCTCAAGCTCATGGCAGCCACCCTGCTTGCCCCGGGAGTCAGCACCATCCACAACGTCCCTGACATCCTCGACGTCGAGATCATGTCCGAGCTGCTGCGACGGCTTGGCTGCCATGTCACGCGCGAGGCTGACGCGGTTCGCATTGACGTTCCGCTGGAGCCCGACCATCGCGCCGACTATGACCTGGTCAGACGCATGCGTGCATCAATCTGCGTGCTCGGTCCCTTGGTCACACGGATGCGCGCGGCGCACGTGGCCCTGCCCGGAGGCGACAATATTGGTTCTCGTGGCCTGGACATGCACATCGACGGGCTCGTGCGCATGGGGGCCGAGGTCACCAATGAGCATGGCTACCTGATCGCGTCGGCTGCCGGTCGCCTGCGCGGAGCACACGTGTGGCTGGACTTCCCCAGTGTCGGCGCGACTGAGACCATCCTGATGGCCGCGGTGCTGGCTGACGGGACAACAGTGATCGACAATGCTGCTCGCGAGCCAGACATCGTGGATATCTGCGAGATGCTCATCGCGATGGGTGCCCAGGTCGATGGCGTTGGGACTTCGACGATTGAGGTTCAGGGCGCTGACGCTCTCCAGCCGGTCACTCACCGCACGGTTCCGGATCGCATCGTGGCCGGCACGTGGGCCGTGGCTGCCACCATGACGCTGGGGGACATCACGGTGAGGGATGCGCGTGCCGAACACCTGTTGATGGCGTTGGAGAAACTTGCCATCGCCGGGGCCGACATCACGACGATGCATGACGGTTTTCGCGTGCAGATGGCACGACGACCCAAGGCCGTGGACATCGTCACGCTGCCGTACCCCGGATTCCCGACAGACCTGCAGCCGCAATTCATCGCGCTCAATGCCATTGCCGAAGGCGCCGCTCTGGTCACCGAGAATCTCTTCGAGGCTCGCTTTCGATTCGTGCAGGAACTGGCGCGCCTCGGTGCAGACGTGCGCACCGATGGCCACCACGCGTTGGTGCGCGGACGAGCGCGGCTCTCGGCGGCACCTGTCGAGGCCACAGATATCCGCGCGGGTGCGGGGCTGGTCCTTGCGGGTCTGGTGGCCGAGGGCGAGACCACGGTCTATGGAATGTCACATGTGGATCGGGGCTACGCCGGCTTCATCCCGGCCCTGCAGTCCCTTGGCGCAGACGTGCAGCGGGTTGACGTCGGCTGACCGACATGCTCGGGAACTCATCCCCGGGACTCAGGCGAGTTACGCAGCACCTTCGTGGCCTTGGCCAGATCCGCGGGCCACACCAGAACCCGCGGCCCCTCGAGAGTTGTCGCCAGGTTGGCACGGATACCACTGGCCTCGAGCGTCTGCCGCAGTACTTCACCCTCGATGAAGTTCGTGGGTGAAGCCACCGGCACGAGCAGGCCGTACTCGTCGACCGTGCCCTGTCTGGGCGGGGCAGCGACAACAGACGCGCCTCGACGGTGAGACCAGCGCAGGATCAGGATCAGCAAGCCGATCAGGGCTGCGGCGAAAAGCGGGCCGAACGCAAACGAGAATGCGTTCCAACTGGGCATGCGGCAATCGTGCCGTGTGGGAGGTCTGGCCGCCACCCGATACGGTGCCCAACGTGCGGATCGTGGTGGCTCGGTGCAGCGTGGACTACGTGGGGCGGCTGACCGCTCACCTGCCTGAGGCCACGCGAGTCCTGATGCTCAAGGCCGATGGGTCGGTGCTGATCCATTCCGATGGCGGGTCCTACAAGCCGCTCAACTGGATGAGCCCTCCGTGCGTTGCCCGCTTGGTGGATGGTGGCAGTGCGGACGAGCCCCCTCGCTTGGTCGTGGAGAACAAGGCTGGCGAGCAGTTGCAGATCACCCTCCATGAAGTGATCCACGACGTCGAGCACGATCTGGGCATTGACCCCGGTCTGGTGAAGGACGGCGTCGAATCCCACCTCCAGGCACTCTTGGCCATGCATGTGGCTGTGCTCGGTGAAGGATGGTCGCTCGTGCGCCGAGAATTCCCGACGGCCATTGGACCGGTGGATCTCCTGTGTCGCGACGGCATGGGTGGCGCCGTGGCCGTGGAGATCAAACGCCGGGGTGACATAGACGGAGTAGAGCAATTGACTCGGTACTTGGAGCTGCTCAATCGAGATCCGTTGCTGACACCGGTCAGCGGCGTGTTCGCCGCGCAAGAGATCAAACCTCAGGCGCGGGTGCTGGCTGAGGACCGGGGCATCCGATGTGTGGTCTTGGATTACGAAGCGCTGAAGGGCACTGATGACCCCGGGCTGCGCCTGTTCTAACGGTCCATCGCATCTGTCCCGGTACTCTGCACGTGTGGGCCGCAAGAACCGTCGTCGTGAAGACGATGCACGCGAGATGTCGCCTGCGTATTCGTCACAGTCCGTGGAAGCGTATGCGGGTGAGGATTGGCATGTGCGCCGACTGACCGGGTCATCGTCCACCAAGCCCTACCGGTGCCCTGGGTGCGACCAAGAAATCCGTCAAGCAACACCGCACGTGGTGGCGTGGCCCGTGGATGGTCCGGTCGAGAGTCGTCGCCATTGGCACACGCCCTGCTGGACCGCTCGCGATCGACGCACGTCTCGTCAGGTGCGAGGACAGGCGCCGAGGTACTGATGACAGAGATCGTCGCGAACTCGGTGCTACCCGCTCAACGCGAGCCGCTGCGGCTTCGCACCTCCGATGGCCTCACCTTGGTAGGCGAGTTGGCGCTGCCTGTCGACCTGCCGGTGCGCGGAACAGTCGTGTGTGTGCATCCCCTGCCCACGCATGGCGGAATGATGGACAGTCACGTCCTGCGCAAGATGGCCTGGCGGCTCCCGGCGCTCGCGGGCATGGCAGTGCTGCGATTCAACACGCGAGGCACCACCAGCGCGGCCGGCACAAGCGAGGGTGAGTTCGATGCCTCCACCGCTGAGGGGCTGGATCTGCAGTCGGCGATCGATGAGGTCGTTCGTCGAGGACTTCCTGACCCGTGGCTTCTGGGCTGGTCCTTCGGCTGCGATGTCGTGCTGCGGCACGGCAACGTGGCGCCGGTCACGGGTGCGATCCTGCTGTCACCTGCTCTGCGCTTTGCCACGGTCGAGGAGATGAGGTCGTGGAATGTTGATGGCCGCCCGGTGGTGTGCCTCATTCCCGAGCTCGATGACTATCTGCAGCCACCCGAGGCCATGGAGCGGTTCTCGATGATGACCCACGCGGATGTGCGGCCTGTCGCAGAGGCCAGACACCTGTGGGTCGGTGAGCGCTTCGTGCGTCATGTGCTGGACGAGGTCGCGGCGTGTGTTGTGCCGGGATCGAGTCCCTTGCCGAGCCAGTGGCCGGGCCCGATGGAACGATGGTCGGACCTTCCTACAGCCCAGTTGCCTTCTTGATCATGGCGGCGAAAGCCTTGGCGCCCGGCCCGGTCAGGTGGACGCCGTCGGAGACGAACCACTCTGGATGTTCCTGCGCGGCAGCGTTCCAGTCCACGACGACAACATTGGGATAGTCCTTGGTGACGGTGCTTATCACCTTGTTGTCTGGACCTCGCCATGGTCGGGGCACCGCGGTGTTCACGACGACCACGCGCTCACGGTCGGTCAGCTGATCCAGCATCGCCCGCAGGATCGACTCGGGCATGACGCCGTTGGTCCCCGCGTGGATAACCACGATGTCGGCGAGTCGTCCGCGATTCTTCGTCTTAGCGATACGCCCGGTGAATGCCCCGGGGAATCGAGATACCGCGGCGTCTACTTTCGCACCGGGTATCGCGTCGTAGATCGCGGCTCGGGCACCGAGCATGACGGAGTCGCCGAACAAGGTGACGGGTCCGTTGTCGACGGCCGTGGGGGAGGCAGTAGCGCTGGACTCTCCCGGTGAGCCTGCGGTTGCAGATGCGGTTGCGGTTGCGGTTGCGGATGGCCCGTCGTCGATGCCTACTTCTGTTGGCCCACCGTTGGCAATGCCCGTGGCCTGGGCGACGTCCGCCGCCACCGCCGCTTCGGAGTTGGGTGCGGGAACGGCGAGCAGGCTGACAACCAACACCGAAAGTCCAACGGCGAGCAAGGTGCCACCGGCCGCGAGGATGCCCGTGAGGCGAGCGTGCATCGCGCCGGCTGTGGTTCGCCAATGCCGCCAGAGGCGTCCGAGTACTCCGCGGCGAATGGGGATCTCAACGAAGCGGTACGACAGCTCGGCAACGCCGAACGTCAGCGCGAGACGAAGAACGAGGACGAGGGGGCCATCCAGTGGCCAGTCCAGGAGTGGGCGGGTGACCATGTAGATCGGCCAATGCCACAGGTACAGCCCGTAGGAACGTTGGCCTATCCATCGCAGCGGCTGTACGCCGAGCCACCGCCCCAGCGGAGCGCCCGGGTGGGTGGCCATTGCTATGAGCAGCATGGTCACGACCGCCAGGATCAGGAACCCACCATGCGTGTACATGAAGGGCGTGTATTCGCCCACGGACACGAAGAAGTACAGAACGCACACGAGTGCGACGAGTCCCACGCTCGTCACGATGATCGAACTCGTGCGGGCGAGTGGACCTCTCAGTCGGCCGGGACGCCAGAGTGTGGCCAGAGCTGCGCCGACAAGCAGGCCCATGCAATGCGAGTCGGTGCCGAAGTAGGCGCGACTGGGATCAGCGAGATCCGGAAAGCCGCTTTGGCGAGAAATCACGATGAGCCACGCTGTGGATCCTGCTGCCAGGAGCAGGGAGACGAGTGCTACTCCGCGACGCCGCATGCGCCGATACGCGAGGTACGTGATGGCCGGCCAGATCAGGTAGAACTGTTCTTCGACCGCGAGGGACCACAGGTGCTTGAGCAATGGGGGTCGCCCGATGAACTCGAAGTACGACTGCTCCTGGATGACGTACCACCAGTTGTTGACGTAGAAGATGGAGGCCAGTGCATCGGTGCGGACCTGTGAGGCAGCGTCGCGGTACACGATGACCGCGGCGATGCAGGCGACGATGAGAACCAGCATGAGCGCGGGTAGCAAGCGTCGTGCTCGGCCGAGGTAGAAGCGACCGAAGTTCAAGCGACCTGAACGATCCATCTCCTCCAAGATCAGCGAGGTGATGAGGAAGCCGCTGAGGACGAAGAAGACGTCGACGCCGAGGAAACCCCCGGGCAGCCAAGGCACGTCCGCGTGATAGAGCAGGACGCCCAGGACTGCGATGGCGCGCAGTCCGTCCAACCCGGGGAGGTAGCCCATCTCCCCCACAGCGCGGCCCCGGTCCAGTCGCCACGGCTGCTGTGGGGTGGCGCTCACCACCACATCGTAGGAGGGACAGATGACATCCCGGTGACGGCCGAATCAGTGGCCGGTGGCGACCTGGACAAGCTCCACGAGGACACCACCGCAGTCCTTGGGGTGGCAAAAGTTCACCAGAGACCCTCCGGTGCCGACTTTGGCCTGGTCGTAGAGCACGCGTACGCCGGCGGCTCGTAGGTCTGCTGCCGCCGCCTCGACGTCGTCCACGGCGAAGGCCATCTGCTGGATGCCCGGGCCCGAGCGGTCGAGGAACTTTCCAATGGTGGACTCGGGGGTCAGGGGCGCCAGCAGTTGAAGGTAGGAGTCGCCGATGGCCAGCATGGCCTCGCGGACGCCCTGCTCCTCGTTGACCTCTTCATGCACGACCTTCAGTCCGAAGGCTCGCTTGTAGAACGCGATGGCTTCGTCGAGGTCGGGGACGGCGATGCCGACGTGATCGATCCGGGTGGGCTGCATGGCGATATGTTGTCATCTCCTCTGATGAGAAGGGATATCGAGGTGGACCTGACCTATCTTGTCGCCGGTGTGCGCGACGGTCGTCCGCGCGAGATAGCCCGCGCCATCTCCCTCATCGAAGACGGATCCGCGCACGTGCCGCAGCTCCTGTCGGCTCTTGTTGATGCACGGCATGCTCGCGTCATTGGCATCACCGGGGCTCCTGGCGTCGGCAAGTCCACGACCACGTCAGCCCTGATCCGCGAGTTCCGGATGCGTGACCAGACTGTCGGGGTACTCGCGGTCGACCCGTCGTCCCCGTTCTCCGGTGGCGCCCTCCTGGGTGATCGTGTTCGCATGCAGGATCACGCCACCGATCCTGGAGTGTTCATACGCTCCATGGGTGCACGCGGGCATCTGGGCGGACTGGCGAGTGCGACGGTTCAGGCGTTGCATGTGCTGGACGCGGCGGGCTACGACGTCGTGCTTATCGAGACGGTCGGGGTCGGTCAGTCCGAGATCGAGGTGGCCGGTGCCGCCGACACCACGGTGGTGCTGCTGGCCCCCGGCATGGGTGATGGCATCCAGGCGGCCAAGGCTGGCATCCTCGAAGTGGGCGACATCCTGTGCGTCAACAAGGCTGATCGCGACGGAGCCGAATCGACCGCGCGCGAGATTCGCTCGATGCTGGCACTGGGGCATCGTGCCGAAGGTGCGTGGCAGCCGCGAGTGGTGATGTCGGTTGCCGCTGATCGCGATGGCATTGCAGATCTGGTCGCCGCGATCGATGCGCGCGATGAGTGGCTGATGCAGTCGGGGACGTCCCGTGTACGAACACGATCCCGCGAGGAGATCCTTGGGTGGGTTGTCGGAATGCTGCGGGCTCGAATCGATGCCGAGCTCTTGGACTCTCTTGCCCTCGATGTAGCCGAGGGTCGGCTCGATTCCTTCTCGGCCGCCCAAGAGCTAGTCGGCCCTTAGCGCCGCTGCCAGGCTCCCGGCTCAGCGATCAAAGCCGAGACCTGCTCTGGCATGGTTCCCTGTGCCACATCCGCCAGTGTGGTGCGCTCGAGCACATGACGCATGGACGCGCGCACGGCGATCCACACCTCGCGGAGGTGTTCTGCGGCCCCGCTGTACTCCAGGTCCTCGGGACGCTGGCCGCGAACAGCCGCCAGAGGCCCATCAAGGGCTCGGACAATGTCAGCGATCGTGATGTCGACGGGGGATCGATCGAGGCGGTAACCGCCGAGTGCACCGCGCTGGCTTGCCACGATCCCGGCTTGGCGAAGTTGTCGCAGAATGCCCTCGAGAAATTTCAGGGGGATCGCCTGGGCGTTGGCGATGGCCTCGCCTTTGACCAGGCGCGTGGGGTCCTGGGCATGCGAGGCGGTCAACTCCAGGAGCGCGCGCATTCCGTAGTCGGCTTTGGCGGAGACGTGCATGACCGGATTCTCCTGAACTTTGAGAACAATGACCCGTCGACACGCGGCCCTTCGGCCCGGTGGGCCACAATGCGCTCATGGCCAAGATCTCTGCACGCGGCGCCGTCGACCTCGGTGCCCTCGCCTCCGCCAGACAAACCGAGCAGCGTGCGGCGACCGCGATGGCACATGCCCCGGCGGGCGTGGTCATCCATGCCACGGACGCAACCTTCGAGACCGAGGTCCTTCAGCGGTCCCTGCAGGTCCCGGTGGTCATCGATTTGTGGGCCGAGTGGTGCGAGCCGTGCAAGCAGCTGTCGCCGGTGCTGGAGATGCTGGCTGCCGAGGGTGCTGGCCAATGGGTGCTCGCCAAGATCGACGTTGATGCCAATCCGGCAATCTCTCAAGCGTTCCAAGTGCAGTCGATCCCTGCAGTTTTTGCGGCCATTGGCGGGCGAGTGCTGCCGCTGTTCAACGGCGTGTATCCCGAAGCACAGATCAGGCAGTTACTCGACGAGCTGCTTCGGGTCGCAGCGGAGCAAGGTCTGCCCGGTGCGTCTCTTGGTGAGTCAGCGGAAGGAGCAGATGCTGCGCCCGCGGAGCCACCGGCCGACCCCCGCTTCGACGCGGCCTATGCGGCCATCGAGCAGGGTGATTGGAGTGCCGCCGAAAAGGCGTATCGGGCTGTCCTTGCGGCGATGCCCAACGACCCTGACGCCGCGGCCGGCATTGCGCTGGTGGGCATCTATGCGCGCACCGAGGATGCATCCGAGCCCGTCTCGACGACCACTCCAAGCGATGCACTTCTCTCGGCAGATTTCGCAGCGCTTCGCAACGAATGGTCACGGGCCTTTGACCTGTCCATCGGCGCTGTGCGCATGACCTCGGGTGAGGATCGGGATGCCGCCCGGCAGCGGGTCATCGAGTACTTCGCGGTTGCTGGCCCAGACCCGGCTGTGCCGGCGGCACGCGCGGCTTTGTCGAGCGCGCTCTTCTAGTCCTGCCAGCCGTCGTACCGCAGCACCACGGCGCCAAGGGGCGGAAGTGTCATCCATGCCGATGCGGGTTGTCCGTGATGACCCCACTCCTGCGACCACACCGTCCCCATGTTTCCGGTGTCGGAGCCCCCGTATATCCCTGCGTCGGTGTTGAGGATCTCCGTCCAGCGGCCGCTGGCGGGCAATCCGATGTGGTATCCCTCGCGAGTGACGGGGGAGAAGTTGAGCGCAACGGCGACCATGCCGCCGGAATCATCGCGACGCAGGTAGGTGTAGGTATTGGAGCCCGAGTCGTTGGCATCGATCCATGAGAAGCCATGCGGCTCGTCATCTGCTTGCCACAGTGCCGGCGTGTCTCGGTACACCCGGTTGATGTCCATCGCCAAGCGATGGATGCCCTGATGCTCGGGAAACTCAAGGAGCCGCCAGTCCAGACCGGAATCGCTGTTCCATTCGGCGGATTGCGCGAACTCTGCTCCCATGAACAACAGCTTGCGGCCCGGGTGGGTGTACATCAGCCCAAGGTAGGCGCGCAGGTTGGCGAGTTCCTGCCATCGATCACCGGGCATCTTGCCGATGAGTGAGCCTTTGCCGTGCACAACCTCGTCGTGTGAAATCGGCAGAATGAAGTGCTCGCTGTAGGCGTACAGCATCGCGAACGTAAGTTCGTGGTGGTGGTACTTGCGATGGATGGGATCATGCTTGATGTAGTCCAGCGTGTCGTGCATCCAACCCATATTCCACTTGAAGCCGAAGCCGAGTCCGCCCAGAAATGTGGGCCGCGTGACTCCCGGCCATGACGTGGACTCTTCTGCAATCGTGATGATGCCGGGGACGCGGCGATAAACCGTGGAGTTCATCTCCTGGAGGAACACGACCGCGTCAAGATTCTCGCGACCGCCGAACTGATTGGGAGTCCACTCGCCGTCCTCTCGCGAGTAGTCCAAGTAGAGCATGGACGCGACGGCGTCGACCCGAAGCCCGTCGACGTGAAACTCCTGCAGCCAGAACAAGGCATTGGCAACGAGAAAATTCCGAACCTCGGGGCGGCCGAAATCGAACACGAACGTGCCCCAGTCAGGGTGCTCACCTCGTTGCGGATCGGCATGCTCGTAGAGGGTTGAGCCGTCAAACCGGGCCAGCGCCCAATCGTCCTTCGGAAAGTGCGCGGGCACCCAGTCGACAATGACGCCGATCCCGGCCTGGTGGAGCGTGTCGATGAGGTAGCGGAGGTCATCTGGGGAGCCGAAGCGAGACGAGGGAGCGAAGTATGACGTCACCTGATAGCCCCAGGACGGCCCGTAAGGATGCTCGGCCACCGGGAGGAATTCCACATGCGTGTACGCCATGTCGATCAGGTAGGCCGTGAGCTCCGCGGCAAGTTGGCGATACGAGAGTCCCGGTCGCCACGAACCCAGGTGCACCTCGTAAATCGACATGGGCTGCTTGTAGTGGTTGATCTCCGCACGGTGGCGCAACCATTCGTCGTCATGCCAGGTGTGCGCCGACGAAAACACGATGGAACCGGTAGCCGGAGGAACCTCGGTCGCAAAAGCCCACGGATCAGCCTTGCGTCGCCACACGCCATCGCGACCGAGAATCTCGAACTTGTAGAGCGTTGCGTCGGCGACGCGGGGAACGAAGAGTTCCCAGACGCCGCAGGAGCCCAAGGACCGCATCGGATGACCAGTCGCGTCCCAGTAGTTGAAGTCGCCTGCCACGCGAACGCCCTGTGCGCTGGGGGCCCAGACCGCAAAAGACACTCCGGTCACCGTGCCCATGGAGGTTGTTAGTTCGCGCACGTGTGCCCCGAGGACATCCCACAACTGTTCGTGACGCCCTTCCTGAATCAGGTGGATGTCCATACCGCCGAGGGTGGGCAGAAATCGGTATGGATCGTCGGCAGGAATGGTGACCCCGTCGTACCTGACGTCGATGGTGTAATCGGGAACCTCGGTGCGGGGGAGTACGGCAACCCAGATGCCCCGGTGTTCGTGCTGCATATCGACACGCGCGTCAGCTGTCACGATGACGACGGCATCGGCGTGGGGGCGCAAAACTCGCACCGTGACGGATCCGTCATGAGAGTGCGGGCCAAGAACACTATGTGGATCGTGGTGCCAGCCTCCGACAATGCGATCGAGCTCGTCCGCGGACGCTGGAGAAGCCATCGGTTGCGGAGACGAAGACACGGACACCCCTCAGGCCTTGCGCACGTGGACGATGTGGGCCACCTGTGACTCGGGGCGAAGCTTGACGTAGGTCTGCTGACCCCACGTCCAGGTCATGTTCGTGAGCAGGTCGTGCGCCAGGAATCGGTCGTCTTCCTCCATGCCCAGCGCGTGCATATCCCACCAGATGGTCGACTCGCATTCGAGTGGATCCATGAGGCAGGCCACAAGGATCAGGTCCTCGCCCACCTGCTTGGAAAAGGCGATGATGCCGTGGGACTCAGAAGCATGGAAGGTGAGCGAGCGAAGGTCTTGAAGTGCCGGGTGATCGCGGCGAAGTTGATTGAGAAGAGTCAGGTAGGGGGCAAGAGTGTCGGCGTCCGACGACCAGTCACGCGGTCGTAGCTGGTACTTCTCGGAATTGAGGTACTCCTCACTGCCGGGCCGCACCGGTTGGTCCTCGTACAGCTCATAGCCGCTGTAGACCCCATAGGTCGGTGAAAGAGTCGCGGCGAGCGTCGCTCGGATCTGGAAACCCGCAGGACCAGAGTGCTGCAGGTATTCGGTGAGGATGTCTGGGGTGTTGACGAAGAAGTTAGGGCGCATATATGCCGAACGCTGGTGTGCGAGTTCGGTTGCGTACTCCTGGAGCTCGTCGCGGCTATTGCGCCAGGTGAAATACGTGTAGCTCTGTTGAAAGCCAACCTCTGCCAAGGCTTGCATCATCGATGGACGAGTGAAGGCTTCGGCAAGAAAGAGCACATCTGGATCGGTGGCCCGAACGCTAGCCAAGAGTCGGTCCCACAGCAAGAGGGGCTTGGTGTGCGGATTGTCTACCCGGAAGATGCGCACCCCGTGCGCCATCCAGTGGCGGACAACGCGTTCGATCTCGGCGTAGATCCCTTCGGGGTCGTTATCGAAATTGAGCGGGTAGATGTCCTGGTACTTCTTTGGCGGGTTCTCGGCGAACGCTATGGACCCGTCGGCCCGGGTGGTGAACCAGTCGGGATGTGCGGTGACCCACGGATGGTCGGGTGCCGCCTGCAGGGCCAGGTCGAGGGCGACCTCCATGTTCAAGGTGCGCGCATGTGACACGAATGCGTCGAAGTCTGCGAGGGTGCCTAGATCTGGATGGATGGCGTCGTGACCGCCGTCTGGCGACCCGATGGCCCAGGGGCTTCCGGGATCATCCTTGCCCGGCGTAAGGGTGTTGTTTGGCCCCTTGCGGTTGACAGCACCGATGGGATGAATAGGAGGTAGGTACACGACGTCGAAGCCCATCGCCGCGCCCTCGTCCACTCGAGACGTCGCGGTGCGGAAGGTTCCCGAGATCGGGGGAATCGCCCCCTCACTGCGCAGAAA
>Ga0136641_1000173_pt1 | contig 27556 bp, 5 predicted proteins | sample EliLak1302023Y_FD_115312 | JGI IMG/M metagenome (GOLD analysis project Ga0136641, IMG submission 115312) | Freshwater microbial communities from Elizabeth Lake, Yosemite National Park, California, USA - 13020-23Y | ecosystem: Environmental > Aquatic > Freshwater > Lake ...
ATGCACAGAAACATCAAATTGAAGGCGGCATTGCTGATGGCAAGTCTTATAATACTGAAAAACAACAACCTAAAACAACGATTGACGCTGGCGCAAAAAGTCCGCCTTCGCCTTAAAGGATAACAACGTATGGTTGCACCAAATAGAAATCCAAGTACCGATACCCGACGTCCTGCCAACGAGCTTGGCGATGGAAGACCTGGGCCGTTTTTGGCCAAGGTACTACACGTAGTTGATCCTGAGTACATGGGCAAAATTCGTGTACAAATTTTGCATGTTGGATCAAACGGAAGTACTACTAACGGAGAACTTGCATGGGCAAGTTATATGAGTCCATTTTTTGGAACAACTAGTGTAAACTATTTGGGTCAGTCTAGCACAGGCCAAGCGGCCTACGACGATACACAAAAAAGTTATGGCATGTGGGTTCCAACACCTGATATAGGAACTACGGTTATTGTAATGTTTATTGAAGGTATGGCAAATAAAGGTTACTGGTTTGGTTGTGCTCCGGAAAAATATAAAAATTTTATGGTTCCTGGAATAGCGGCGACTAGTTTAAATACAGATTATCCAGCAACCGGCGCAATGGCATCAGAACAAACTAGAGTGCCTGTGGCAGAATATAATGCCGCGATTAATAAAAACCCAGGCGATTCTCCTACAAATGTCGTTAAACCAGTACATCCTTTTATTTTTAAATCCTTAAAACGACAAGGATTAGTCAATGATGATATTCGGGGTATAACATCATCTAGTGCCAGACGAGAAACACCTAGTAGAGTTTGGGGAATTAGTACAGCCGGGCCGGTTGACAAAAAGGGCCCGACTGGAGAAATCGGATCGATTGAAGAGAAAGCCACTGCCGCCCATAGCAGATTAGGCGGAAGTAGTTTTGTTATGGATGACGGTGATGAAAAATTTATCAGAGACAAGCCAGCCTCGGAAGCTCCACCAAAATACAACTATGTACAACCTAAAACACCTCCGGTTGGCGATACTACTATTCCGCACAACGAATTAATCCGACTACGGACTAGAACTGGCCACCAAATACTTTTACATAATAGCGAAGATTTAATTTACATTGGCAATGCAAAAGGAACAGCATGGATAGAATTAACCAGTAATGGAAAAATTGATATTTTTGCGGCTGACAGTATTAGTATACATACAAAAGCTGATTTAAATATTAGAGCTGACAGAGATATAAATTTAGAAGCAGGCCGGAATGTTAATATAAAATCTATAAACCAAACACATATTGAAGCTACCAACGATCTTTCAATAGTTGTCGGAGCAAGAGGTTTTATTACGACTAAAGGTAATTTAAATGTTAATACAACTGGCAATAATGTATTTTCAGCCACCGGCAATACTAGTTTAAAAAGCGGCGGAACCCACGCTGAAACTGCCGATAAAATTTATATGAACAGCAGTGTTTCTGCATCGGATGCACCCGCTTCTAGTGCTTTAACTACACATCGAGTCCCTGATATTATCGGCAGCACCGAGTCGATACTACGACGTATTCCAGCAAGAGAACCTTGGGTACATCATGAAAATTTAGACCCTGTGCAATTTAAATCAGATAATACCGATAGAGAAGTGACAACAGCATTGACAGTTCCGGATTATTATGACAACTACACAGCACCGTTAGATACATTCAAACAAGGAAGATAATAATGGCAACAGATTTATATAATAAAATTACAATTCCGGCTGTGCCTGTTACTTCAGTGCCGTCGCCTAAAGCCTACAAAGGATTTAGCACAGTCAATACTGCCAGTGAAAATTTTGCACTGTATGATTTTGAATTAATTAAACAAGATTTAATAAACTATTTTCATATTCGAAAAGGCGAACGTCTGATGAATCCGGCTTGGGGAACAATTATATGGGATAGTTTGTTTGAACCCATGACCGAGCAGTTAAAAGAACAGATTGTTTCTAATGTCAATGACATTATTAATTCAGACCCGCGTTTAGTAGCAAAAAACATACTTGTTACTACCTACGAAAGCGGCATACAAATAGAATGTACGCTAACTTATTTGCCTTACAATATTACCCAGAGTATGCAATTGAAATTTGATCAGGATAACGGTATTGCAAGCAATAGAGTTGGGTATTAAGTACGTACATAATAAAAAACAATAAATACGATTACTAGGATATATTCATGAGCTCAACCGATAGACAAAATAGACTGTTAATTAACCAGGATTGGACCAAAGTTTACCAGTCTTTCCGTAATGCGGACTTTCAAAGTTACGACTTTGAAAACTTACGCCGCACTATGATTGACTATATCCGTCAAAATTTTCCTGAAGATTTCAACGATTATATTGAGTCAAGCGAGTACTTGGCCCTTATCGACCTCATTGCTTATATTGGTCAAAGCATAGCTTTCCGCGTTGATTTAAATGCCCGCGAAAACTTTTTAGAACTTGCTACCCGTAGGGATAGTGTACTAAGATTAGCAAGGCTTCTAGGCTATAATGCAAAGCGTAATATTCCTAGTAACGGTTTATTAAAATTTACAAACGTTACAACAACTGAAAATGTCATCGACAGCAACGGCCGCAACGTAGCCAATCAAGTTATCACATGGAATGATACTACCAATAGCAATTGGTATGAACAATTTATTGGTGTTTTAAATGCGGCATTTAATACAACTCAGCAATTTGGAAATCCTAGTGATAGTGCAACTATTAACGGAATTCCTAGTGAACAATATCGTTTTAACGCTAATAATACTAATGTTCCAGTTTTTGGATTTACTAAAACTGTAAACGGCACCAGTATGGATTTTGAAGTTACTAGTACTACATTTAGCAATCAAACATACATTTACGAAGAAGCACCAAGAATTGCTAATCCTATGGCATGTGTGTATAGAAATGACGGCCAAGGTAACGGCAGTGCAAACACTGGATTCTTTTTTAACTTTACTCAGGGTAATTTAAATCAAGGTACGTTTACTATTTCTCAACCAACCACAAATCAAAGCATCGATTTCAATAGTTCAAACATTAATAATACAGACATCTGGTTGTATAAATTAGATGCCACTGGAGCAGAAGGTTCATTGTGGACACAGGTACCTGCATTAACGGGTAACAACATTATCTATAATAGTTTAAACAAGGCTATTAAAAATATTTATAGCGTAACAACAAAAGCCAGCGATCAGATTAGTATTAATTTTAGTGACGGCAATTTTGGAACATTACCGATTGGAACCTTTAGGTCATATTATAGAATTAGTAATGGAGAAACTTATACAATTAATCCTCAAGATATAAGAGGTGTTACATTAAATATTCCTTACATTAGTTCTACTAATCAAACGCAAACATTAACTATCACATTAGAATTACCAACTGGTGTGTCGAATGCTAGTGCCAGTGAAACGAATGACGAAGTAAAACAAAATGCTCCTGCAACATACTACACTCAGAATCGTATGATTACTGGCGAAGATTACAATATTAGCCCGTTGTCAGTTACTCAAGAGGTTGCAAAAGTAAAAGCAGTAAACCGTTCAAGTAGCGGAATAAGCCGATATTTTGATTTAGTCGATCCAACCGGAAAATATTCAAGTACAAATTTATTTGCCGACGATGGCGTTCTTTATCAACAAGATTTTAGTACAAATTTTAATTTTACTTATTCTAATAGAACACAAGCTTCTAATATAATTCACAATCAAATATTTGAAATATTAAATGATCCAAATCTACGCAATTTTTATTACAGCAAGTACAATGGAGTTAACACTACCAGTTTAGGAATTACATGGTATCAAAAATCATCAGATAGTAATTACTCAACTGGATATGTTGGAAGTTCAACGATTGATGGAAAGCCTTACCAAGTTGGCAGTACTACCAGTACAGACTTACAGTTTTTAGTAGTAGGTTCACTGATTAAATTTGTTGCACCTACCGGAAAATATTTTAATCTTAATAATAAAAACGCATTAGTTACAGGTACTTCGACTACGTCAAATACCAGCACTTATATATGGACAGAAGTTACTGGTATAGTAGGCGACGGCACTGCTAGTGGTACTGGCGTTTTAACTACCGGGTTAGGTCCATTGTCGTTAAATGATATCATACCAACCGGTGCGTCGATTGCTCAAATTATTCCTGCTTGGAAAGTAATTATCAGCAGTAGTGTAATATCTACAATGATTGATCTAATAGCAAATAGTAGTCCGTTTGGATTACGTTACGATCTTGGCACACAAAGCTGGCAAATTGTTTTTCAATCTAATTTAAATTCAATAGAACAGTTTAATTTAAATCACCAAGGCGATACTACCAATTTAAAATTAGACTCTAGCTGGTTATTATTATTTGTAACTGATACTATAACATACACTGTTACAACAAGAAAATTACAATATATTTTTGAAAGTAATGAACAGTTGCGTTTTTACTTTGATTCAACACAGCGTATCTATGATAGTACATTGAGACAGGTTGTCAACGACGAAGTTAAAATACTAGGAATCAATACACAACCGGGGAGTGTACAACCGTTTACATTTGATCAGCGGTTTAAAATTGTTTCAACTTTTGTTGGATTAGATGGATACATAGATACTAAAAAAATTATAATCACTTTTGGAGATAAGACTGGAACAGCAGTTGTACAAGATCCTGATGCATTTAATAATATTGTGTATAATAATGCTGTTCCTACCTATATTGTATTAAAATTATATACAGTTGAACAAGGGCAGCAAGATTACAAATATGTTGATAATACAAATGGTACGGTGTTGATATATGCTAATGCAAGCAAACTATCGGCTTATTCTAATTATACTGATGGACAGTATTTTTATTTTACTGATTCAGATACAGTTTTAAAATTAAACCAAGCCACTAGTACATTAATACCAAGTCTGGATTATAGGGTGTTTATTGGCCGTGACAAATTAAAATTTCAATACACTCATAGTGCCGATAATCAAAGTCGTATCGATCCGGGTGTAAGTAATATTGTTGATATTTTTGTATTGACCAAGGGATATGATATTGTTTTTAGACAATGGTTATCAAATTCAATCACTACAAAACCGTTACCTCCAAGCAGTGACGAGTTATATAATACAATAGCTCCTAGTTTAAATTTAATTAAATCTATCAGCGATGAAATTATATACCATCCAGTAAAATATAAAATTTTATTTGGCACAAAAGCGGAATCGCAATACAAGGCACAATTTAAAGTTATTGTAAACCCAACAGTAGTTGTAAGTAACAACGACATCAAGACTCAAATTCTTGCGGCAATTAATAAATTCTTTGAACTAGGCAATTTTGATTTTGGTGATACATTTTATTTTTCAGAACTAGCAACTTATGTTATGAATATATTGTCGCCAAACATTACTAATTTTGTAATCGTGCCTACAGGCAATACATTATCGTTTGGCGGCTTATTTGAAATTACAGCCGGGCCTGATGAAGTATTCATTAGTGCCGCGACAGTAAACAACATAGATGTTGTAACAGCAATAACCCCAACAACAATTAACAGCCTTGGTAATGTAACATCTTCAACAAACGTGTTATCTAATCAAGCATTAACAAGCTCAGCTTACGGATCAACTAATGTCTGATAAAATCAATCCAACCGGATCAAGTTCACAAACCGCTGTAGATTTAATTCCTAAATTTTACCAAACTCGCGACAATGTAAAGTTTATACAATCTACTATCGATCAATTGGTTCAAAAAGGAACCACTCGAAAAATCAGCGGGTATATTGGACGAGAAAATGCTAAATCTGCTTCGGGCCCGGATATTTTTATCGATGCTGTTGATGCCACTCGACAAAATTATCAACTTGAGCCCGGTGTAGTAGTAAATGATCGTTTAGGAAATACAACATTTTTTAAAGATTATATCGATTATATTAATCAATTAAATGTATTTGGTGGTAATACAGATAATCATGAACGTATTAACAAACAAGAATTTTATAGTTGGAATCCCCATATTGACTGGGACAAATTTGTAAACTTCCAACAGTATTACTGGTTGCCGTACGGCCCTGAAACAATTACAGTTTATGGCCAGAACAAGAACGTTACTAGTACATACACTGTTGTTGTAGAAGAAGAACTAGCTACTAAAGAATACTTGTTTACTCCTAATGGATTGACTCGAAACCCGAGCATTGTACTATATAGAGGCCAAACTTATCATTTTGATATCACAAGCGTAGGCGAACCTTTCAGTATTAAAACTGCTAGAACATTTGGTAAGCAAGATAGATATATTGACGATGCAAAATCAGTAGATCGCTTCGGGGTTACCACAGGCAGGGTAACATTTACTGTTCCTGATAATGCTCCAGATTTACTATACTATGTTAGTGAAAATGACCCTAACCTAGGCGGGGTTATTAAAATCCTTGACATCAAAGAAAATAGTTCAATCGATGTTGAAGCCGACTTCTTAGGAAAGAAAACATATACATTACCTTCCGGAGATCCGGTTAGTAACGGCATGAAAGTATCATTTGGCGGCAACGTTACTCCTGAAAACTATTCAACTGGCGAATATTACGTTGAAGGAGTTGGTACTGCAATCACTCTTGTACCGACTACTGTGTTAGAAGTAATTGGCGCTTATACAGAAACAAAAGTATTAAATTATGACGAAACACCTTTTGATCAATTTCCGTTAGATCAAACTAGTACCTATGCAAATTCTCAAGATTATATTGTAATTAATCGCGGTGCAGTAGATAAAAATGCATGGAGTCGATACAATCGTTGGTTCCATAAAGACGTTGTTGCGGTTAGTGCAACGTTAAATGGCGCCGACTTAAATTTAAATCAAACAGTAAGAGCAACCCGTCCTATTATTGAATTTGAAGCCGGACTGCGATTATTTAATTTTGGTAGCGTTGCTATTAACGATGTAGATGTAATTGATACTTTTACAACAGATGCATTTAATACCATCGAAGGATCTGCCGGATATAATATAGACGGGGTACAATTAACAGAGGGTATGAAAGTTATTTTCTTAGCTGAAAAAGATTCTTTAATACAAAATAATGTTTATTTGGTTCGATTTATTAACATACAAAATGCAGGTAGTGGTAAACCTCAAATACATTTGGAATTATTAAAAACTCCTAGTATTGATAATACTGTATTAGTGAGACAAGGTAACTCTTATCAGGGATACATGTTTTGGTTCAACGGCAAAACATGGATCTATAGCCAACAAAAAACTAAGGTAAACCAAGCCCCGTTATTTGACTTGGTCGATAATACTAAAACTTTATTATCTAGTTATTCGGGTAGTACATTTGCAGGAACAAAATTATTTTCGTATAAAGTTGGAACCGGAACAAATGACAGTGTCTTAGGATTTCCGCTAAGTTATCAAAATATTAATAATATCGGAGATATTAAATTTGAATTTAATCTGTTAACAGATACTTTTAACTATAAAGAAAACGATTTATTAATTACTAAAAGTATTAACACTGGATTTTTAAAAAAATTAAACTATGTTAATACTGTATTGTATACGAACGGCTGGCAAACAAGCGCAGTTACACGATACCAGGCTGGAGTTAGAATTTACAAAAATTCTAATAAAGTTAATAATTTTCCATTAGATATCTACGATAATAAAACTGATCTTACAGATTTAGAAGTTAGAATTTATATTAACGGTATTCGATTAGATAAAAACAAATGGTCTATAATAGATGCGGCGAATTATAAAGTAATTAAGTTTGTATCAAATATTGAATTAACAGATGTATTAACTATAAAAGCATTTGCTAAACAGGCGATTAATAAAAACGGGTATTATGAAATACCAATTAATTTACAAAATAATCCTTTAAACGAAGACATGACTATGTTTACGTTGGGGGAAGTAAGCGACCATGTTAACAGTATTATTGATAATTTACAATCTTTGTTCACCGGAACATTTCCAGGCGATAATAATCTTAGAGATTTAGGTAACATTACACAGTACGGAACAAAATTTGTACAACATAGTAGTCCTGCAAGTTTTAGTTTATTTCATGTTGCATCGGAAGATAGCAATGTTGTAAAATCTTTAGAACAAGCAAAAAACGATTACGGTAAATTTAAACGTAATTTTATTGCTAAATCCCAGACGTTAGGAACACACGGTGATCCGGTATCGCAAGTAGATTCAATTTTACTTAAACTCACATTAAATAAATCTAAGTTAGCACCGTATTATTTTAGCGACATGTTACCGTTTGGCGCCAAGAAGGTTAGTAATTATACTGTGGTTGACCCTAGGATTACAAGTTATCCATTGACTAATATATTCGACAATACTGTTTTGTCAAATAAAGCGGTCAGTGTGTATATCGGTACAACACAATTATTATACGGATTAGATTATACATTTACAACTGATGGGTATGTAAATATTACTGCACCGTTAACAAAAAATAAAACAATCACAGTTTATGAGTATGACAGTACAGACGGTTGTTATATACCATCTACTCCTACAAAATTAGGATTGTGGCCAAAGTCTACTCCTGAAATTTTCCTAGATACTTCATTTATAACTCCGGTTAAAATGATTCGCGGCCACGACGGCAGCCTGACATTAGCATACAATGACTATCGAGACGAATTGCTTTTAGAATTAGAAAAACGAATCTATAATAATATTAAATCGTCATATGATATTGATATATTTGATGTTGGTGCTATAATCCCAGGCTATTCAAGAGATACAGAATATACGTTATCTGAATTTAATCAAACACTTTCTCCAAATTTTTATAGTTGGATTACTATGGTCGGCGCAAATTTTACAAAGCCGCTATCATTTGATTTAACTAATGCATTTACATATAATTTTAAAGGACACAGCGCACCTGACGGTCGAGGTATACCCGGTTATTGGAGAGGTATATTCCAATGGATGTATGATACTGATAGACCACATCTTTTTCCTTGGGAAATGTTAGGATTTTCAGAAAAACCAACATGGTGGATAAGTCTATACGGCCCTGCACCTTACACTAGTAATAACTTAGTCATGTGGACCGATATAAGTTTAGGTGCAGTTCGAGAACCAGGTATGCCGGTCGTTTATAGATCCAATTATGCAAAACCGTTCTTGTTAGAGCATTTACCAGTAGATGAATCTGGAAATTTAATTACGCCTATCCAAGCAAATATTGCGAAAGGCCCGTCAACCGCAGATACCAATTCTAATTTTGTATTCGGAGACAACAGTCCTGCTGAAGCCGCATGGCGTAAAAGTAGTTATTATCCATTCAGTGTAATTTCAACTGCAATGATTTTAAAACCTTCAAAAACATTTGGATTGACACTTGATAAATCTAGAATTGCAAGAAATCTTGCAGGTCAGCTAGTTAATACTGATACGAATCTTAGAATTCGTCCTGCTGATATGGCAATACCTAGCATTTATTCTAGCACGACTCGAGTACAAACCAGTGGCATTATAAATTATATTGTCGATGATTTAGTACATGAAAATTTAAATTTTTATAATCAGTATCAATATTCTTTACAAAATTTACAAGTAAAATTAAGTTATAGAATTGGATCTTTTACAACAAAAAATAATTTTAATTTATTATTAGACAGTAAAAATCCAGCGTCAACCGGAAATTTATTTGTTCCGCCGGAGGACTATTCTATTATTTTTAATAGTTCTAGCCCTATTAAGAAATTATCTTACAGCGGTGTAGTTATAACTAAAACAGATACTGGGTTTGAAGTACAAGGTTACAGTTTATCAAGTCCTTATTTTAGTTATTATGCGTGGACACAAAGTGCTGGAGCAATAACCATTGGTGGTATTAGTTCTCCGTATGCGCAATGGACACCTGGACAACAATATACTACAGGCCAGATTTTATTTTATAATGGAATTTATTATAGAACTATAGCTAGTACTAATTCGGGCGATACCTTTAATTCACAATCGTTTAGTAAATTACCGGAATTACCGATATCTGGCGGAGTCACTGCTAGTTTTAGAAAATTATGGGATCGAACAAGTGCAATAACAATACCGTATGGAACTGTTTTAAATTCAGTCCAGGAAGTTGTTGACTTTTTAACCGGATACGGGGAATGGTTAAAAGACCAGGGATTTGTATTTGAAGAATTCAATAATAATTTAAGCGCAGTAAGCAATTGGGAAACTAGTGCAAAAGAATTTATGTTCTGGACTACACAAAACTGGTCTACTGCACAAAACTGGATAGACTGGGTACCTAACAAATTAATTCCAGCTGGAACTGTTGTCAAATACAACGACGTTTATTATAAAGCATTGGATGTACAAGCGGCATCTGCAACTTTTATAGCTAGTGATTTTTCAAAGATTACGGATATTAACAGTAGTGGCAATGCAGTAATTAGTCTAAGTCCTTCGGCGAATAGTCTAACATTTACGGCAGACATGGCAGTAGTTGACGATGTCAATAATACATTTAATCAATATGAAATTTTTAAGGTCGATGGCACTAGCCTACAACCGGCAGATTTAAATAGTATTCGCCAGGGAAATACTATAAATTATATGCCTAGAGCAGGCGGAACAATTTATAATGCTAGTTTTTATCTAATACAAAAAGAACAAGTAGTAATCTTAAACAATACAACAATGTTTAATGATGTTGTTTACAATCCTACAAGCGGTTATAGACAAGAGCGTATTAAAGTAACCGCCTTTGTTGCAAGTCAATGGTTTGGCGGCTTTGAAGTTCCGGGCTTTATTTTTGATAGAGCCGAAGTTACTGAATGGAAACCTTATACAATATACTATCCTGGCGATATAGTTAAACAAGGACAGTTTTATCTTCAAGCAAATCCCGATGGTAAGGTTGTTCCAGGCACTGCAACTTTAGATACTAATCAATGGATGTTGTTAACTAGCAAACCTGAATCTAAATTAATACCTAACTGGAGTTATAAAGCCGGACAATTCACTGATTTTTATAATTTAGACGAAGATAATTTTGACACTGGTCAACAAAAAATAGCACAGCATTTAATCGGCTATCAGGACCGCCAGTATCTAGATAATATTATACAAGATAAAGTAAGCGAGTTCCAATTTTATCAAGGATTTATTAAAGAAAAAGGCACACAAAATAGTCTTAACAAATTATTTGATGTGCTAAGTGCTGACAATAAAGAAAGTTTAAATTTTTATGAAGAGTGGGCAATACGTGTAGGCCAATACGGTGCTAGCGATGCGTTCGATACTGTTGAATTTATCTTAGATGAAACAAGTTCCACTATTAATCCCCAAGGATTCCATTTAGTAAATCAAAACGATGAGTATTCAAGTAATTTTAATATAAACCTGTTACCAAAAGATTTATATCTTGCACCATTAGGATACGATTCAAACCCATTTCCTTATAATAAAGAATTTACGCCGTTTTTAAGATCCGGTGGATATGTGCAAGCTGATTCAACAGTTATACAACTGCCTTCGATAGATAGTTTAGCAACAGAGGATATCTCTAAGTATGCAGACGGCATGTTTATTTGGGTACCGTTTTATCAAACAAATTGGAATGTTTTTAGATTTACTAATAGCTTTTTTAATATTTCTGATGTAGTGCAATCGTCGACATCGTTATTGATAGAATTAAAAGATACGCCTGTGGGATTAAACGCCGGCGATTATCTAGGTATATCTCAAGTATCGTTCGCTGGTTTCTTTAAAATACTAAGCATATCAAAAAATATTATTACGGTCGATGCACCAAATGTTAAATTAACTAGCAATTTCACTCAGCAATCTCAAGCTGTGCTATTTCTTCTGTTGCCGGCAAAGACATCTAATATAGATAATGCTAACGAGTTGATCAAATCCTTTATAACACCCGGCGATAAAATTTGGACTGACAACGATGGTACTGATCGGTGGGCAACTTGGCAATTACAACGAGCCTATACAAAAAATGAAATTACAAATCAAGATAATGTATTAACAGAATTTAAATATGCAACCGAATGGGCGCCAAACACAACCTATACACTAGGAAGACTTCTTAAACATACAACTGGAAATTTAACTTCTGATACGACCTTTGTAATTACTGGTAATGTTTCTCCAGATACATTTGATCCTGATAAAGATAACGGATTTAATACGTCTACTGGAATATCGGCAACAACTATAATTGGCACAGGAGCAGGAGCAAGTTTTAATATTATAAAACAAACTTTAAAAGTCCGTGATTCTTCTAATAATGTAGCTAGCACAAAAGTTACATTAACTATCACAGTTGCTAATGGCGGAGATAATTACTCTCTTTACGATGTAATAAAAATCTCTATACCTGTATATACTGGCGCTACTACTAATAGCAGTAATGATGTAACATTGGTTATAAGAACCTCAGTGAACCCAACTAATGTTCTTTACTATTATACAAATTATTGGTTCACATCGGGGTCTACTTTCACTAGCAATGTTTCTTTATTGACTTATGGATTAGACAATACTGGCAATACAATAATTCTGACAAATGCTAATCAATCTAACGTTTTAGCAATAAAAAATATTACACCGGATTCATTATCATCTTTTGGGCAAGTGATTGCAGTTACAAAAGCCGGTAACTTGGCAGTAATATATACTGCAAAAGGCCATGTAGGAACTTACATTAAGGTCAGCGGATCACAACCCTGGGAATTAAATCAAGTAATTGTCCAGCCATTTATTGCACAATCGAGTCCACTAAACATAAACCCAAACAGCATAAGTACGTTTGGAGAATCTTTAGCAGTGACTAATGATGGATCGTATCTTGCTGTAGGAAGTCCTAATGCCGGATACGCCAGTGTTAAAACTGATAACAGTACTGGAAATAAGATTTGTGATTCGGCTGGTATAGCCTCGACTAACAATGCAACTGGAGCAATTAGTTTATACCAAAAAGATACCTTTGGAAATTATAATTTAATTTTTACTTTTGTAACAGGAAACGACAGGGCAGGCGAACATTTTGGCGGAACTCTTGCTTTTGGCAAAGACACATTATTTGCATCGGCTCAGGCAGCTGATGGTAGTTCACGAGTTTATACGACTCGATTAATCAGCGACAAATGGATATTTAACGCCACACCGATTACCGCAGGTTCTTATTCTACTGATTTTGGTAAATTAATAGTTGTATCGGATGATAATTCAACTGTGGCGATTTCGAGTCCACGTACTGGATCGGTTTACATATACACGCTAGGAATATCTGGATCATATATTTTAAGTAAAACAATTACAGATCCTAACGCATTAGAATCTGTAAACAATTTTGGGTTGACAATTATTAATGGCGGCTTTGGTTTTAAAAATAAAATTACAGACGTATTCAGCAATCAGCTCCAAAATATTTCAACCATAAATGGTACTGGAAACGGATTAACATTTAATCTTGGCGTAGATACTAATGGTGTTATGTCTTCGGTGATACCGCAAAACGTTGGGACAAATTATCAAAATAACGATCGGGTAACAGTTATAAATCCACTCGGAACAGGAGCAGTATTACAAGCTACCATACTTTCAGGCGGCACTGGTTATACTACATCAACAAATGTTCCAGTTGGATATGCTCCGCAAGTTGCAACAGCTAGTACTGGATTAATACAAGGAAATGTATTCATTCCTACTAGTACCCCATCCGGTACGTTTGTTAGCGGCATGGCTATTGCAGGAACTAATCTTCCTGCTAACACTTCAATTTCAAATGTTGACACTGTTACTGTTACCGGAGTTACTATTTCAGGATTTAATTTAAGTGTCGGCGGGCAAACATCGTCAGCCAAGGGTAATTTAGCCATCGGTATGGTAATTACAGGCCCTGGCATTTCTGACAATACATATATTACCGACCAACAATCAGGAACATGGCTTATTAATAACAGTAACAATGTGTCTAACATCACTGTTACTGGTAAAAAATACGATTTAAATAACGACTATACAATTCAGTATAAAGGATATGTAGTTGTTAATACGTTAACAGTACCAGTTGTAATTTCTCCAGATACCAACGGCACGACTTCTACGTTATCGTTGACAGCTTTTCCAACTTCTCCAATTGTAGTTGGAACCCGCCTTACAGGAACTGGTACAGGAATCGCAACAGTTTCAAACCCATTAGGTAATGTGGCAACTCAACAACAAGTAATTAGCACAGTTGGTACTATAACATTTCTTAACTCGACTGGCGGCAGCGGCCCGTTGAATACATTCACTACCTATACTAATATAACTGGAACAGCTCCTGTAGTAACTGCAACACAAACTAATACACAAACTTTTGTGTCAACATCGTCCATTAATGCAAACATATTGACTGTGGTATCAATAGCTTCGGGAACTATCGATATAGGATATGTATTAACAGGAACCAGTGTCATAGCTGGAACATATATTGTTTCTAAATTATCAGGATCTGGTGCAGGATCTACTTGGATTGTTAGCCAGGAACATATTAATAGACAGTCGAATGCAGGCGATATCACGGGCACATTAAATTCCATTACAGTCGGCAATACCAATACTATGATAGTGGGATTACCGATCGTGTTTGCAACATCATTTGGCGGAATTGTAGCGTCAACTACATATTATATTACAAAATTAATAGATAATACTCATATCTCGATCGGAACAACGGTCGGCGCAACTTCTGATGTAGGATTAAGTATTGCAAATGGACTATCAACTTTTACAGTCAATGGTAGTCTAGTTCCGATAGTTGGAACTTATCAAGGAGTTACCCAGCGTTCTGGGTCTAGTACTTCCGGAACTGGTGCAACATTTATTGTTTCACGTTCCGGACTAACACCGTTGTATTCAGATAATAATGCTACGGCTATTACTTTATTATCTCCAGGAACTGGTTATAAGATAGGAGACACGATTACTATTGGTGGAAATGCATTGGGCGGAGCTCTTACTACTAACGATTTAACGTTTACTATTAATCGTTCGATAAATGCTACAATGACTGCAAAAATTACAGGAATGACAGCATTTGCTAGCACAGCATTTCCAATAGGTGCATCGTTCACTGCACTAAATTTAACTGGGTTGTTATATCAGGATAATGCAACTTCAGTCACGGTTCTTGATTATATAGGACTTGACGGAAATCCAACAACTGCGGCTGGCACATATACTGGATTCCGATATTCGATAGTTGGCGGAAGTATACCAGTTAATGGAAATGTTGCCGACATTACTACACAGAATATTGGAATACTTACTTATAATAATGTATCGCAATCGGCCACTTCTGGAACTGGAACTAATGCGGTATTTAATGTTTCAATCTCGGGAAACACAACTGTATACAAAAATTATACTACAATTACTGTTGTAAGTCAGGGCGGCCAGTATGCTGTTAATGACACCATTACAATACCAGGAACTAGCTTGGGCGGATCTAGCCCATTAAACGATTTACAATTTACTGTTGCGACCGCTCCAACATTACCTGAAGGCACGGTAGTTACTGCAAATATTGATGCAACCACATGGACAATTAATAAAAGTTATTCATTAGGGACTACGGAATTTCCTGTTACAGTAACCGGATCGCAAACATTATTAACTGTAACTGGAATTAATACTGGAACTATTAAAGCAGGCCAATATATTATTGGTGCCGGCGTTACATCTAGCACTACTATTTTATCCGGTAGCGGTAATTCTTGGTACTTGGATAAAAATTTCCAAGCAGGAACTGCTACAAATGCAATTCCTCTTATATCAGCTTATCCGGTAACGCAAGTTATTGGAAATATAACAGGAACACCGGGCTCAGGATTGACTGTTGATATTACAGCATCTAGCGGAGTAGTTACATCGGTTAAAATAAATAATCCTGGCATTAATTATAATTCAACAGATCAGTTAGTAATTGTTAGCGGTAACAATAATGCAAAAATTACTTCACAGTCTTCTTTAGTAATAACTTCGGGCACTCCTTATTTCGATCCTGTTACTAATCCTAATCCTGTATATGGATATTCTAGTTTAACAGCTCAATCTGGCGGCAAACTTGTATTAGATTTCTTACAAACTCCAGGTACATTTTTTATTGGGCAACAGCTCACTATCAGCGGTGGCATTAATGCTGGATCTGTTGGAAACATAACCGGATATACTAAAACATTAAACATCAATCCTAGCACAAGTAAAAATAATGGAGCTTTATATACTGTTTATGTAACAGCAGTTAGTACTATAAGTAATCCGTCGTATACCAACTCGGCTAAACAATCTACCATGTTGACTTTGAGTCTAACACCGGACGGCCCTGCGATTTCAGTAACACCTGGTTTAATAAATTCATCCATTGATCCACTAATCATTACAGCATACTATCCAGGAGTTAGTTCAAATGGTATTGTTAAATTAACCAGTATTAATACAACACAATCTACCAATACTGATTTTGGAGTTAGCGTGGATGTATCAAGCGACGGTGAATACCTTGCAATAGGATCTAATTTGTATTCTGAAGAATATACTAATCAAGGAAAGGTGTCTATATTCCAGAAAGGAACATCATTATATACCTTATACCAAACACTATCCAGCCCAACTCCAATAGCTGGTGATTTCTTCGGATCTAAAATTGCGTTCATGAACGACTACAAAACGATTGTAGTTTACAGTGCCGGCTCCGGCAATTCAACAACATCTACTTTTGATACGGCTACAACAACATTTGATTTGAATTCAATGTCTATCAAGGATAAAATTGTTTCCTCTGGAAAAGTAATTGTATTTGATAGATACAATACAACTTGGATTTGCGGTGAAGTTTTAGATACTAACAACGGATCTTTAGACGGATATGGAGTTGGATTCGCGGTGGCTAACAATCGTATTATTATCGGGGCTCCTAATGCACTTGACGGTTTATTATTATTGCCAACTGGTCGAGTATATGTTTATGAAAAATCTCCAAACACATACAGCTGGTTACCAATACAGAAACAAACTAATGTTCCAGATTTAAGAAAAATTAAAAAAGCATATTTGTATAATAGAGTCTCTTCAGTACTAATTAAACATTTAGATATTATTGATCCTTATTATGGATATATTGCAGGGCCTGCAGATCAGGAAATTAGTTTTAAAACTTTCTATGATCCTGCTATCTATTCATATTATAATACCACAGTTTATAATACAAACACATTGCCTGCTAATGTCGATGTTGGCCAAGCCTGGAATACACAATATGTTGGCAAATTATGGTGGGATTTAAGAACTGCTAAATTTGTCGATAATCATTCTTCGGATCTAGTCTATAGAAATAGCACACTTAATACGCTGATTACTGGCGCAAGTATCGATGTATATGAATGGGTTGAAACCACGTATCTTCCAAGCCAGTGGGCTTCTCTTGCAGATACTGTGTCGGGCCTTTCGATAGGCATTAGCGGCAAACCGATTTATGGAGACAATATTTACAGCGCCAAGCAAGTGTATAATTCTTATACAGGTGCCATTGATAATACATATTATTTCTGGGTCAAGAATACAATTATTAAACCAGAAATAATCACCAGAAAAATTAGTGCCGCATCGGTAGCAAATCTGATTAAAAATCCACGAGGTGACGGTTATTCTTTCTTAAGTTTAACAGGAACTGATTCGTTTAGTTTGTCTAATACTCAACATTTATTAAAAAATAAAGATGTGGTATTAGCTATTGAATATTGGAAAATAGACAATACTTCACAAAACATACATAATCAATGGAAATTAGTTAGCGATAATCCGGATACACAATTACCAGCATCTATTGAACAAAAATGGTTTGACAGCTTATGTGGGAAAGATCAAGCTGATCGCATTGTACCCGATTTAAATCAACCGCCTAAACTACGTTATGGAATTGAAAATCGTCCAAGACAAAGTATGTTTGTTAATCGATTTGAAGCATTAAAACAATTTGTTGAACAAGTTAATTTAATGTTAATTAGTAATCCAATAGTGGAACAAAAACCTAACGGTTTAACAGATTTAGAAAGCTATGATACTGAACCAACTGCGGTATCTGGATTATATGATACCACACAAGATACTAATGCTGAATTACAGTATGTAAGTGTAAATTATATTAAAACACCAACAATTTTACCAATTATTTTAAATGGTATAATCACAGGTATTAATATTGTTAATGCAGGATCTGGATATCTAGTAGCACCAACTGTTACTATAAGTGGCGTTGGTAGAGATGCAAAAATTCTACTGTCTATTAACTCTACCGGAGAAATCACCGGAGCAACTATTAGCTCGGGAGGAAAAGGATATGTTGATACATCTACTATTATAACTGTTCGACCATTTAGTGTTTTAGTACATCAAGACGCCGATGCTAACAAAAATTGGAGTATCTATGGATACGATCCTATTAAGAAATCTTGGAATAGAACACGTACTCAGAATTTTGATGTTCGTATTTTCTGGACTAAAGTTGATTGGTATGGATCAGTTGCTAATAACACCACAGGTATAACACAAACATATAATCAATATAGCATCATTGATTTTGCAGTTGACACTTACAGTGATTTAAATTCTATAGATCCTGCGATAGGGCAAACTGTGAAAGTCCGTACTACGGGCAAAGGCGGCTGGCAATTATTGCGTTGTATTGCTCCAAGCATAAGCACAGACTGGACACAAAGTTATCAAGTTGTGGGCATCGAAAACGGTACAATACAATTAAGCAATAGTTTATATAATTATACCCAGAACAAAGTTGGATACGATGGATTTTTGTATGATAATGCTGGCTACGATTTTAGCGCATCCAAAGAACTACGTATTATACTTAATGCATTAAAAGATAAAATATTAACAGATACTCTACGAAAGGATTATCTAGATTTATTCTTCGCCAGCATACGATATGCATTTACTGAACAAACATATATTGATTGGGCTTTTAAAACTAGTTTTGTACAAGCTCAACATAATCTGGGACGGTTAAAACAAACTGTAGTTTATGCAAATGACAATCTGGTTGATTTTCAAAATTATGTAAATGAAGTAACTCCTTATAGAACTACTGTAAGAGAATATGTGGACAACTACGAAGCGATCGATACTAGTGCTAGCATGATGAGTGACTTCGATTTGCCAGTGACCTATTCCTTAACTGGAAATCGGGTTATTGACACTAGGATCGAAAACGGAAAATTGTTTGCAAATGATTTAACTACATTACAAACTTATCCTTGGAAAAACTGGAACGATAATTTAGGATTTATCTTAGAAGATATTGCTATAATTTCAGGAGGATCGGGATATCTTTCAGCACCAGAAGTTATTATACAAAGCAAATCTGGAACTGGCGCAGTGGCAAAAGCATTTATTGCCAACGGTTCTGTAAACAGAATTGTAATTTTAAAGAACGGTTCTGGTTATTTGGAAGCTCCGACTATAATATTAAATGGCGGCTTACCACATAAATCAACTACGGGTGCTCGTGTAACTGCAATTATTGGTAGGAGTATAATTAGATCTAGTTTAATTAAAATGAAATTTGACAGAGTTAATCAAAAATATTTTGCAATTAAATTAGATCAAACAGAAACATTTACGGGTACAGGCGGGCAAATACAATTTCCGCTGTTGTGGGCACCCGATATAAAGATTGGTCAAAGTACCGTTACAGTTGATAATCTAATACAACTACGCGAAACATATTCATTATCGATTAAAAAATCAACTACAGCCGGATACACACAATATTCAGGTGTAATTACATTTAACAATGCTCCGGCTAAAGGAAAAACGATTGTTGTAAGTTATATCAAAGATATTTCTTTATTAGAAGCGCAAGATCGTATACAATTCTTTTATGATCCTGGAGTTGGCTCGCTAGGAAAAGATTTATCACAATTAATGACAGGTGTTGATTACGGCGGCGTACAACTTGTCGGAATAGGATACGATGCTCCTCGAGGTTGGGGAAGCACTGGATTCATGAATGATTTATGGGATTCTTACGAAGAAACTTATAGTAATTATGCCATTGCAGTTACTCCAGAAACAATAGCATCCCCGGTATTTACATTACCATATACTCCTCCCGTATATACTAATTTAAACATTTATTATACCGAACGGTTATTTAAAACTTATATTTCTGACGGAACAACTACAATTTATCAAGGAAATCCGTATTTTAATCAACTAGTAGTATCGGCAACTATCAGTAAAAAGATTCAAAACGTTTCAACAACTGCAACTAGTACATCTTCGGTTACAGTTACAGTTACTGGAACCCGTGCAGTTTACAACTATCTATACGGCCCAACTAATAATTTGACAGTAGGGAAACCAGTAAAATTTATTTCAGCAGTTGTTGGCGGCTTAGTACTAAATCAAACTTACTACATTAAGAGTATTATAGATAGTAATACATTCACAATTACTTCTGCTATAGTAAACGGCCAACCGGATGTTACAACTAGTGTAACAACACAAAGTGTAGCAACAATGAGTATGCGTTATGATTACGCTAACAATATAATTTCGGCAAACAGCAACAATCTTACGGTTGGAATGCCTGTACAATTTACAGGAATCCCGTTTGGCGGAATTTCAAATAATCAAACATATTATATTAAGACTGTACTAGCTAATAAATCAGGATTTACTATCAGTGCAAGTTATAAAAACGGAACGCCGGGATCAACTTATGTTTTATCGTCGGGTAGTGGCAATATAACTGTTGATCAGGTAGCAGGATCCGGGTTCAACACTTTGTCAATTAATTCAACTACAGGAATAAAGGTTGGAGATGAGTTAGTAACATCTGTAGCAAATGCTGTGACCCCTAACACAGTTATTAAATCTATCGATAGTACTACACAAATCACATTATCGACAATTTTGTATGGAGATATCCCTAATAGTTCTACAATACAATTTGTAAGAACATTAATATCGCCGATTGATTATTTGTTTATTACCAACATTGATATACAATTAGCTAGCCCAATAATAGCAGGAGCGACTCTAAGCATCAGTGCATACTTAGATTCGATAAGAATTGATGATCCTAATTTTAATAAAACATGGACTATTACTAATACCGGCTCCGTTGGTAATATAATTACTGCTTATGAAGTAATTGATTTCAATATAGGCGATCCTATTGATTTTTCAGGAACTACTTTTGGCGGCATTGATACTAATACAACTTATACGATTGGCAGTATAATTAATAATCATCAATTTACTATTTCGCCAACTGTACACGATCCTGCATCAGTAACTGGAGCATCTGTAGTATTATCTGATGCGACTGGCAAGATGAAGGCTGTAAGTATAGCTAATCCTAACGCTGTTATGGCAACATACGTTGCTGACGGTATCGGTAATCAAGTAATATTACCGCAAGATTTTAATTTAGCCCTTAATGATATTGTTACATTTACAAACAGTACTAGCGATGGTTCTATTCAAACAAACAATTCCAATGTTGATACTTTATTACAAGGCGGCGATTTAGCCTATACTACAGCTACTGGATTGAACCCAGACGACATTTTAATCGATGGTGATGGGTTTGTGACACCTAATACTAGTCCTGCAACAGAGGAAGTAGTTCCAGGCCAAGTAGTTGATACATTGGCAATTAAAATTTTTGAAAGACCTGCAGGCGGTTCTCCTGTAATAAAATTATCTAATTATATAGCAGACGGCACTTCAAGTCGATACTTACTCGGACAATTTATTAACAACAAACAAGCAGTTGTTGTAAAAGCCAATAGTAACATTTTGATAAATGGTTTTGGATTATCGGATATTTTGGCAACGCAGTTAGTGAATACTAAAACTTATACCATTACATTTGTTGGAACTACTAATTTTACAACTATTGGTGCAACGGCAAATACTATTGGTTTACAATTTACTGCTACTGGTCCAACGACTGGCACAGGCACAGTTACAACTGCCGACTACAATGTTGACTATAGAAATCAAGAAATTGTTTTCCTACAGCCTCCGGCGGCAGGCACATTATTATCAATTAATTCATTTGGATTCAACGGGTCTAATGTGTTAGATTTGGATTATTATACAGGCGATGGCACAACTAACGAATTTATTACCAAGGCAAATTGGTCGACAGACGTTAATATTTTAGTGTACATCGACGGAACACCACAGTCCCCGGAAGTATTCCAAACTGATGCAACTTATGAAAACTCTGGAAGAATTGCATTTAGATTTACTAATCCGCCTTCTGTAAATTCAGTATTAAATTACTTAATTATATCGGGATCACAACAAACATATAGTTTAGTTAAAACTGAAAAATTACCAACAGATGGTACAACAACTACATTTAAATTAACTAATACAGTGGGTTCTAGTTTGCCATTAGAATCTAGTATCATTGTTTCTGCAAACAATAGAATATTAAAAGGTCCTAACAGTAGTTATTTTACTATTGGTGGTAATAATTATCAGTATACGTTAGATGGATCTGTTACACAACCGTATAGTGTTAATGCTAGTCAGTTGCAAATTTATGCAGACGGAATACTATTGATTTTAAATCAAGATTATACAACCGATGTATCGGGTATCACTATTTCGATCAACAGAGCCACTTATAGAACATACAAAGGAAAAACTTTACAAGTTGTACTAGTTGGCAGTGCTGATTATACTTGTACAGCCAATTCAATTACATTTAAAAACTCATATTTAACCAGCGATTATGTAACAGTATTAAGTGCTTACCAACACGATTTGTTGAAAATTGAACGTAGTGTAACCAAAGCATCAACTAACTTAACATTCTCGTCACAGAGTCCATCTTTCTACAAATATGTTGGTATTATTGGCGGCACAATTACTTTACAAAGCTCGGTACTTGATGAAAATTATTTCTGGGTAGTTAAAAATGGCATATTGTTGTCATCCAGTGTGGATTACAAATTAAATCCAGATTTAATAAGTGTTACTTTTGAAAAACCTCTAGCTATAAATGATGTTGTAGAACTTATTTTATTCACTGGAGCATTGATAACTAACGGTTATAGTTATATGCAATTTAAAGACATGTTGAATAGAACTATATACAAGCGTTTAAGTAAAGATAAACAAACACGTTTAGCACAAGATTTACATTTTTATGACAGTTACATTTATGTAAATGATGCAGGTAATTTTGACAAGCCAAACAAAACATTAAATCGTCCAGGCGTCATAGAAATCCACGGCGAGAGAATTGAATTTTTCACAATTGATGGAAACAAGTTAGGACAAATACGCAGAGGCACATTGGGTACAGGCGCTCCTACTGTGCATCTAGCAGGAACTTATGTACAAGATATTGGACCTTCAGAAACATTACCTTATGCTGATAAAACAAATACATATCAGCAGACAATTAATGGTGTCACTGTTGATAAAATAATCCCGTTGAGTTTCATACCGATGAATCCAGGCACTGGAGTAACTACACGTTCATATATAGATAATTGGACATTGACTGGTAGCACCTTTAATATTTTTGATAATACAACTACTCAAGCTGTTATTTCTAAAACAGGAACTGGCCCATACTTGATTACATTTGCAGTACCTCAATTAAAATATGCGCCGGCCTCTGGTAAGATTTTAAATGTTTCTGGAAGTTATAATTCGTTGTATAATGGACAATATAAAGTAGTTTCGACGGATATCACTAATAATCTTGTAGTTGTACCTATAGCTGACAGTATTACAGGAACTTTTGGTATAGTTACTATTTTAGATGACGGTGATGCAAGTGAAACAGTTACAACTATTATTAATGGCCAGCAATTTACAAATAATATTATTACTGAAACTGACGACGGCGGCAATAGTACAACAACGTTCACAACGGCTGACCTTGTAATTGACGGTGCAAACTCTAGCCAAAACGGAGCTACTCAACAAGGATCAGTTGTTTATTCGTTTATAATTCCTGCTCAACAACTTGCACCGACTACTGGAGTTTATTATACCGTATCAGGTGCTGTTCCAACTCAGTATAACGGAACATTCTTATGTACCAGTAGCACAACTGCTAGTATCACAATAGTATTCCCTGTTAACTACGGACAAATTACTGTGTTGCCAACTGCTATTAGTAGTACTAACAGCATTACACTATCTTATCCAGTGGACCCGGGTGCATTTACTTCGATAACCACGACCACAATTAGTGCTCCGGTATACGGTCAAGCAGATGACATTGATGTGTTTGTAGGAGGGTATGATACAAGTACAGTATGGGAACCTAATACAACATTTATAGTAGATCAAATCGTAACAATTAACAGTTATGCTTATAGAATAACGGCTACACATATTAGCGGAAAAACATTTAATAGTTCAGTGACTACTTTAGATAGTACAGGCAACATATTAGCCAATGGAGTTACAGCTACTAGTATTAGACAGTTCTTTGTTGGAAATACACGATTAAAGAAACATCCATATAAGGTATACAATGTGGACATTGCACCTAACAGTCCTGCGGGAGATGTAAGTTTTATTGCAGATTTTGCAGTAGATTCTATCAATAATGAGTTAATGTTGAGTAATAAATTAACTCCGGGAACTACTGTAACTATTATTAAGAAAATAGGTAATGTTTGGGCCACAGATACCGGTAATATTACTACAAGTAATACCAGTTTAGCCAAATTCTTAAAATTAAAAGCGGGCATTTCATATCAAGGGCTACCTAAGATAAGTACTGTATCTACAACAACCAATATCGGTATTCGAACAACCGGTATAGGATTTGACAATACTACAAATACATTTGATAGTAGTAGCGGCGACACATTCGATCAAGGATAATACAAATGAGTTTACAATTAATTAATATAGGGTCAACGGCCAATGATAAATCAGGCGATACTCTACGGACAGCCGGCCAAAAAATAAATTCAAATTTTACTGAATTGTATGCCGGAGTTCAAGTACCGCCAGCAACATTGGCGACCCTTGGAACAGTGCGCCCAGACGGTACCACAGTTACCATTAACAACGGTATAATTACTGCTGTAACTGGAGTTTCTGCCGCTAGTACAACTACCTTAGGTGTAGTACTAATTCCTGCCACTGCCACTAGCGGTATTGTTAATACGTCCGGGTCTATTGTTTTAGCAACTGCTAGCACTACTCAACTTGGTGGTGTTAAAATTGATGGGTCTACTATTCAAATTAGCAATGGTATAATCAGCGCAAACAATTCGTATACACTTCCAAGGGCTACAACCAGCACACTAGGAGGAGTCAAAGTTGACGGAACCACAATCGGTATTAATAATACTACAGGAGTCATAAGTGCGATTTCTTCATACACGTTGCCAACTGCAAGTACAATAACTCTTGGCGGAGTTAAAGTTGATGGATCTAGTATTACTATTAACAACGGTGTAATTAGTGTTAGTACTGGATTATCCGGAACTGTTGTGTTTAAAGGCACATGGAACGCAGGCACTAATACGCCGACACTAGCCAGCGGTACTGGAACAACAGGCTGGCAATATATTGTAAGTGTCGGCGCCACTCGTGATTTAGGAGCAGGATCATTTACATATTCAGCTGGTGATTTGGTAATTTATGATGGATCTAACTGGATTGATATTTCAGCAAATAATGGCGTAGTATCTTTTAATTCTCGAACCGGTGCTATTACATTAAGTGGTAGCGATGTTACAACAGCATTAGGCTATACTCCTATACAATCAAGCAGTTTAAGTGTGGCAACAACTACAGCAAGTGGTGGAGGCACATTAAGTTATGCAAGCGGTACATTTACATTTGCACCAGCAGTTGTTCCAACATATACAGTAAATATTGGAACAGCTACGTCAGGCGGCAGTTTAAGTTTAACAGGTAGTGCATTTACATATAATCCCGCAACAACATATACATTACCGACAGCAAGCGATACTATATTAGGCGGCATCAAAATTGATAATAATACTATTGTAATTAATAGTGGTGTTATTAGTGTTGGCGGCGCACTCACTAGTGCCACAATATTTAAAGGTTCGTGGAATGCCACAACAAATACCCCAACACTATCTGGCAATCAAGTAAGTGCTAAGGCAGGTTTTCAATATATCGTAAGTGTAGCAGGAACACAAAGTTTAGGAGGATCGAGTAAAACATTTAACATTGGTGATTTGGTAATCTATGATGGATCTAACTGGGTACAAATTCCAGGAAGTAATAATGTACAATCATTTAATACACGGCAAGGTGCAATCACATTAACAAGTAGTGATGTTATAACAGCATTAGGATTCACTCCAATACAATCAAGCAGTTTAAGTGTAACTTCAAATGCCGCTAGCGGTCTAAACAGTACACTAACGTATGCCGCAGGTGTGCTTACATTTACACCAGCAAGTTCGGCAAGCATATTAAACGGAATTTCTGTTTCTGGTAGTAATGGGTTCGCCGGATCAGTTTCTAGCGGAACAATTACAATTTCAACAAGTATTACTGGATTATTAAAAGGTAACGGTACTGCTATATCAGCGGCAATTGCTGGAACAGATTATCAAACAGCAGTTAGTGCCACCGGGCTATTAAAAAGCAACGGTACAAGCGGAAACATATCGGCCGCAACAGCATCGGATATTAACAGTACATTCGGAAGTCAAACACAAAATTATGTGTATGCCGCTCCTGGAGGTGCTTCTGGAAATCCAACGTTCCGTGCATTAGTAGCCGCAGATATCCCAACTATTCATAATGCCATTACTGTTACGAGTGGTAGTTTAACATTCTCTGGCAGTATAAGTGCCGCGGCATGGACTACTAGCGGTATTAGACACGTATCAAGTCCGGCAACATTGACTGATACAACTAGTACAGGTACGGTAGCCAATGCATATACTAATAACTTTGGCGGCAATACTATTGCCGCAAGCAATACTGTAACTTATACTAACTACGGCACCGTATTCTTAAATGATCCTGTAGCTGGTACTAACGTAACAATTACAAACTCATACAGTTTAATTACCGCAGGTAACGTAAAACTTGGAAGCACTGGTACAGGAACTATTACAGCAGTGGCGGCAACTGCAACTACAGCAAGCACAGCCGCAAGTTTGGGTTACCTAGGCACTCCAATTAATACACAAGCTGGTACATACACACTAGTAATTGGTGATGCTGGCAAAACAATTTATGCTGGTGGTAACTTGACTATCCCAGCTAACGGTACGGTAGCGTTTCCAATAGGTACTATTATTAATGTGATAGCTAGCGCAGGCATTACCATAGCAATCACAAGTGATACATTACAATGGGGCGGCCAGGCTACAAGTCAAACTGGTACACGTACTGTTGCGGCTTATGGTATGGCTTCGTTAGTCAAGGCAACTTCAACTATATGGTACATTAGTGGAGCAGGAGTGACTTAAAATGAGTGGCGCAATAAT
>Ga0136641_1000175_pt1 | contig 27469 bp, 28 predicted proteins | sample EliLak1302023Y_FD_115312 | JGI IMG/M metagenome (GOLD analysis project Ga0136641, IMG submission 115312) | Freshwater microbial communities from Elizabeth Lake, Yosemite National Park, California, USA - 13020-23Y | ecosystem: Environmental > Aquatic > Freshwater > Lake ...
AAACTTTACAAGATTATTGTGATCAAGTAAATGGTCATGCTCCACAGGGAAAAAATACAGAAGATGTTTTAAAAGAAAGATTAATATTAAGAAATCGTAATCATGCTAGAGTAAGATTATATCAACAATTACAGTGTCCCCCAGCAAATAATAATATTTGTCATCCGCTAGGAGTAGATATTATATCGCCTACATTTCCTGATCCACTTGTTCCTGCTGAATTAATGATTGAAGATGAAGGTGGAGGTGGAGGTGGAGGTGGAGGTGGAGGTGGAGGTGGAGGTGGAGGTGGAGGTGGAGGTGGAGGTGCTGGAGCTCTTGGTGGAACACCTCAACATCAACCATCAGAAGCAGCACGAACTGAAGCTGCAACACAAATTGGACTTTCTGAAGGGCGTATGACAGGAAGATATATGCCAGCAAGGTTTATGGAGGGAACAGCTAAAGCCAATGATCAGGTAAGTTTTCTATGGGGCTGGTACAATAACGGACAACAAGATATTAACCCTGTTAAACTAGCAGCCCGAGTTGAACGTGCACGGGTAAAAGCAATACAACTGGCAGAATATCAACAACAGAAAGCAGAAGAAGAATCAAAACTTGGTAATAGTGCTCGTGGCGCTAGAAGATTGGCAAGAGCTGCTAGGGAAATCAATACAGGGGTACAAGTTCAAGGAATAGAAATATTAGACACAGAACAAGCAGCAGCTAATCAAGCTCTAACAGATAGTCAAGAGCTAAGAAGATCTAGACCTAGAGCTGTTCCTATAAATTTATCTAATGATTCTGAGGCAGCAAATATGGAAACAATTTTAGCTTCTCTTAGAGGTGGTAGAGGTGGAGGTGGTGCCATGGAACACAGACACCGCAAACGCAAAACCCGCAGACGCAAGAACCGCAGACGCTCTACACGCAAACGCGCACAGTAAAAAATTTGATTACCCAAAAACATCATATTAGTAGGCATAAAATGCTGTCTAATAAGGTTCGTAATGACTCGTGGTGGCTTCTGAAGTGCTTTGATTATCTTGCTGGCCCTCTCGTAATGACCGAGCAGAATCGTAATAATTTCGCAGACTTCCGTCGTGTGATTGAGGAGCGTATGACTGGTTACGCTAAGGAGATTGAGGTCCTAGAGGCTAAGCTTGAGAAGGAGAAGGCGCGTGTTGCTCTTGAGATTACTGAGAAGCCTGTTCCTTCGCCTACTCCTTCAAATGCTCCTATCCAGCATGTAAATCAGTTTGTTGAGATTGTACAACCGCGTGCTTCACTGTGGCCGTCTGCTGTAGCCCCTGCTCCTGCTCCTGCTTCTCCTCCTGCTCGTGTCACTGTTGTAAAGGAGTCTCCTACAGTGTCACCGGTAAAGACTAAGGTAGCCCTGCCTCCTGTACCTGTAGAGGAGCCCGAGGCCGAAGAGGAAGAGGAGGAGGAAGAGGAGGTAGATGCTGATGCGGAGGATGCGGAGGCTGATGCTGAGGCAGAGGAAGAGGCTGAGGAAGAGGAATCAGAGGATGAAGAGGAGCTTGAGCGTGATTGGGTCGCTTGGCGCTATCGCAAGAATACTTACTGGCACGACCAGATTAGTCATGAGGTCTTCTCAAATACGGCTGAGGGTGGTGTCGGCGACCTCGTTGGCAAGTACGTGCTTGTCAACGGAATTGCTTCTCTTGCCCCTTCCTAAAAAAATATCCCAAGTAAAATAGAGTGATGGATTTTAACATTAAAGCCTTCTGTGCCCCAGCCCTTGTTTATTTAAGTTTCGCAGTCGCTTGGACTATTTATTGTTTTTTTGAATTACATTTAACAGGTGCTTTGACTGCTATCATTTTCGGAGCCCTCGGAACAGCTGCGTTAGAATTTCTCTGCCGGAGTTTGAATCCCGCGGTCGCATGGATTCTTCTAGCATTGCCCCTAGTGTATATCACTGTTGTAGCAGGAATGTTCGCCACAACAAAGACAATTGCCCGCCTTCAGTCGTCCGTCCTGCCTGGATGTAGCGGAGGATTCTGCTTGAAAGGTCGCGCTTATTAAGCCTAAAGCGTGAAAGCAAAAAAGATACAATGGATGATTCCACAAGAATAACACTGCTACTTGGATTCTTGTGGAACTATGTTAAAAGGTACGCGTATGAGACTACCTTTGATTTAGTTGCTGGACTTCGGCGCTTAGACGGAAATACGTTCATCTGGGAAGACGGTAGGACAAGTCTGGTTGCGCCACTTGTGGATTCCGATAAAGCGGGATGCTGGCACTATGACGCTCTAGCAAATAACCTCCGTCTTTATGTTCCTGCTGGAACTGTTACAACTAGCAACAGAATGCCTTGGATGTCCGGAACATTCGAGCAGACTAACTCTACTGTAGATTTTTCCGACTGCCTTACGGGGTTGACCTACAACGCTCCTGCTGGATCAAAGCCGTCAATTATGGTGATGCGTGCTCTTCTAACACAGAAACTTGGAATCTATGTTGGAGGAACTGCTACCTTCCGCATCTACTGTCGGTCGGATCTGCTAAATGAAAAAGTCTTTGGAGCAGATTTGGAGGAGGAGAATGATGCGGAAGAGTGGAGATCTTCGTGGGATTAAATAGGGATGGAGTGGTTGATTGAAAAAGCTATGGAGTTTGACCAAGTAGACTTTAATGATCTTGAAGTTTTTAAGGAATATTTGTTGTTTAATGAACAAGATAATACATTTTCCGTTGTAACTTGTTATCAAGTTGAAAAAGCAGGAGATGATGTCTATTATACTTTTTTTTATGGGGATGTATACCGTGATAATCTAATTATTTACAGTGGAGGTCTTCATATAAATCCGGATCAAGGGATAAAAATATATAACTGGCCTCCAGCAATTGACGGAACTGGCGGGCAGAATACCGTGAATCCTCCTGGAGGAGGAACAGGAAATACTAGAAGAAGAATAAAGAGAAAAGCAAGAAAATCTAGAAAACGTTTCTATAAGTAGGTATGGCAGCTGCTGGAGGAGGAGGTGCTGGAGGAGGTGGTGCTGGAGGAGGTGCTTGGCCACGAAAGAATGAATTTCTAACACTCACACAACAGGTTCAAAAACTGGTATCGCTAAGTGACATTGAGGTTGGTAAAGAATATTATATACAGTTTGCATATAATGCTAACCCTCTTTTTTGGTTCAAATATAGTCTTGCCACTTGCGTTCGTGATCTAGGTGGCCCCAATAAAGAAAAAGAATTTACGGGTGATATTGTTGATATAGATGGAAATATTTTTGGTCTTGGAGTAACCTTTAGAATTAATAGTAGACATGAAAACATTTATATATGGCCTCCCCCCAACGCAGAAAGTGGTGGAAGTAGAGAGCTATATCCCATCCCTGAATGGAATGGTGGAACCGGAAGTACGCCCAGCCGTCCAAAATCAAGAAAAATAAAGAGAAAGAATCGTAAAAGTCGCAAGAACCGCCGTTAAGACATCTTCTGGTCAACATGGGGCTTATAGATAATGTCCGCGTAGGTTAGTGAAGGTAGAAGAACCCGCACATCTGTCTCCTGCTTGAATGTTAGCGACTGAAGATTCCACAGCTTAATAATATTAAATCCCTTCTTTGGTGAAATGGTTACACCAACGATGAGATTCTCGGGGTCAAGAGAAACCAACTGCATCACGGCAGCCGCCATGTAGCGCTCAAAACACTCAAGGCCCTGTTCCTGATGAATCTTAATACTGTAAGAGCCTCCACGCTTATTCATCTTGTTCTCCCACATGGGCGGATAGGGATCTAGCATCCAGAAATACATCCCCTCCAAGAACTTCTTGGACCCAATTTCCTTCATCATTCCAAACATTTCTTCAAAGGAGACGGGAGTGCCAATCTTCTTATACGATTCCTCCGACCAGTCCTCATTATCCGGGTCGTGGTGATAAAGTGTCCATTTCTGATTATAGTTCATTTCTGCCTGCTACTTGGTTTCTAGCAGAAATATCCTTTCAAATTTTAGTATTACGTTAGACAACTTTATAGGATGGCTAAAGCCATCATAAACTGGCAACCAGAATCCAATAATTCAGACAAATTTTCAAAACCGAAGGTTTTTGACGCATTACGTTAGACAATCAAAAATCCAATAATTCAGACAAATTTACCTCCTATTCTTTCTCGTCTTGCGATTACGTCGCCGGCGACGATGAAAAGCGATTTGTTCTAGCAAATCTTCATAGTCAGCCATTGCTATACGTGCTACCTGCCTATATTCTTCTAGAGTGCGATAAGGTATTCTAAGATCTCCAATCTCTGGAAGTTCCGGTGTTAGTCTTTCTAGCAAGACTGCTTCTTGGCCCGCTATATGTAGATTATGTAGGCCTGGTCTTAGACCTCCATTACGACGTGCTCCAGTCGCAAATGTACCTACTAAATTCGCAGGCCCTTCTTCGGGAAGATTGAGTAACGGGCTTCTTCCCACATGACCTTGCTTGAGACCACGCTTCCATTCTCTTAATTGTTGAAGTCTGTCAGCATTTTCAAAGAGTTCTTCTACATCTGTCCAGTTTGACCCCCCAGTAAGTCTAACTAATTCATTTGTAATTATATTAGCTATTACTTCTGGTACTCCTGCTAAACACCAGTGTCTTACATCAGGCGGATCTTCAGTTATTGAATTATAAGGGCTATGCTCATCTTCTAGCGTTGCGAGTATTGCTTCGGGAATATATTCCAAAGGATAATCTAATCTAAAAAGAATTTCATAAATAATTTCATGGTCAGAAACTAATTTTTCTGTGGCGAAAAGATGGTCCCTGCCATTTACATGGTGTAATCTAAATCGTTGCTCAATGTTATCTGGAGGGTTTAATAAAACCATTGTTCGCGATGTTACATAATTATGCCTTGACTGGGAAAGAAAATGAATACCACGGTTTCTACGCGATTCACCTAAAATGATAAACGCTTTTAACTGCTGTATTGAACGAGTGCCTGTAGCCACAAACACTTTTCTTAGTTGTCCCCTCATGACATCAAGACGTTTAGTGATTGCTTCATAGTTTGGGACATTTTCATTAAGTTCCATCCTACTAATGGTGAAGAAGTTTAGCGATTTCCCGGCTGCTTGTGCGGTGCCAGCGCCAACTTAATCTCGCCCAGACCCGCTACCGCGTATTCAACAATTACGGGGTAGTCGTTCTTGAGATAGAGTGTGATGTCCGAGCAGAGGGACGTACACTTACAGAACATATTCAGATGCTTGAGGGAAAAGTGACCCTGTACAATATCCAACTGGTTCTGCTTGACCGTCATTGTGTTTCCAACATGGAACACCGTCTCCTGCTCGGCGAAGTCACCCCGGCACTTGAAGACCAGTTCATTGGCTGCTGACCGCACCTCAACCGTCTCAGCCAAGGAGAACATATCACGGATAACCTTCTGGAAGTCCGTGGAGGGCATGGTAATTGTGGTCTGAAACGCTACAGGCGGAATCTCAATCGGGTGGATATCCAGTTCAATCAGATTCAAGTGATACTTGGTCGTCTTCTGGTTCTCGCCGTTCAGTGTCGTGATGCTGAGGCGCGTGGTGTCCTCCTTCTCCATGCTCAGAATGAGCGATTCATTATTGCTGACCGTCTTAATGAGCTTGAAAAAGTTAATCATGTTGAGGCCGAGGATGAGGCGCTTCGGGCAATAGAACTCCTCAAACCACTCTGAGTGAAGGCGAAGGTGAACAAGGACAGTCTGTGTGCCATCCATAGCAATAATCTTCAAGCCGTTGGGGTCAATCTCCAAGTTGGCTTCTGTAAGAATCTCCTTCAGAGCTTCAATCAAAATACGAAAAGGGCTGGCTTTCACTGTCCGAATACGGAAGGCGTGTTTATCATTCTCGGCCATTGCGTTTAATTTGTTTTTGCCGACTTGCGTTTAAATACGGTGTCCGGGATTACAGAACAGGAATTGTTCTTTAAGAACAGATTTCTCTTCAATTTGAATATGATATTTATGAGCGCCGTGTCTTCTTACCCTTCAAACCCTTCAGCATCTTGTAGCCCAGATAGATGGCTAGGGGAGCGGCTAGACCCTCAACGTTCTTCAAGAAAGGACCCATGACACTGGGGGAAAAGAAACCTCCGCGCTGCTTCCGCGTCTGCTTCCGCGTCTGTTTCTTCTTCTGACTCTTCTGGTTCTTGCGGTTTCCTCCACCCCTCTGGCTTCTGGTAGCCATCAGAGGTGAACGAATCCATTGACTATTTGTGCTGGCACCGCTTGCTCCACCTCCGAACAAGGAAGAGAGGGATAGGGAAGGCAATATAGATCCCTGGCTAAACATTTGTTGCGGGTAAGATCCCATTCTACCTTATGCCGAGTTTTTACCGCCGTTGTTTCCGGGTCCGGCGATTTGAACGAGAAGGTATTTTATACGAACCATTCGCATTGAGAACTCTGTAAAAATTATTAAACATATTTCTTGACCTCCTATCCATGTCATTGTTCTTATAAATATCTTCCAAATAGGCTAAAATATCAAAAATTGTGCCATGTTCATCATCAAATCGCCTCAAAATATCAGTAAAATGAACTTGCATATGTGCTTTTAAATAATTTTGGATAATTGGTCTTTCATCTGCTGGTTCATGTTGTGCTACTCGTCTGTTAATTTGGTCCGTTATCTTTCTACGTTTTTCATTTTCCCACAGAAATTTATTAACAACTTCCTCTGACACTGGTCCAGGCGCATTCCCGTCATTTCTCTTATATTGAAGAAAGTCTAATACTGCTGGTAACTCATCTTTTATTGCTGAGGCGTCAAAATTTTCATCAAAAATATGCTGCAAAAGTTCCCATAGGCCTTCATCTATATCATTTTTTCTTAAAACAAGTGTACTTTTTCTGACATCCATATTTCGTATGTTTTCTCCATTTCTTTGTTGATGATTTAATGTCATTTTTACATAGTCGCTGTGTGTATACCAATAGTATAGCCAAAGACCTTTTATTTGAATTGTTTCGTCTGCCATCTCTACTTTAACTGGTCAAAAACTTTCAGTAACGGCTTTTAGTCTGCTCACTACTTAAAAATTTGAAACCCTAAGTTACGCTTATAAACGTTAGATAGAATGAATCCGGAAAATTATACGAAGAAGCAACTTGAGGAGCACATCTTGGAGCTCCCAGACACGTACATTGGGTCAATTGATACGGCAACGCAGAGCCGATGGATCTTTGACCCCGCAATCAAGCGCATGGTATGGAAGAAGACTGAGTTCTGTCCCGGTTTCTTCAAGATCTTTGATGAAATCCTTGTGAATGCTACAGACCACTATACTCGCCAGCAGGAGCGCATCCGCAAGAAGGAGGCAGGTGTAAATCCGGTCACTCAGATTCGGATTGACCTTTCTCCTACACAGATTTCTGTATGTAACGACGGTGACATTATCTCAACAGAGATTCATCCCGAGTATAATATCCCTCTGCCAGAACTCATCTTTGGTCACTGCTTGACGAGTGGTAACTACAACAAGGAGGAGGAGAAGATTGTGGGTGGCAAGAACGGCTATGGAGCCAAGCTAACGAATATCTTCAGCACAGAGTTCTCAGTCAAGATTGTCAGTGTAAAGGCGCAGACTCTAACAACCTACACATGGAAGAACAACAAGAAGGAGATGACGCCTCCAGTCGTCAAGAAGATGAAGGCCACTGAACTCAAGACCATGATTACCTACAAGCCGGACTTGTCACGGTTCCACTGGTCCTCTACAGCTGAGGGAGAAGAGGCTACCGAAGCAACCGTCACGGAGATTCCAGCAGATATGCTTGAAGTTCTGAGAACGCGATGCTACGAGGCCGCCGTCTGTGTGCCCGGCTGTAAGATTTATTTGAATGGCACCGAGCTTCCTGTTCCCTCAATGGCAGCATATATGGAACTCTTCACTCCACTGAACTCTCCTAGTCTGCCCGATGACATCAAGAAGTTAACGCCAAAGAAGCGCCGGGAGGCTCTCATCGCCTACGAGGATGCTGGAGAGCGCTGGGAGATTGGTGCGATTTTGACAAGTCGTCTCTATCAGGATTCGCCCCCCGATGACCGCCACCTGTCATTTGTGAACGGGATTCTGACTCGCCGAGGCGGAAAGCATGTTGATTATGTGGCAAACCATGTGCTGAAGGACTTTTGCGAACTAGCAAAGAAGAAGAAGGTGGAGATTACGGCTCCCCTTCTGAAGGATTCGCTAACGTGGTTTATTCGCTCTGTAATTGTCAACCCCAGTTTTGACACACAGACAAAGGAGTCACTGACGACTCTTGCGACAAAGTTCGGCTCAAAGCCCAAGATTTCCGAGCGATTCTGTGAATCATTGGTGAAGATTGGCCTGCTAGATGAAGCTCAGCACATTCTAGCAGCGCGCCTGATGAAGGACGCCAAGAAGACGGATGGTAAGAAGCGCGCTTCCATTCGTGGTATTGTCAAACTGGAGGATGCACTATGGGCGGGCACGGGTAAGTCTACCGAGTGTACGCTCATTCTGACTGAGGGAGATTCAGCTGCCTCTACTGCTATCTCAGGTCTGAAGGTTGTGGGCCGTGAACGCTACGGAGTTTTCCCTCTGCGGGGTAAGTTGTTGAACGTAAAGGACATGGCAATGGCCAAGAAGAATGCCAATGCTGAACTCAATCAGATTAAGCAGATTCTCGGTCTTTCCTACGGTCAGAAGTATACAAAGCTTGAGCAACTCCGCTACGGTCGTGTAATGATTATGACTGACCAGGATGTAGATGGGTCGCACATCAAGGGATTGCTCATCAACCTCTTTCACACAGAGTGGCCCGAACTTCTCAAGATGGGATTTCTATGCTCGTTACTAACTCCTCTGCTCAAGGTTTTCAAGAGTGGAAAGGAGCCTTTGTCCTTCTATAGCCAGCAGGAGTATGATAAGTGGGCCGTCGCAAATGAGGGCGGTCGTGGCTGGAAGAGCAAGTATTATAAGGGACTGGGTACATCTACAGCTGCGGAGGCTCGTGAATACTTTGAGCACATGACAACAGCTGACTTTCAGTGGGATGAGGGGGCGGATGGTTCCATTGACATGGCCTTCAACAAGAAGCGTGCCGATGACCGGAAAAGTTGGCTGTCCACCTACGATGCCAAGCGTGTTCTGGTTGTAGAGAAGGGAGGCTCCAAGATTCCTTTCACAAAGTTTATCAACGATGAACTAATTCATTTCTCATCAGCGGACAATATTCGGTCACTGCCTTCCATTCTGGACGGTCTGAAGCCGGGTCAGCGCAAGATTATGTGGGCTTGCTTCAAGCGCAATCTGACGCAGGAAATCCGAGTCGCACAGTTGGCCGGATATGTCAGCGAAGTGGCAGCTTACCACCACGGTGAGGTTTCGCTAACGTCAACAATCGTCGGTATGGCGCAGATCTTCGTAGGATCTAACAATATCAATCTGCTGGCTCCAAATGGTCAGTTCGGAACCCGTCTAATGGGCGGAAAGGATTCGGCTTCTCCCCGTTATATTCACACGCATCTGGAACCTCTGCTGAAGACAATTTTCCGCAAGGAGGATGAGCCCATTCTAACACATGTGGATGACGATGGCATAGCCGTTGAGCCGGAGAACTATTTCACAACAATTCCTATGTTGCTAGTCAATGGAATCATTGGTATCGGAACGGGTTTCTCAACAGACATTCTACCCTACAATCCAGTGGACCTGGTTTCAGCGATTAAGGACCGTCTGTCTGGAGCTGTCAATGACTTGACTCAACGCACCTTCCAACCGTGGTGGATGGGTTTCCGTGGACAGGTTAAGCCCACGGAGGGCACTAAGGGCTGGATGACATCGGGTATTATCTCATGGGATGATGAGAAACAGCAGGTTCATATCAAGGAGTTGCCGATTGGTATGTGGACTCGTGACTACAAGGAGTTCCTTGAAGGGTTGCTGGCCGGTGAATGTACTGGAATGGATGAGCAGGGCGGAAAACTTACACTCAAGTCATTTGAGGAGGCGTATAACGACGTGGATGTTGACTTTATCCTGACGCTGACGGAGTCGGCCTACTGGCATTTCCGGCAGACTCCCGCCTTTGCCAACGAGTTTATGACTAAGTTTAAGTTGAACAGCACATTCCGGCTTACAAACATGGTGGCATTTGATTCTGCTGGAAAGATTCGGCGATACACAAGTGTGGGAGAAATCATTGAGGAGTTCATTGGATCGCGTCTGGGAGCATATGTAAAGAGGAAGATCCACAAGTTGACTTCTCTAAGGAGTCAGCTGGTAGAGGCACAAGCTAAGCGTAAGTTTATTATGGCTGTAGTAGATGGCACGCTGATCATTGGTAAGACAGAGGATGCCGTGCTTCTAGCAGGTCTCAGGGCGCTGGACCTACCTCCGATTTCCGGTGGCGATGGTCTTGATGGTTACGAGTATCTGCTACGGATGCGCATTGACCGGCTCAAGGCCACAGCGGTTCTCACTCTTGAGGGCGAGATTGCTGGACTGGAGGAGGAGATTCGTGTTCTGGAGGCCACAACAGCTGAGAATCTTTGGCTAAAAGACCTAGATGATTTTATGACAGCTTGGACACCTTACACTGAAAAGCGTCAGGAAATCAACGTTCCAGCAGATGGTCCTGCTAAGCCAAAGAAGAAGATTGTAAAGAAGAAGAATTAGAAGAAAGGCTTGAGGGGCAGACTCTTGGTTCCAGCACGACTAATATTCACGGGCTGAGCCATCGGTGTGGGTAACGTTGTAATATCCTTACGATACTGATTATACATTTCAACTTCACTTATTATTTTTGGTACAGCAAAGTTGGCGACATAGGAGTTCAACTCCTGAATCTGCTCTTTAATATGTGTGGGCTGATTCTTACCATATTGGTAATAAATGGAGCGCATGATAATAAGTAAATTATCGGCACTCTGAGGACCTACACGGAATTTTCCTTGACTTCTGGTGTAGACTTCGTATTGAAGACGGTTCTGGAGTATCTGAACATTCTCTGGACTAAAAAAAGTCATATTTAACGTATTTTTTTCAATATTGCCTCGTACAAGGTCAGCTCCAACACTTGAGTTTAATGACGTAGCAAAGTCAAATTGCTGTTTCACTTGACTAAATGAACCTGTTGCTGTCTGAGCAGAATCCAAATTTACACGACCATTCATTTCCTCTATCCATATCCTGGGATTAAAAAAAAATCTTTTCCCATTATATATAAAATGTCAGTCATGCGTTCCTTTGCTCAGCCCAACCCTAGCAAGTATTTTATCAATGTATCATCATGCTGGGATGCGATCTTCTCTGTAAATCCTACAACGGGTGCCGTTCAGACCCTCCAGAGCCAGGGTTCGTGGTTCTCCACACTGGCGGGCTGGAACAACGTCTCCACGCCGGGCCAGATAGTCGTCAAGGATATGGGTCGCTCCATTTTCCTAAGCACACAGTCCACTGTCTACCGTAAGGTACAGATGGTCTCCCCTGTTGGCTCGTTCGGCGGTGTCGTTGGTGCGACGGGTACAACGGCTGCTGCCCCGTTCGACTATGGCACGGGCTACATCGAGCTCGGCTGGTATGATGGTTCTGGTGGCTTTGGCGTTGGCCCTGTCTCCGCTGCGGGCTCTGGTGGTTTGTCCAAGAGCGTCTGGGCGCGCACGGGTTAGAGACAGCCGTCTAGAAAAAAATTTTTAATATTTCAATATTTTGCGAATACTTTATATTCCAAACTACTGGGATTCATTTCTAGAATTTAGAATTCAGGAAATGAAATATGATAAAACAACTAAACCGTTTAGTTGGGAACCGTGAGACGGGCCCACGGTATGCGGACAGCAGAGCCGGCAGCGCGAGTAGGAGACACTTCAATGTAGAATGTACCACCCGCCAGCAACTTGTGTGTAGCACCAGTTGTTGAGATTATACCCTCCTGGTTGCCGTTGCTTACAAGAAGTGTGTCCATTGACGCGGCATCAACAAACTGAACCTTGCGCAGAAGGCGATACTTGGTGCCCGCAACCGTTGAGGAGAGGGTAACTGTGGGCAAACGCAAAGTCTTGCCCATGTCACGAACAAGGCACAGACCAACAGCCAAGCTGTTTGTCGCACCACCAGACGCCAACGCAGTGCCGTTTGCATCGAAGCAATCCGCATAAGTGATGGTGTCCGTATTCACATAAAACTGAGATCCACGCTCCGTATTCGCAACTGACCGCAAAACCGACATTTATATTCTGGGTGTAGAAAATAATTTCACCGCTGGTTGTAATTTAGGATTGTCCAGAAGAACGCACCCCCAATTTCAAAAGTCCAGAGTGGAGACCCCTAAAAACCCTGGTGTCAAAACTTTTTAACGCAGCATAAAGGAGAGATGGCTATATCCAAGCGAACATTAGATGTTCTAAGTTCTTTTTATATGGCAATTGCTGGTACGCTTTGGATTCTGTGTATCTATGTTGCTCTAACTGGTAAATATCTGGATGAGCAAGGTCGCCCCATTCTTGCCATACTCGGCGCTTTAGTCGGTTTAGGAGCTATCTTCTGGATGTTCTATGTACGCTGGTTCATTAATGCGTCGCAGTTCTCATACCCTACATGGCCTCCGTATCTGTCAACATGCCCCGATTATCTGACATTCTTAGGAAATGACCCGACAACAGGTGCTGCGATGTGCGTTGACTTTATTGGTGTTGCTCGGAGAAACGGGTTGAAGAAGGCGGACCCTTTGTTACCGCCCAAGCCCACCGAAAATGATTACATTTTCAGAACAAATCCTAATGACAATAGCCAAACAAAGTGTAATGCTGCGATAAGCAAGGGTCTCTCCTGGGCCGGCATCACGGCGGGAATGGACTGCGCTTAAAAATGAATGAGGGAATAATCATAGATTTGTCTGACTATATAAAACATGGACAGACAATTCAAGCAGGATGGATGAAATTCACCAAGATATATTTTTAAAACTTGTTGCATGGGCTTCTAAAACGGGTCGCCGTGACCCAGTGGCAGTTTTCTTATACGGTGGACCTGGTGTGGGTAAAACCACATTAGCCTATCGTGTCTGCGAAGCCGCTAACTTACGAGCAGTAGAATGTAATGCTAGTCATGTGCGCAATCGTGCTGGAGTCTCTGAAATTATTCAGCCCTTGCTACAAAGTAATAATGTTGCTGATTTTTTCCGCCCTGAAGGCCATCGTCCTTTAGGAGTCATTTTAGATGAGATTGACGGAATGTCTTCTGGAGACCGTGGTGGTTTAACCGAAATTATTAAGGCCCTGAAGGACTATACAGGCGTAAATGCTATTTTCTGTATTAGCAATGAATGGGCAGATAAGAAGTATAGACCACTCATGCGTCTTTGCTTGTCGTATGAAATAGTTCCACCTTCTATTCCTGAAATTCAGAAATTACTGGTTAAGAAGCATCCTACTGTTGTTCCGTCGCCTGATACTATAACTGAACTGTCTACGGTACATCAAGGTGACTTGCGCAAAATTTTACAAATATGGAGCACAAATATTCAGAAATTCGGTTTGGCCGATTTCAAACCCAGGATTGAAAGTACAAATCGCATAAGTCGGCTAGAAAATCTTAAAGCAGCCGTTATGCAGATTTTGAACAATCAAGTGGATATTATGCGCGAAGTTGCTCTTGAGAATAATGACATGAATCTAGCAGGTCTCCATTTACACGAGACCTTGCCATATTGGCTTAAAACAAATGTTCTTGATACTCAAAAGGCATATGTCAATTATAGAAAATTACTTCATGACATCCTTCAGTCCGATAGAATTGATTATTACACATTTTTCTTCCAGTATTGGAATCTTTTTCCGTATTCTTACACTGCCAAACTTCAAGCGGTGAACACTCGGCTTTTCTTTGAAACTATGAATGTCGTAAAAAAACCGTTGAAGGATGTTGCTATGGTGTATACTTCGGTTCTCAGCAGACAGTCATGGCTTTTCAATCAGTTTAAGTATTTAGGGGAAGTTCGGGACTTTATTTCAGTCAATAAGTCTCCGCATCGGAATGCTGGATTTGAAGGCGCATATCGTATTTTAATGGGTTTTGCTAAGTCTAATAAAACGGCCACTGCTTGGTTTCAATTAACAGGAATATGGGAAATGCCTCCCGCAGACCGGCTTGAAAAATGGTTGGAAGTATTATTGCCCCCTCCTGTAAGAGCAATTCATGGACAACGTATTGTGAAAGTAAAGGACGAACCAGTTAAGAGAAAGAAGAAGTCTAAAGTTGAAGAACTACATTACCTTGATCTTGTGACGCCTGAAACTGATTAGTATCGTATGCCGCACCAGTCTCATTTGCGTGAAGCAAGTGAACAACATCCAGATTTGTCTGACGGCCGAAACGATATGCGCGACCAATAATCTGTTTTTCAGCCTCCTCTGCCATTCTGTGATACAGGATAACATGGGTGGCTGCCTCAATGTTTAGACCTGCTCCAAAGTGCTTGGCGTTCAAGCAGAGAATCTGATGCTGGCCCTCTCCAAATTCGCGAATAATCTTCTGGATACGAGCAGATGTTCCGCTCACCGTGCTATAGGTAATGCCCTTCTGGTCAAAGACGGGTGTTAGTTTATTGAACGTCTTATCGTAGTTGCTAAAGAGCAAAACCTTGGCTGACTTGTTCGCCTCAAGGAATTCCAGCAGACGGGCTGCCTTCGTCTTCTCCTCATCTGCTAGAGGCTTTGCTTCAGGCTTCTTCCCCTTAATAACAGGCTTATCCGAGCCAAGAACCTTGAGCTGACTTGTTGTAATCGCCGCGCGACAGAGGGGGCAGACCGGATTACGACGGAGCGACTCCATCATACAGACGAAGCAGAAGAGGTTCTTACAGCAGGGTGTTAGCGTGGGCTTCTCCAGGTCGCAGAAGCAGATGGGACACGACTTATCCTTGTAATCAGCAACACGCTCCTTGAGAGACTTCAGCTTGGCCTCAATCTCGGCGATTTTGGCGTCGCACTTCTCCTTCTCCTCCTGCTTGGCCTTCTCAGAGGGAAACGTAGTAGACATCCTGTAATCGCGAAACTTGATGGCCGTATCCAACTGTTGCTGGAGATGCTTAGACACACCCTCCACCACATTAGTGACGGAATCTTCCTGAATACCAAGTGCCTCCAGTGCTGACTCATGGTCTCCAGCATGAAGCATCTCCATAACCTGCGGGCCAATCATATCATGAAGAAGCTGAACATTCTGCGGGATAGCACAGGTCCAGCGATGGTGAAGGATTTCAGGCATCTTGAGGGACTGTTGAATGAATTCCTCATTGTTGCGAAGAATGAGGCGCCAACTGTAATTTGCTCTCAGGTTTGCGTGATTGGCGGAGACGCACATTCGGCTGACGATGTTATTACGGCGAACACCGTCAATCCGAATATAGTTGCCTGAGTTCTTGAAACTCTCCCATGCTAGAGGATAGAGCACCTTTGTCGTTTCATGACGCCAAATATTGGTAAAGGAGGGGAAGACCATGTTTAGCCAACTGGCTGAAATAAACCAGTAAAAGGCCGCGCGGACACTGTCCTCCCCAGTAATAGAGACTGGGCAACTATCAGCCTCATCAATTAGAAGACGGGACCATGAAATCTTATGGAAGCCATCCTGTGCAGCAAAATCCTTCCACATTGTACAACTGACAACAATAAGATCGTATTTCTTCACATCCTCTCGGATAGTTGTGCTCATTGCCTGCTTTCTCTGCTTGACTACAAGCGTCTTTAGCGTAGTCTGTTCCTTGACATAGCGTTCCCACTGGTTTACGAGGGAATGCGGAATGACTAGTAGAGACGTGTTGGCGATTGTATAGTCCCTTTCTGTTAGACGCTTTGTCTCATCATGCTTCTTAATCACAACCACATCGTGATTTGAAGAGGCCTCAGCTGTAAACATTTCTGTCTGGGGCCTGTCCATGCCCACAAGAGAGAGCGCAATGAGAGACTTGCCGGAACCCACACGGTCAGCAATTACACCGTACTTTGTGTACATTGTGGCACCGTCTTCACACTCAATTCCAGCAGGCCGGTTCATCTCCAACTTGCGGGCGGCGTGAAGAAGGGCGCGCTGGTGAACCTTTAGAGGGAGGCGAATGTGTTTGGGCTGTGGGGCCATTTCGGAGTCTGCTGTAAGGGAATTCTTCAAGATATTCTCAATTGTCTTCAAAGCAAAATCCATTCTTTGTTTCTGCCTTTGTTAGGTGGCTTTGGTTATAATCAAATTTTTTACTTTGAAAGACACTAAAAGGGACTTAACGGAACCTCATGTTAGAGAAGCAAGATGTCGCGACTCTTTGTCAGCGTAATTTGTCCAACTTATAACCGCCGGCGATTCATACCACATATGATTGCCTGCTTCCTAGCACAGACCTATCCGCAAAATCGGATGGAGTTGATTATTTTAGATGATGGCTCTGATAAGGTCAAAGACTTAGTGGAAGCATCCGGTTTGACGAATATTGTCTATCTAGCAGAAGATGAAAAGATGAATATCGGTATGAAGCGAAATAAACTAAACGCAGCCGCTAAAGGGGATATTATTGTCTGTATGGATGACGATGATTATTATTCCGATGAACGTGTTGCCCACGTTGTGAAGAAACTGATGTCTAACCCATCATATCTAATCTGTGGCTCATCTGAAATCTACATGTATTATACAGATATTCAGAAGATTTATAAGTTGGGGCCGTATACGACAAATCATGCCACAAACGGAACCTTCGGCTACAAGCGTAAGTTTCTAGAGAATCACAAATATGATGAGACTGTAACACACGCTGAGGAAACTTCGTTTCTAAATAGTTACAAGGAACCGTTAATTCAATTGGACCCTTTCAAAGTCATGCTCGTAATGGCTCATTCCGAGAATACATTTGATAAGAAAAAGATGCGGGACACTCCAAATCCATTTGTTAAGTTGACAACAATGAAAATTAAAGACTTTATTAAGAACTCAACGCTTCGGTCCTTTTATGAAACTGCTTAGCGCGATTTTGCTAAAAATAACAAGGCTCCGAGGGCCAATAAACTAACGATGGCAACGGCCACTGATCCACGCTTTTGGAACTCTTCTTCAATTGGTCCATAATTTGCCAATCCACCCAAAGAGGCATCCCATGTCATATACGAATTCTCTTGAAATTTGAGTTTACATTTTTCTATTTCTTCTTGCATTAATACATTATTCGTTTTGGGATTTATTGGTTTCGTTTTAGAATCAAACCACTGTTTTAAACCTTCGGGTTTAAAAATATGTTTATTTCCGTACTGACCTCTTTCAAGAACAACTACATTTTCATGCTTTTTAAAAGACTCCAAATCAAAAATATCATCTTCTAACTCTGTGCGATAAACCCAGCAGTCTCCAATATTTTTTCCCTTAGCTATTGTTGGCTTAGGGCGTTTTTTAATTTCACACTTAGGAAATGCTGAACGTTCACTGAAATTATTTAGGACAGCATGATCTATACGGTATGTATGACGCATAATAACAATGAATATTGATGTTAAATCTTGTAGTGTATAGTTCCAATATGGAATAAGAGTACATACTAGACTAGTAGGCGGAGTATCTGTTGTTATAAATGTTTCTTTAAAATAATCTAATTCTTGTGGATATTGTTGGAAATATTGTTTTAAACTTATTGGAAATTCTTCATCTGAAAAAATCTTTTGTAATGTCATTTCTCTGAATTGCCGATCAATTGGAAAATTAGTAAAGTATAAATTAGCATAATTTCCATGTTGTAGAATCCATCTTCTTTTTAAAATACCATTTTGATCAAGCATTTGCCACACATTCGCACCAAAAATATCATCCCAGGATGCGTCATCATGGGCCATCTTAATGTTTAATAAGATTTTAACTAACTACCAGAGGAGGCTTTCCTACAATTGATTCTAGTGTAACCGCGATAGGCTTCAAATCTTTTTCATGGGGCGTTGATTTTAGCCATGTCTGTTGATACAATATATCTGTGTTATTTCCGTCATAGAGTGTATTAAAATAACTATCTGTTCCAAACAAACTTTTGCTAATTTCCCATGTGTAATTATTGACGAGTTGACCATCTACAACAAAATAGGGTCTTATGGGAAAAAGCGCATGTTTTCGCGGTGACTTTGTAGGGTCAGCGATACCAAGAAAAATATAATACGGAAGGAGAAAAATGAAAAGAAAAGTGGAATAGAATCCAAGAACCAGACGCATAAAAAGGGGTTTATAAATAAAATGATTCATGACAAGACTGGGTGTAAAGATCATTAGACAAATTAACAGACTGAGACCAAATGATATTCCAATATATTTACCAAGTTTATTGCCAAAACGCTGAGGCTCAAAGGTGGAAAGATCTTCTTGACTATCGGAAGTTGATTCAAAGTTTGAGAATGCAAAACCTCCAGCAGTTGGTAATCTAAATAAAGTACGTAACGCATTTACGTGTTCTGGATACATTGCTTCGCTCCAGAAAGGACTTTTTAGAGCAATCAAATTCTGTTGTTTATAAAAATCAACGACTGATTTTTTAATAATTTCATCTGTTATATCTTTATTATTAGGTATTTGCAAATAGACTTTTCCAAAGAAATCAAACATCATCATCATAAAATAATTACCATTTTTTTCATATGGTTTCGCTTTTGTTTTATATGAATTACTTATCTTTGAAAATATTTTTTCTGAAAGTTTCTCAAGATCATCACCAGGTTCACGTGTAACTCCTAATGCGTCAAAAAATTCCTTATCGGTATTAATTGTCTTTGGAAATTCGTCTCCCATAAATCCTATATTCTAAATAGAGAATGCTTGGGCGGAAAACACGAAATAGTAGGAATCTAATACGAAAGACTTTGCGGAAGAAGAGAAGCACAGATGACTATATTGTTGCGATTCCCTCATATAAACGAGCAGAAACACTGCGTGACAAGACACTGGCTACTCTGAAAGAACACGGCATTCCAGCAAATCGGATTCATGTGTTCGTAGCCACGCCAGAGGAAAAGGAACGCTACGCTGCCACATTAGAGGCCGGAACGTATGACCAACTAATTGTTGCTATCCCAGGAATGGCGGCGGTCCGAAATTTTATTACGGCGCATTATCCTGTCGGCCAGCGGATTGTCAATATTGATGATGATATCAAGGGATTCTTGGAGTTTTCGCCTAATGCTAGACGGCATGAAGTTCCCTTGCGTAACTTGGACAAGTTTATTCGGCGGGCCTTTGCTGAATCTGAACGAACGGGTTTCCGGCTCTGGGGTGTCTATCCAGTCCCTAACGGCTTTTTCATGCGTGATGGAGAGCCGAGCACTGACTTGAAGTATATTATCGGAGCTTTCTGGGGAATTACCAATCCTGGCATTGATGTGCTGAAAGTAACGATTGATGACAAGGAAGATTACTTGCGCTCTTTGATAATGTATTTGGCGGATGGTGGTGTGTTGCGCTTTAGGGATGTAGCACCGAAGACGGCATATTATAAGGAAGCAGGAGGCATGCAGGAAGAACGGACTAAGAACCGGGTCACGAAATCGGCAGAAGCCTTACATCGGGCATTTCCGGATTTGACAAAGTTAAATGCTACCAAGAAGTCGGGGTTCTTGGAACTCCGGCTACGGGATACTCGGCCCGAAGGTGAACGGAAATTTGGTTTGGAAGCGTTGAAGGGATATAAGATGCCAAGTGTTTAGTGTTTCCGAGTTCTATTCTTATTTCCACTGTATCCATTATTGTTATTCTTCTTCTTCGTATATTTGTTCTTATAATTCTTTCTTCTTTTTACCATAACCGCTCTTTTTTGTGGATCCAGCATATTCCGTTCTTTTCTAGCAAATTCCAGCACAACTTGACGTGTTTCTTGATTCATCCCAGATTCCTGTAACGCGGCGCTAAGGGTAGCCAAATACACAAGTGTTTGCTCTTCATGTGATTTACCTTGAGCTTTAGCATCTGATGCTGCCATTAATGCTATCATTTTAGCACGATACTCAGTTTTATCAAAATCCAATGCTCTTGTTTGTTGTTCTAATAATAAATTTTTATTATTATTTTGAGTTTGAAAAGAAGCCCTTAAAGCATGTGGATATTTGGATGGTTTTTTAGATTCAAAGACAATAGGGCGATGCGCCTCAAATCCTCTATTTCTGTTTTCTCTGCCGGGAGCAAATTGAACATGACCCATTTCTTGTAATAATCCGCCACCGGGTTCTTGTCCTAGACCACAGGCATATCCCGAACATCTGCCAGCAGGAGGAGCAGGAGGCTGTGCTGCAATAGGAGCGGGAGGAGGTGGAGGAGCTGGGGGAGCTGGGGGAGCTGGGGGAGGAGGACCTGGTGCGACCCAACCTTCCCCTCCTAAATAGTTTCTAAACGCATACGGCGGACCATAAAAAACAGGAGGAGCAGAATTCTCAGCAGGCGCAGAACCAGGAGCAAATCGTCGTAGACGAGCATTCCTCGTAAATTTATTCGTATGCGACATACCCTACTTTTAACAAATAACTTAGATGGCAAACATGAGTGAACCCATGCCCGAAGTAATAACAATAAAGTTTACGCTTTCTACATAGATTGTAAAATCGTAATCATACTGGGGGAAAGGCGGAAGAGGATAGGGATTGACTTCTAATTGAAAGTTATTAATGACTGACACATTCAAAGAGCCGGAAGGCTGTAACAAGTCCGAGCCCTTTGTAGCAAAACTATACACATACAAGGGCCCTATGGAATCCTTACCTTGTACACCCGTAATAGCTCCAAGTAAATTATCATACGGTTGCTGGAGACTGAAATAATCCGCCGATTTTTCTTCAAAAATCTCATTTCCCATACACAGGATTCGAGCAGATTGTAGAATTTCCCGTTGCGTTCCCGGAAGAAGTGTTCCCGAAGTACCCGTATTTGCTACGCCCAATGAATCATATGCGTATACAATTGGCGGTTGGTCGGCATACTTCCAATTCGTACAATTCAAATAATCATTGCGAAATGTGATTGCGTCACTGCGTCGCGCAAACCAAATCATTCGTCGCACCATATTGTGCGCATCCAAATCAAACTTAGCTCTGCTCGTAACACCTTGGAAGTCAAATTCTTGAACCTGTGTTGTGATATACTGAAGTGGTTGAGCGGACATGAATTTTCGTTCTTCATCTGCTAGATATACATAGTCCACCTGTAGACTTGGTTGTAGATTAAAATATTCCGTCTGCGGTGTGGTGACGCCGTAGTCAACATAGAAGTTTTGCGGACTTGCTAGAGCGTCAGTTGAACCAACATAAGTCGCATTAAAGAGTTCGGCATTCTGTGTGGCAGGAAAGCCCGCATTTTGATAGCCGTAGCGAACAGGATAGCCAGACAAATCAGAGACTGTGTATAAGTTACGAAGAGGCTGAAAAGTAATCTGAATTTCAACTTCATGATATTCTAAGGCGATTAAAGGAAGCGCATTACCTAATCCTTCAGAGAACCAGAACGGAAGAGGAATTAGAAGATACCGACCGGGAATACTGGGATTATTTGCTTGAGGGCTTACAAGAGTACGTCCAGATGTGTAGGCTTGAGCAACATTCGGATAGGTGTCCCCTGCTGTAATAGTGGAATAGGCTGTTCCTGTATACGGCTTTCCAGCATATTTGCCTTTTGCGGGATTATTTATTTCAGGTGTATCGCCAACCAAGGTCTGCCACTTATGATAATGGTCTGTATTATAGTCCAATTGAGCGCGAAGAGCCAACCATTCGCCGGTGAATTCTTGGATTTTGGAACCGCCTACATAGATAGCGACAGTCTGAATCATTTGTGCGCCCAGTTGATGAATCCACTGGAATTCATGCGGTTTGCGACTAGCATAGAGTTTGCTGTAAATCTCAGGAATGCGCACACGAAGTGAAATATTACGTACAAGGTCAGCAAAGCGCTGGACTTTAGCACGAACGCGAATGGGCATGTCTAGGGTTAGTTCTTGTGGACCATCCAGTGGAATACTTATGTTTTCTTCGCTGAAGTGGGAATGGCGCTTGAATGTTTTATAGAAGTAGGTAATTTGTGGATTTCCATTAATTACAATGTTTTGTTTGCCAAATGAAACTAATGCTATTAAGCCACCGGGCATCTCCTGTTTTATCTGTATGGATTATATAGGAATTCTTAAACTATGAATCTTTGAGATTCAGGGTTTGTAAATTTAGCAATTTACGAAGGTTTGTGAATTTAAGGGCAGGCTGGCACGTTTACACATCCTTGTAGGTCTGTACCCACCATGAGTCCGTCATGTAAGGCGGGATTTGGTTGCTGGCACTGACAATCTTGGAAGAAGGTCCCTGTCTGTATAGAGAATCAATCTCAGCATAGGACAAAGCATACGCATAGTAGTTGAGACGGCTCAATGACCCACTAGCAGAGCCACTTACATTATAGCGTTGCTCAGGAGATACATTCATGCGGGTATCTTCACTTTGGCAGGCCTGGAATGCGTATACGTCACCGAAGTTGAGTTTGGGCACGGAGCTGAGGCTCATGCGCTGGATGACGTTACCGTTGATAAACACATCAACGGCGCGACCCTTACAAGAAATAACAAGATGGAACCACTTCTCAACTGGCATGTTCGGGATATCAACAAAGTTATCCCACTTGTCGGCCGAATTCATGTAAACACGCAGGGTGTTCTTATCAGCCAATGTGAAAACACCAGGGGCGACTAAAGGATAGGGGTCAGGAGGCGGGGAGCCCTTGTGAAATACATGCTTGAGTGTATTGGCATCCTTTGTAAAGTTGTTATTATTAATAAATAAGAAAACGCTATACGTGAACTCTGTGCCGTTGGGCTCGTTACGACTCAAGAAGCAGGTCTTAGATGAGTCCAAGTTCGGGTCCTGTCCGTATGTATCCGTAGCCGAAGAGGTGTCAGGCTGAAGAGACGTGTTCATTTCTAGAAACGTATTGTACAGAATGCCGACATTGTTAAGGATGGATAGCAAAACGTATATAAATAAGCAGAGTACAACACTTTGTACTAGCTGACTTGATGTATTAACACCAGTTATTGTTGGCACATAATCCATTCTCTATCGTATGTATCTATTTTTAAGCAGTTCTACTGCGAAAAAATGTGTACTTTAAATTATTTTGATTTAACCTGATCCAGTCATTACACGGTTTGTTGCCGTGTTGATCAGGTTGCCCGTTGTTCCACCCGTTGTCATTCCGAGATTTGTTAGGCCAGTGGCAATCGGATTCGGCACACTGACTGTGGTGGAGCCATTATCGCACTTGCCAGCAGGCGGGGTCACCTTGTAGGCGCTGTAGGTCAAATTGATTCCGAACAAAGCCAGGAGTTTATCCACTAGCGTGTTGCTCTTCAGCGTCGGGCCAGCCTGGTACATTGTGTAGGCGCGGTCAGGGGTAATGGCGTAACTGAAGAGCTGAACACGGCTTAGTGCTCCACCGAAGCCACCAAACTGGCATGTATCTACCTGTATTCCACCAGCAGATGTCGTTGTCTTGGGGAACTGGATGATGTTGTCCAACATACAGCTACGGCTCAACTTACCGTCCAAGTAGACGTCGCAGACACGGCCATTGACCACAAGCGTCACACAAACCCAGCGCTGTAAGTCAAACTCAGGTAAATCGCAGACGGGGTAGTTAACAGTGTTCATGAAGTCCTTGAGGCCTGTTCCGTTCGTGAAGAGGCTGGTGTACGCTGCAAGCTCGGTGTACTTTGAACCAGACATCTGGAGTGTCGGTGAGACATTGGCCCCCGTGGTACTAGGAGCATTTGTGTTAGCCGTTTGTAGACGGATCATCAGCTTATTCTCCATCGGGTACATGCCAATAACAATTGAATTATTCTGAGAACCCTGTCCCTTGACAGTGACAACGTGCTTCATCTGCCCAGAACGCACTTCCCAGTCGCTGACATACATCCAGAACGAAAGCGTACATTCACCGCCCGTGAACAAGTTAGGCAGTTTATTATTGTTTACATCTGTCACTGCGGACGCACTTGTGGTGCCATCAGTGAATTCAGTAACCAATGCCTCACGAGGGTCCTGTTGGGGATAGACAAGACGGTATGCCATATAAACGACTAAAAATGAGACTAAGACATAAATTACATTCGCAAATATGCCTCCACCTCCACCTGAAAGGGCTGCTCTGGCGTTGTTCATTCTCTATGAATAGACAAGCAAAAAGATTGCTTAGGCGTATTGATATTTTACATATGTTTTACATTTGCTTGTAACTTCTTCACACCAGGGCATGCCAGGGCACAGTTTGGGTGTAAAATTTGCCAAGTTGAATGAATAGTCAATCGGTATCAAGGGCTTTCCGAGGGTGTCAGAGGAATTTTTGTACCGATTATTTACTTGTGTTTCACTCAACCGACTTTCAGTGATATCCCATAGAGCCATTGTGCCCAGGATACCCGATTTGCCCACCAGATTGATACCATCTGATGACTGTTTGAGAACATTGGGAAGTTGCGCACTCTTCACGTGTTTTCCGTTGATATAAATATCAACTGAACGGCCTTCAATTGTAATAGCGCAATGATACCATTTTAGAGGACTAATACCAGGAATTGTAAGAAATGTCTCGCGGTTCATGTCACCAGTTGACGCATTCGCAAATACAAAACGAAGCTTCTCCTCCGCTGGAATGTAGGACGCAACAATACAAGCATACGAGTTCATAATAGGGTCTGTTTTACCCCATCTCCAGATGTCATGTGGTGCTGTTCGTTGTTCAGTTGTTCCCTCAATATAGAGATAATTGGAAAGAGTAAACGCTTTTTTTGAGATATCGCTTAAATCAGTAGATTGAAGCACATATGGATTCTCAGCTGGATTAAAGTTCCAAGGTCCAGGATTTCCCTTTACTTTATAGGCTGTGTATTGAATTATAGCTATCATTATTATTGCTAGAAGTCCTGCGACGCCAATAACGATGCCTACAATTTGTTGTGGTGTCAATGCCTCCATCCTGTTATATACGGCGTTTATCAGGCATCGCAATTTTCACTATTCTTTGCTAATTTAACAGGTGCTGGCATTCCTCCAGACGCTGAGTCTTGAACCTGTTTAGGATTCAATGCTCCATTCCAAACCTTCATATTTTGTACAACACCAAATGCTGGAGTCGGGCCACTACGTCCATACCATGACATGGGAACAGTACGAGGCTTTCCTTGTAAGATTATTGACTTCTGTAGAAGACCATTCATATACACATCCACAACAGAACCATTTAGCACAACTGTAATACGAAGCCATTCTTTCAGAGGAATATCATCGATAGCAAGACTTTCTAAATAGAGAACATCATATCCAACTACACTCTGCTGGGCCGCTTCAGACTGGAAAAAGAAAACAAGATCATTGCGGAAAGGATGGAGAAAAACGCCGGGATTCATGAAAATCGGTAAAGGTGTTCCGCCACCTTGGGATTTTGAAGAAGAGGTGGACGCAGACCAGGTTTCCGGGCTAGACGTATTTCCTGTGATTCCTTGTGTAACAGATGATCCGACATCTTGGTTATAATCATCGCTTCCTCTATGTAAAATGTGGCGATATGACCCCATTTTAGGTCCGCTTGAACTTTCCACGAAAAGGTCAAACATTACACTATAGATTGCTGGTCTTGTAGCAATATTGTCTTTTATTGGTACAATAAGTGAAGAAGGCGGGTCTCCGTTCACTGGGATAGTGTAGTTAGTCCAATAGATTTGTGATTTAGGATATCCACTTAGACCTAAGACTCCATTAAGCGGACTATCCTGCTGGTAAATTGAACCATAGAGGAATATTAATACCGTTATCCCAACGATGGCAAAAAAGATTATGGCAAAGATTGTTAACACTTGACTTTGGGGTTCACTTGGATTGGGAAGTCCCAAGCCAGGCCCATCCAATGATAGTGTTGGCAAACGTGATATGAGGCCACCTTGACCAGTTCCTTCTTTAAAAAAACTTCCAACACGATTTAGCGCGGTGCGATTCATATCTTCCCTACTTATTCCTACTTATTAGATTTCTTTAGAAACTTATTCATTAATTCGGGGACCTGCTCTGGATTTTTATATAAATAATAGGCACCTGTTCCGACGAATGCCACAGTAAGACCCGCCGCTGCTAACTTATACACATTTTGCACCAAGCCATTAATAGTATCCTGGTGTAAAAAGTAGACATATACGGACACAATAAATAGTATGAATCCGACTTCCAACAACATTCCTATACTTCCATAGGATTTCTCTTCTGTTTGCGGGTCTGTTTCCCGGACATGAAATTCTGTAATTTGCGCGTTCCACCTTCAGGTATTCTCTGTCGGAAAGTCTTGGCAAATGTGGCAGCCGTTCGTTGAACATCTTCCATTTCATTATACTGAGGTAGCAATAATGATTTAGTGGGCTTTGATTTTGCCTTTGCTATTTCTGCTTCTTCATCAAAACCGCTTCTAGCATAATACTCGGCTGTTTCTCCCTCATCGCAAACCTGAAGACGGTCACGGAAATAGCAAACAAATGTCAGACGTTGGAACCGCTGTTCGGAACCAATAAGCCCTGTTGTCGGATCACGTGATCTGATATCGGGAAGGGACATATTGTATACTTTATCCTCAGGCGTCTCATACATTGGAGTATTACAATGCCATTCGTGAACATCCATGGCAATAAAGTCTCCTGTACGAACATCAAAGCCTACACCAAAGCGGGGGAACAATGTGTAGCCACCGTGATACTTACCCCACTCAATGACAGACAAGTTACCAAAACCCCCTTTGAAGTCACCATCGTCTTTATGAAGCGCAGTTCGGAAATTTAAATTGACTGTAAGAGTGCTAAACGCTGTGCCAGGAATTTGATAATTCTTTTTCGCACTTACAGCAGCAAGTTGACGAGTGTGCTCTTTAGGAACAAGTTTCTTGAACTGGCTATCAATCGCCTGTATGAAAGGAAGACCGTGTAAGAAAAGATGAAGGTAACGGCGTGTATAGACCGTCATGCGACAGGCCGCCTTCATGAAAGGTGTTTCCTCATAGAATCCGAGCACGCCACTGGCTACCAAGTTATTTACACGCATTTTGCTAACTTTCTTTTTGCTACTATCTGTCTTATTTTTGACATAATAGCGAACAGCCCATTTAGACCCCTTCTTATCCTCTATTTTGATGGGGTCGCGTTTTTTCCAGTAAGGCGAATTAAAGTTAATAGGACCAGCAGCTGCCCCGCGATTACGACCCGGCATTGCTAGAGAGCGAAAAGAGTCCCAACCAATCTGAACTATGGTCGGTGGAAGAACCGCTTTACGGAACTTAGCTAATAAACGCCGAGTTCCATCTGATTCCAAGCCGTAAATATCCATATCTTCATTTACTATTAGTCCTACGGAAGCCTCATCAAAATGTGTTCCTTCATATTTTTCTTTAAATTCATCATCTGGCATTTTAGCCTTCAATTCAATA
>Ga0136641_1000176_pt1 | contig 27393 bp, 25 predicted proteins | sample EliLak1302023Y_FD_115312 | JGI IMG/M metagenome (GOLD analysis project Ga0136641, IMG submission 115312) | Freshwater microbial communities from Elizabeth Lake, Yosemite National Park, California, USA - 13020-23Y | ecosystem: Environmental > Aquatic > Freshwater > Lake ...
CACGGCTACGCCAAGGCCGCCGGCAAGCCGATGGGCGTGTTCGTGCACGGCACGGTCGGCCTGCAGCATGCGGCCATGGCCATCTACAACGCCTGGGTCGACCGCGTGCCCATCATCCTGTTCGCGGGCAACGGCATCGACGCCAACAAGCGCCGGCCGGGCACCGAATGGAACCACTCGGTGCAGGACCCGGCGGCGCTGGTGCGCGACTTCGTGAAGTTCGACGACGCGCCCGGCTCGCTGCAGCACTTCGCCGAGAGCACGGTGCGCGCCTACAAGATCGCCACCACGCCGCCGATGGAGCCGGTGCTGATCACCGCCGACATCGAGTTGCAGGAAGACGCCATCCACGACCCGGCACTGACCATCCCCAAGATCAGCCGCAGCATCCCGGCGCAGGGCGACAGCGCCGCGCTGGCCGAGGCCGCGCGCTGGCTGGTTGCAGCCAAGAACCCGGTCATCGTGGCCGACCGCTGCGCGCGCGACCAGACCGGTGTCGACCGCCTGGTGCAGCTGGCCGAAAAACTGGGCGCGGCCGTGGTCGACATGGGCGGGCGGCTGAACTTCCCCAACCAGCACGCGCTCTGCCACAGCGACCGCCGCCGCGCGCTGGTGCGCGAGGCCGACGTGGTGCTGCTGCTGGAAGTGGCCGACCCCTGGGGCCAGTTCAACAGCTTTTCCGACCCGCACAAGATCCAGCGCTTCGTGGCCCAGACGGGCGTGAAGATCATCAACATCTCGATGCAGGACGTCTTCCTGCACAGCAATTACCAGGACTTCCAGCGCTACCAGGCGGCCGACCTGTCGATCAACGGCGACGCGCAAAGCAGCCTGGCGCCGCTGATCGACCACGTCGCCCAGCTGATGACGCCCGAGCGCCAGCGCACGGCGCAGGCCCGCGCAGCGGCGCTCGGCGCGCAAGCCAGGACGGCCCGCACGCAACTGCTGGAATCGGCCGCGCGCGGCTGGGACGCCAGCCCCGTCACCACCGCCCGGCTGGCGATGGAAACCTGGGACGTGATCCAGAACGAGCCCTGGGCCCTGGTCGTCAGCGACCGCATCCCCTGGGCGCGGTCGCTGTGGCCAGCGACGAAGTACCACCAGATGCTGGGCGGCAGCGGCGGCCAGGGCGTGGGCTATGCCGCGCCGGGGGCCATCGGTGCGGCGCTGGCCAACCGCGACAAGGGCCTGCTGAGCGTGACCTTCCAGCCCGACGGCGACCTGATGTACGGCGCCGGCGTGCTGTGGACGGCGGCCCACCACAACATCCCGCTGCTGATGGTGATGCACAACAACCGCGGCTATTACCAGGAAGTGATGCACCTGCAACGCATGGCCGCCCTGCACCGCCGCCGGCCCGACCAGGCGCTGATCGGCAACGAGATCGACAACCCGGCCATCGATTACGCCAAGCTGGCGCAGGCCCACGGCGTGTGGGCCGAAGGGCCGATCAGCGACCCCAAGCTGTTGAACGCGGCCTTGAAGCGCGCGCTCGCCGTCGTCAAGAGCGGCAAGCCGGCGCTGCTGGACGTGGTCTGCCAGGCGCGTTGAAGGGCGGCGTGCAGGCTGCCGGTCGGCGTGGCCGGGCTTATCGTTGTGGCCTCACCTGAAGGAGCTGCTGCCATGAGCGACCTGCCACCCCTGCCCGACACGCCCACCGGCCGCTACCGCCACTACAAGGGCCGCGACTACGAAGTCGTCGGCGCCGCGCGCCACAGCGAAACGCTGGAGCCGCTGGTGGTCTACCGGCCGCTGTACAAGGTCAGCGGCCTGTGGGTGCGGCCGCACGCCATGTTCTTCGAGAACGTGCTCGTCGACGGCCTCTGGCAGCCGCGCTTCGAACGCCTCGCCGACGAGACCGGCGAGGGCATCGTGGACGCCTAGAGGGAAGTGCTCAGCCGCAACGGCAGGCCGTCTATCGGCGCGCCCTCAGGACTCGGCGGTGAACCCGATGGCCTTGACCAGCGGCCCCCAGCGCTCGGTGTCGACCTTCAGCAGCGCGGCCAGTTCAGCCGGCGTCGACGAACGCGATTCCAGGCCCATCAGTTCCAGGCCTTCGATGGTCTCGGGCGCAGCATGGACATCGGCGTCTGCAGGATGACGCTGCCGTCACCCGCCACGGTCTTCACGGCCTGGATGGCGATCTGCCCGCCAGCGCCGCTCTTGTTTTTCACCACCACGCTCTTGCCGCAAGCCGGCTGCAGCTTCGCCGCGACGCGGCGGGTGAGGGTCATGGCAGCGCCCGCCTCACTTGCCGGCCACGCACCAAAGGGCGCCGGTGATCCAAGGCATGAGGCGGATGTTCATCGGGGTGTCTCCTGCGATCGGTGAGCTGTGTTCGAGCGGCGCCTGCGCTCAGCGTGCCAGCGCCTGCAGCGCCGCGATGTCCTTGGCCGCCGGCCCCTTGGCGATGGCCGACAGGTAGCGGTGGATCAGCTGCAGTTGCTCGTCGCTGAGGTAGCGCACATCGAAGCGCGGCATGGCTTCGCGCGGCGTGCGCACCAGCACCTTGAAGGCTTCGTAAGGATAGGGTTCGGGCGCCAGCCGTGGCGCGCCGCTGCGCTCGCCGCCCTGCCCCACGGTGCCGTGGCAGCTGTAGCAGCCGTTGGCCATGAAGAGCTGGCGGCCGCGTTCGACGTCGTCGGCAGGCTGGGCCCAGGCCGAGCCCCAGGCCAGGGCCAGCGCTGCGGTGAAGGCCATGCGGCGCATGGCGATCAGCCTTGCAGCACGCGCACCACCTGGCCGGGCGTGGGCGCTGGCCAGCCGGCTTCACGCGCCACGCGCAGGATGGTTTCGTTGGTGTCGAAATAGACCTGCCAATAGTGGTCGGTGTGGCAGTAGGGCCGCACGGCGATGACCGGGCCAACGAGGTTGATGTCGATGACGTTGACTTCGGGCGGCAGGGCGGTGCTGACGTTGGGGATGGCGGCCACCGCGGCCTTGAGCCGGCCGATGGCATCGGCGTAGTCCACGCCACCGGCCAGTTGCGCGGTGCGCTCGACGCGGCGCACCGGCATGGCCGAAAAGTTCTGCACCGTGTCGCCGAAGATCTTGCCGTTGCCGACCAGCGTGAAGACGTTGTCCGGCGTCAGCACCGTGGTGCCGAAGAGGCCGAGTTCCTTCACCGTGCCGACCACGCCGCCCACGCTGACGAAGTCACCCACCTTGAAGGGCCGCAGCACCAGCATGAAGGCGCCGGCCGCGAAGTTGCCCAGCATGCCGCTCCAGGCCGCGCCGATGGCCACGCCCGCGCCAGCCAGCATGGCCGCGAAGCTGGTGGTCTGGATGCCGAAGTAGCCCAGGATGCCCAGCACCAGGGCGATATTCAGCGCCACGTTGACGATGGACCCGAGGTACTTGGTCAGTGTCGGATCGATCTGGTTGCGGCTCATCACCGACTGCGTCACCGCGATGACGCGGCCGATGATCCAGCGGCCGATGATCCAGAAGGCGATGGCGGCGGCGACCTTCAGGCCGATGTCCACGGCGGTCGTCGTCAGGAAGGTCTGCAAGGCTGGGATGTCCATGGTGGGAACTGCACTTTCAGGCGATGTTGAAGCCGGCCGGGGTAGGTCACCCGGTGTTTCTACTTTAGTGAATAAAGGGCGACAACTCCAGACCCCGGCGCCTGAACCGCAGCCCAGGCTTACCCTGAATCGGCGCGCCAGGGCCCTGCCGCTTCACCACGGCAGCAGCGCACCCAGCAGCCCGAAGGCGGCGATGACCGCCACGGGCGGCACCCGGGTGCAAGTCAGAACGAACACCGAAACGACGGTGAAGGCCAGCCCCAGCCACGGCCCCGGCGTCTGGCGCACCAGCAGGTAGCTGGTGGCCGCCATCAGACCCAGCGCGATCGGCCCCAGACCCCGCTGCAAGGCCTGGATCAGGCGCTCGAACTGCGCCAGCCGGCTGGCCCGCGAGATGAGGACCGGAAACACCAGCGCCGGCAAGGACAGCCCCAGGGTGGTGGCCAAGGCGCCGCTCCAGCCGGCCATCTGCCAGCCCATGACCGTGACGAAGAGGATGTTGGGCCCGGGCGCGGCCTGGGCCAGGGCGATGGCGTTGACGAACTGGGTGTGGGTCAGATAACCGTGTTCGTCGACCACATAGCGGTGCATGTCCGAGGCCAGCGCCATGCCGCCGCCGGTGGCGAAGACGGACAGCGACAGAAAGTGCAGGAACAAGGCCAGCAGGGCCTGCGCACTCAACGCTGCTCCTTGGGCCTGGCCCGTCCCAGCACGCGCCAGGCCCAGGCCACCGAGGCCAGGCCCAGCGTCAGCATGACCGTGCCCACCGGCACCTGCAGCCCGGCCACGGCCACGAAGGCGAGTGCAGCCACGCCCAAGCCCAGGCGGTCACCCCGCAGGCTGTGCAACATGCGCACCGCCGTCACGGTGACGAGCCCGACGCTGGCTGCACCCATGCCGTGCAAGGCACCCTGCAGCCAGGGCAGATGCTGGAAATGCTGGAACAGCGCGGCCAGGGCCAGCACGCCGATGGCGGGCACCAGGATGAAACCGGCCAGTGCCGCCGCCGCGCCGCGCAGGCCGAAATAGCGGTCACCCAGCAGCACGCAGAAGCTGATGCCGGTGGGCCCCGGCAGCGCCTGGCTGATGGCGAACAGGCCGAGGAATTCTTCGGCGCTGAGCCAGCGCTTCTTCTGCACCACGGCGCGTTCGATATGGGCCAGCGCACCGCCGAAGGCCTGCACCGTGATCAGCGTGAAGGTGGTGAACAGTTCCCAGGGCGAGCCCGGGCTGTGCAGGGCGCCTGCGTCACCGGGCGTGTCGACGGCCATGCCCAGGACTGGACCGTCAGCCGGCCAGGGTGCTGCGGCGGGCGCGCTGCACCAGCAGGCGCAGCCCGTAGACCGCGCAGGTCATCAGCATCAGGCCCACCCCGACCCAGACGCCGGCGTGTTGCCAGGCCTGGGCGAAGCCGTCTTGCCATTCCCGCAACAGGCCGGCGGCGGCTGTCAGCAGCGCGATGACCGCGATGAAGCCGCTGCTGAAGCGGCTGGCCTGGCGCGCCAGGCGGTCGCTGCGCTGTGCGAACCAGGCCAGCAGCAGGCCGTTGGTGGCGTCGGCCACCATCATGCCCAGGCCGAAGCAGCCGGCCATCAGCGCCACCGCGCCGACACCGCTGATGTCGCCACCGCGCGCGGCGAAGAAGGCGGCCTGCGCCAGGGAATCCAGCGACATCGCAAAGGCCACGCCGACCAGCGCCGGGTGCAGTTCGCGGCCGGTCAGGCGGAACAGCAGCGCGGCCACCGGCCCCAGCGGTCGCACGCCGTCGGCCGCCGGGCTGAGTGCGTGGGCGAAGTTGCTGGCCGCGATGACCAGCAGCAGCACCGTGGAAATGACCATGCCCAGGCCGTCCAGCCATTGCGGCAGCGCCGCGCCCTGGCCGAAGAAGAGCAGCGCGGCCAGCAGGATGGTGGCGCTGTGGCCGGCGGCGAACTGCAAGCCCACCCCGCGCGCCGACCAGTAGGACCGGTGCAGCTGGCGCGCCCGCGTCATGCCGTCCACCACCGCGATGTGGTCGGCGTCGAAGCCGTGGCGAAAGCCCAGCAAGGCCGCCAGCCCCAGCGCGGCGAGCAGACCTTGACCGTGGCCGAGCAGTTCGGGCGTCATGGCTTTGCCGTGTGGCGGTGGCCGTGGTGATCGGGGCCGTGCGCATGCCCGTGCGCGTGCCCATGCACGTGCCCGTGGTCAGGCCCGTGCTTGTGCAAGGCGCCGTCGTCGTGCGCATGCCACTCGGCCGGGTCGGACTTGCCGTGCGAGCGCGGGTCTTCGCTGAAGACCAGCGACTTGATGGTCACCGGCACCGTCAGCGACGGCATGCGGATGCGGCCCAGGTCGATGAAGTCGAAACCCCACAGCGTGATGCCGTCGATGACCAGCACCTCGCCCGTGACCCGGCTGTCTTCGTGGATCAGGTTGCCCAGCGTCAAGGCGATGTCGCCATCGACGACGAAGTACAGGTGGCGGCCCTGCTTGAGCGTCTGCGGCAGGCCGTCCAGCAGACCTTGCGCCAGCGCACTGATGCGCCTGAAGGCCGGCGCGCCGGCCCAGCGCAGCGAGATGGCGACGTCGTTGTCGCCTTCGACCAGGTCGTGCGAGATGAAGGCGCGGCGCAGCGCCTGCGTCACCTCGATCGGGTTGATCGTGGCTTCCAGCGCCAGCTGGATCGGCACCACCTGCAGGTTCTTGCGCGGCAGCAGCGTGCCCGGCGACGACACATAGTTGGTGTTGCCGCTGAGTTGCACGCTGTATTCGCTGGCGCCCAGCACGGTGGCGCGGATGCACTCGCCGGCCGGCAGCAGCGGCCAGGGCAGCGCGCCGGCATCGACGCGGGCACGGATGGCCTCGCCGAAGAGCTTGCCCAGGTCGCCGAAATCGCGCGGCTCGCGGCCGTAGACGTATTCGCCGACGCCGCCCGAGAACATCATGCCGCTGATGCCCTGCAAATCGTCCAGCGGGTCGGTCAGCAGCAGATCGCGCAGGTCGCCTTCGGTGTAGCGCTGGGTCAGCACGCGCACCAGCACGTCGGCCATGCCGGCGGCCACCTCGGCCAGTTGTTCGCGGCGCACCAGGCTGCCCAGCTGCCAGTCGTAACCGGCGCGGCGGGCGTGGGCCCGGCCTTGCGGGTCCAGCCGGGTGATCTGGCACAGACCGGCTTCACCAGGGATCGCTTCAGCGACCAGCAGCCGCCCGCCGGTGTGCACGGCCGCCGTGGCTTTCAACTCGCCGTTCTCGACCAGCCCCAGCTTGGTCGTGCCGCCGCCGATGTCGATGTTCAGGATGCGGCTGCTGTCGTCGAAAGACCGCCGCGCCGCGCCCGAGCCATACACCGCCAGCCTGCTTTCCATGTGGTGGCCGGCGGTGGCGCAGACGAATTCGCCGCCCTGTTCGGCCAGCATGGCGGCGATGGCCTGGCCGTTTTCGCGGCGCAGCGCTTCGCCGGTCAGGATGACGGCGCCGGCGTCCACCGCGTCGGGGTGCAGGCCGCTGCCGGCGTAAGCCGCTTCGATGATCGCGCCCAGGGCCTGGGCATCGATGGCCGTCTCGCTTTGATAGGGCGTCAGCGCCAGGGGCGCGTGGTACAGCGGTTCGCGGGCGACCACGATGTAGCGCGTCGACAGCTGGTCGGCGACGCGCTGCAGGTGGATCTTGCTGAACACCACCTGGGTGCTGGACGAACCGATGTCGATGCCCACGCTGTGCAGGATGACGTTGTCCTGCACCCACAGCGCGTGCTCGGCACCACCCGGGCTGCCGTCGGCGCCCGAACTGAAATCGTCGTGGTCGTGGTCGGCGCCTTCGCCGTGCTCGTGGTCGTCCAGCGCCACGCCGTAGCGGTGGTCGTTCAGGCTGTGGGCCACGGCTTGGTCGCTCATCTCGGATTCAATAGAACTGGTCGAAGTGCTGTTGGTCGGGCGGCACGCCGGCGGCCAGCAACATCGCCTGCACGGCGTTGGCCATGGCGGGCGGGCCGGCGAAATAGATTTCCAGGTCGCGCAGCCGTTCACCGTGCAATTGCAGCGCCGCTTCATGGACGAAGCCCACCGGGTAGGCGCTGCTGTCGTCGGCGGCATTCGACACGAAGGCGCTGTAGTGCAAGCGCGTGCCATAGCCCGGCAGCGCCTGCAGCAGGTCTTGCCCGCAGATGTCGGCGGCAGTGCGGCCGCCGTAGATGAAATGCAGCTGGCGGCCGGCCAGCTGCGGCTCGGTCATCGCGCCGCGGGCGATGCTGACCATCGGCGCCAGGCCCGAGCCGCCGGCCAGGCACAGGATGTCGCGCGGCGCATCGCGGCGCAGCCAGGCCATGCCGTAGGGGCCGTCGATCTCGATGCGCGCACCCGGCTGCAAATCGAACAAGGCCGCGCTGCCACCACCGCCATTGACACGGCGGACCTGGAAATGGCACTCGCCAGGGCCGTCCAGGCGTTCGGTGATGTTGCTCATCGAATAGGCCCGCGGCCCGACCACGCCGGGCAGCCAGGCCAGCGCGTACTGGCCGGGTTCGAAGACCAGCGGCGTGTCCAGCGTGAAGCGGAATTCGCTGATGTCATGGGTCAGTGCGTGCACGCTGTGCAGCACGGCGGGTGCGCGTTGCGGACGGTGCGGCGGCACGTAGCGGGCCATGGTGCGCAGCTTGACCACGCAGTCGCCCTGCGGCTGCGACTGGCAGCCCAGGTGGCGCTGGCGCTGGCGGTCCTTGTCGCTCAGGCCGGGTGCCTGCGGCCAGGCGTTGGCCACCTCGCCGTCGACCAGCTCGAACTTGCAGTTGCCGCAGGAACCGACATTGCATTCATAGGGGAAGCCCAGGCCCGCGCGCTGCGCGGCGCGCAGCAGGGTGTCGTCGGGCGCGCAGGCGAACTCGACGTCAGCGCCGGCCAGGCGGATGCGGTGGCTGTCAGTGCTCATCGCGGCCGGTAACCCAGGCGCACCGAGACGGCTTCGCCGGTGCTGACCACGTCGGGCGCCAAGGCGCGCAGGTCTTTCTTGGTCAGGCGCTGCGTCGGGCCGGCCAGACCGACGGCGGCCACCACCTTGCCCGAGATGTCGCGCACCGGCGCGGCCAGGCAGCGCATGCCGACTTCACTTTCCTCGTCGTCGATGGCATAGCCGGCCAGCCGCACTTCGTCCAGCGCGGCGAGCAGCGCGCTGCGCTCGGTCAGCGTCCTGGCGGTGCGCGCGGCGAGTTCGCCGGCCAGCGCGTCGGCCACCACGGCAGGCGGCGCGAAGGCCAGCAGCACGCGCCCTTCGGCGGTGCAGAAGGCCGGCTTCAGGTCGCCGATGTGGGCCCGCGTGCCGATGGCCTGACCGCTTTCCAGGTTGTGCAGGTACATGATGGAAGCGCCAGACAGGATGGCCAGCGTGGTGGCTTCCTGGTATTTGTCGCGCAACACGCCCAACAGTGGGCGCGAAACGTTGGACACATCCATGCGCCGCCGCGCCAGCGCACCCAGCGTGAACAGGCTCAAGCCCAGCCGGTAGCGGCCGTTCTCGGGGTTCTGCTCCAGGAAGCCCTCGGCCGACAGGGTGACCGCCAACCGGTGCACCGTGCTCTTGGCCAGCCCCAGGCGCTTGGCCAGGCTGCTGATGCCGATCTCGGCCTCTTCGGCCGAGAACACCTTGAGTACCAGCAAGGCCGACGTCACAGACGACAGGCGGCCCGAAGGCGCTTCTTTTTCAGGCGGAACGACGGCCGACCCGGGGCCGGTTGTAGGGGCAGATTCCATGGCGTGATCTTAGCTGTTGTTTCTTTTATACGGAACCACGTTCTTACCCGGGGAACAGTGTTTTGACCGAGCCTCCCGCCGCAGAACCGGCTTCGCCGGGCTGCTGGCGGACGGCCCCCTCGGGGGGTAGCGAGCGCTAGCGAGCTTGGGGGTCAACTTTCGGCATGAGCAGCACGAACAGGTTGGCGCAGACGATGGTGCCGGCCAGAAAGTAGAAGGTCGCCGACAGGCCCCAGCGGTCAGCGATCAAGCCGCCCAGCAAGGGCGCGATCGCCGCGCCCAGCGACTGCGCCCCGAACAGCACGCCGATGCTGCTGCCGCCCATGTTCTTCGGCGTCACTTCCAGCAACCAGGCCTGGATGACCGGGCGTATCGCGTACAGGAAGAAGCCCAGCACGGCGATGAAGTAGACGAAGGCGGTGCTCTTGCCGGCCAGCGCCATGAAGACCAGCACCACCGCGGTCATGGCCATGCTGGTCATCATCACGCTGCGCCGGCCCATGCGGTCGGACAGGTGCCCGGCCACCGGCGAAGCCACCAGGCCGGCGATCTGCAAGGCGAACATGGCACCGCCCACATAGAGCGGCGAGTAATTCAGTTCACGCGCCAGGAACAGCGGCAGAAAGGTCAACAGCGCGTTCTGCGTCATCGAGCGGAAGGCGCCGCTGGTCGACAACAGGACCAGGCTGCGGTTGCTGAACAGCGCGCGCAGACCGCGCGCGTATTCGGCCAGGCTCTGGCCCGGCTGGTCATCGACGCGGGACGCAGCGCCCTGGGCGCCGCCGTTCTTGCTGCCCAGGCGCAGCGTGCCCAGGAAGACCAGCAACAGCAAGGACACCACCAGCCCGGGGATGACGTTGAGCACCACCACCTGGCGCCAGCTCAGCGTGGCCAGCAGCGCGCCCACCACCAGCGGCGCCACGGCGTCGCCGGCGTTGCCGCCCATGCCGTGCAGCGACAGCACCAGGCCCTTGCGGTCGGGGAAGCGCCGGGCCAGCGTCGGGATGGCGGTCGGGTGCCACAGGCTGTTGCCCACGCCGACCAGGGCCACGCAGCCCAGCAGCATCAGGTAGCTGTGGGTGAAGCTCATCAAGAGATACGGAAACCCCACCCAGAACAGCGACACGCCCATCAGCAGGCCCTTGCGGCCCACGGTGTCGACCAGCACGCCGCCCGGCACATTGGCCACCGCGCCGGCGATGTACTGGCAGGTCATGATCAGGCCGATCTGGCTGAAGGTCAGCCCCAGTTCATTGCCGATCAGGGGCAGCAGCAGGTAGAAGGTGGCCGGGTACCAGTGCGTCAGCGCATGGCCGATGGTGATGAACCAGGCTTCGCGGAACGCAGCCTGGCCCGGCTGGGGTGTGGGGGCCGGGGTCTCGGCCGCTAGCGTCGTGCTCATCGTCCTGCCTTCTTGATCACGGTTTCGTCGAACAGCTTGCTCCACTTTTCCGACTCGTCCAGCGACTTGATCGGATCGGTGATGAGGATCTTCACGCCCTTCAGCGGCGAGGTGACCGTGGTGTTGGTCGGCACGTAGTCGATGGTGGTCATCAGCTGCTGGGCGTCGGTCAGCATGAATTCATGGAACAGCAGCGCGGCGGCCGGGTGCGGCGCCTTCAGCGCCACGCCGACGGCATTGCTGCGCGCGACCGCCGGCTCCAGCGCGAACCAGGCGATGGGCGCGCCCTTGCGCTTGGCCTGCTCGGGCATGTAGTTGTAGACGCTGAGCGCCAGCGGCACTTCACCCGAGACCACCAGGTTGGTCAGCAGCGTGTGGCCGGTGCGCGGCGACACGCCGTTGATGGCCATCAGGTCGCTGAAGAACTTCAGGCCCTTGTCGCCGCCGCCCATGATCTCGACGACGGACTGGAACCAGTCCTGGTTCTTGGCCTCCAGCCCCAGCTTGCCCTTCCACTTCGGGTTCAGCAGGTCGGCATAGGTCTTGGGCAAGTCGGCCTGCTTGACCACGTTGGTGTTGTAGGCCTGCACCCACACCGACAGCAGCGTTGCCGCCCATTGGTGGTGGGCCGGCACCGAGCCGGGCAGCAGGTCCTTGTAAGTCGGTGACAGCACGGGCTGCAGCACCTTTTCGCGCGACAGGGCTTCCATTTCCGGCGAGCCGAAATGGATGACGTCGACCTCGTTGCGCTTGGCCGCCGACTCGGCCAGCGTGCGCTGCAGGACCTTGTCGGTGCCGGCGCGCCAGACCTTGACCGGGATGCCGTACTTGGCCTCGAAAGGCTTGATCAGTGTCGGCAGGTCTTTCTCGGCGATGGTCGTGTACAGCGTCAGCGCACCTTCCTTCTTGGCGGCGGCGACGATGCGGGCCAGACGGTCGGGGCCCTCGAAAGTGGCCAGCGGCGACTGTGCCTGCGCAGCCGCCGCGGCGCCCAGGACAGCCGCCATCAGCGCGGCACGGAGCAGGGTCTTCATGGTCAGCGGCTCATCGGTTCTTGCCGGCAAAGATCTCGGCGTAGAGCTTGTTCCACTTGTCGCCGTCGTCGAGCATCTTGGCCGGGTCGACGAAGCGCAACGGGCCCTTGCTGAACGGCGAATCCAGCTTGGTGCTGACGGGCACGAAGTCGCGCGTCTGCAGGATCTTCTGGCCCTCTTCGCTGATTTCGAAGTCGTAGAACAGCACCGCCGCGTGCGGGTTGGGCGCGTCACGCACCACGCCCACGCCGTTGGGCCGCGCAATCGGCGTGCCCACCGACAGCCAGGCCACCGGCGCACCCTTGTTCTTCAGCTGCTCGACCTTGTAGTTGTAGACCGTCAGCGCGAAGGGAATCTCGCCCGACACCACCAGTTGGGTCAGCAGGGTGTGGCCCTTGCGCACCGAGATGCCATTGGCCGCCACGATGTCCTTGAACAGCTTGATGCCCCTGGCCTCGCCCAGTTCGGCGCACATGCCGGCCAGCCAGTCCTGGTCTTCGGCCTCGATGCCCAGACGGCCTTTCCAGCGCGGATTCAGCAGGTCTTCCCAATGTTTGGGCACCTCGTCGGCCTTCACCGCCTTGGTGTTGTAGGCCTGCACAAAGACATTCAGCCGGGTGCCGACCCAGCCGCCGTGCGGGCGCAGGGCCTGCGGGATCAGCTGCGCCAGATAGGGCGACTTGACCGGCTGGAAGAGCTTCTCGCGGTGGATGGATTCGAGCTCGGGGCCGTTGGTCTCGACGATGTCCACCGTGTGGCGGTTGCCACGGGCTTCGGTCACCGTGCGCTGCAGCACGTTCTCACTGCCAGCCCGCCAGGTGGTGGTCTTCAGGCCGTACTTCTTTTCGAAGCCGGCCACCAGGGCGCCCATGTCGTCGCTCTGCGCCGAGGTGTAGATGCTGAGGGCGCCTTCCTTCTTCGCGCCGTCCCACAGGCGCTGCTGGCGGTCGGCACCGGGGTAGGCGGCCAGCTCGGCGATATTGGCCTTGGGCTGGGCGCGGGCGGCCCGCGGCAGGGCCAGGGCTGCGGCGCTGCCGGTCAGCAGGCGGGCAAATTCGCGCTTGTTCATGTTCGTCATCTCAGCTCAGTTCAATAAGGCAGGCCTGCGCAGCGGTCGTGCGCAGCAGTCCCTGCGCAGGCCCTCACTCGGTCTCGCGGCTGACCTTGCGACCTTGCAGGAAGAGCGCCGACCAGAGCTTGTCCCACTTGTCGGCCTCGTCCAGCGTGATAACCGGGTCGATCATGTCGAAGGGAAACTTGTTCAGGGTGCTTTCGACAGCCAGGCTGGCCGGCACGCGGCTGCGGTCCTTGATCAGCGTCTGGCCTTGCGGCGACAGCAGGAAGTCGGCGAACAACAGGGCCGCATGCGGATGGGCCGCGCGGGGCGAGAGACCCACCGCGTTCGGCCGCGCGTAGGTGGGCGCCAGCGCCTTCCATTTCACCGGCGCGCCGCGCAGGATCATCTTTTCGACCGCGTGGCTGTAGATCGCGGCGGCCACCGGCAATTCGCCCGAGGACAGCAATTCGGCCATCAGCGTGTGGCCGCTGCGGATTTGCGGCCGGTTTTCGGCCAGCTTGCGGAAGTAGGCCAGGCCTTGCGCCTCGCCCATGCCCTTGACCATGGCGCCGAACCAGTCGGTGTCGGCCGCCTCCACGGCGATGCGGCCGGCAAATCGCGGGTGCACCAGGTCGGCATAGCTGTTCGGCACCTCGTCGGGCTTGACCAGCTTGGTGTTGTAGGCCACGACGAAGAAATTGAAGCGGTCGGCCACCCAGTGGCGGTGCTTGGGAAACGCCGCCGGTGGCAAGTCCTTGAAGTGCGGGCTGTTGAAAGGCGTGAGCAGCTTTTCGCGGTAGGCCGCCTCCATCTCGGGGCCGTTGGTTTCCAGCACGTCGAAGGCATGGCGGCCGGCGCGCGTCTCGGTGACGGCCCGCTGCAGCACCTTTTCCGAACTGGCGCGCCAGAGCAGCGCCTTCAGGCCGTACTTCTTCTCGAAGGCTTCGACGATGGGGCCGGAGTCGCGCGTGTTCAGCGAGGTGTACAGGCTGAGCACGCCTTCCTTGCGCGCGCCTTCGGCGAGGCGCGCTTCGCGGTCGGCCCCGGCGTACAGGTACAGCTCGCGGCTGCGCGCCGCAGCGTCCTGAGCCAGGACGGCCGGCGCGCCCTGCACACACAAGGCCGCGGCCGATGCGGTGATCAGGCGGCGCCGTTGAAGGAAAACAGGCGCCGCCATCTTCAGGTCAGAAGCTGTGCGCGATGCCAGCCAGCAGGTGCGTCGAGCTCTCGCCCGGGTTGGGTACGCCGCCCAGATCGGTGGCGGCAAAGCGCGCCGAAGCCCCGTTGCTGATCTTCGTGTAGGCGCCGTAGAGATAGGTGCGGCGGCTGAGGTTGTAAGCCACGCCGGCCGTGATCTGGCTGCCTTCCAGACCCAGGGTGTCGCAGACCGCCGCGACGCGCGTGCAGGAACCGGCGCCCGACTTCACGTAGTGCGCCATCACGCGCCACAGATCGAAGCGGCCGTCGTAGGCCACCATATAGGCCGTGTTCTTGTAATTCTGGAAACGCCCAGCAACGGTGGCGTTCTCGTCGTAGTTCTTGTTGATGACATCGAACTCGACCTTGTGGTTCGCGTTGATGCGCCATTCGACCGTGGCCTGCAGGGCCGTGTCGTGCGAAGTCACGGTGCCGCCCGCGGTGTTGTTGCGCATCGCCGTGGGCGCGTTCGACGAGCCGCCGAACCAGTTGTCGTGGATCTCGTAGGCCAGGGCCAGGTAGATCGGGCCGCTGTCGTACTTCAGGCCCATCGAGTAGGTCTTGGCATTGCCCACCGTCGCGGGTGCGATCGGGGCCTCTTGCGTGGCGACCTGCAAGCCGCCCTGGATGCCGCCGAAATCGGGCGAGTCGTAGCGGATGGTGTTGGCGCGGCGCTCGTGGAAGCGGCTGTTGCTGCTGGTGCCGAAGGCCGCCTTGCGCAGAACGTTGCTGGACGACACCGGCGTGCCGCTGCTGATGCCCAGGATGCCCAGCGTGTCGCCGTATTCCTTGAACACGGTGTCCATGAAGCCCAACTTGATTTCGCCGAAGCCGCCTTGCAGGCCGACGAAGTTGTTGCGGTTCCAGGTGAAGCCGGCGGCATTGCCGGTGTCGACCGCGGCCACGCCTTCGATCTGGAACTTGGCCTTCAGGCCGCCACCCAGGTCTTCAACGCCACGCAGGCCGATATTGGAATTGCCCGCCGACATGCCCTTGAGCTTGGGGACGCCCTGCAGGCCGTTGGGCGTGGCGGCCAGTGTGGAGACGGGCGTGCCGACGGCCGTCGAACCGGAACCGCTTTCCTGTTCGACATAGGGGTAGAGCTTGCCGTAGACCTGCACGCTCTGGGCGTGGCTCAGGGTGCAGAGCGAGGCGGCGCTCAAGGCCAGCACCAGGGGTAGCTTCTTCATGGGATCTTGTCTCCGTGGGTAAATATCGTGCTCGTCGTCGCGAGCCGCTGCGGCACAGCAGGCTGCCAATTCGGTCCATCGTTCTGCATGCAAGAACTCAGGTCCTCGGGAAGGAACGGTATGAGGTTCGCCTCAGCCGCCATCGGTGTCAATGCGTGGCACCCCGGGGAATCAGCCTTTTTGCGACACTTTGGCCGGCAGATCGGCCAATTCCATCTCGTAGGCCTCGGCCATTCGCGGCGTCAGGCCGACCTGGGCCAGCGCCGCCGTGAAGGTCTCGCGGACCAGCGGTGATTCGTCGGCGTAGTCGATCTGGTCGCCGCCCACGCGGCGGCTGATCCAGGCCTTGGGCACGCCCTGGGCATTGCGGATGGACACGCCCTCGGCCTTGAAGGCCAGGTAACGCGCGGGCGTGGTACCGGTGTTGAAGTGCTGGTGGAACCACATGTTGGGCGGCACGATCATGGTGCCTTCGGCCCAGTCGTAGCGGTTCAGGTTGTCCTCGTCCGTGCCCATCAGGCTGTAGCCCGAACCGCTCATGATGATGACGTGGGCGCCCGGCCCGTGGGCGTGGGCCTTCTTGTAGGTGGCGGTCGGGAACTGGCTGATGTGGCTGTTCATCGACCCCTTGGCCATGCTGAAGCGGATGTGGCCACCACCGGCGCCGCGTTCCTTGGCGCTGATCAGCGGCAGGTTCACCGCGTCGGCGACGAAGTTGGTGTCCAGCAGCAGGCCTTTCTGCTCGCCACCGTTGGCGAAGTAATTGCTTTCGCCGGCGAAGCGGTTCTTGAAGTCGTAGGCCGTGCCGAAGACGAAATCGGTGTCGCCGAAGGCGTTGATGATGGGCGGGCCGTTGGTCACGGCCACGAAGCGCGCCGCTTCGCTGCCGCTGCCGTTGAAGTGCTGGTGGGTGGTGTTCAGCGGGATGGCGAAGATGGCGCCGGCCTTCCACTCGAAGCTGACCTTGGCGCCGGCGCCGTTGGTCACCGTGGTGCTGCCCCGGCCGTCCAGCACATAGATCATTTCCTCGAACAGCTGGCGCTGCGGTGCCAGTTCGCTGCCCGGCGCGATCTCGCAGACATAGCAGTCGTTGCTGGTGCGGCTGGCGTCGTGGTTCAGGTAGACGCCCTTGCCGCCGCGCCGCGCCCAGGGCTTGAGCTCGACGGTGTGCAGGTTCTCGACATAGATCGACGGGATGATGTCCAGCCCTTCTTCGGCGATCCAGCGGGTGTAGGGCGTGGCCTTCTCGGTCTCGAACTTCTTGGCGATGGTCTCGCTGACCAGGGCGTTTTTGACGGGTGCGTTCATGGCGGTCTCGGTGCGGTGGGCGCGGCTCAGGCCGGCACGGGGATCTTCTTCAGGAACTGCGCCACGCGCGCGGCCGTCAGCACGGTGCCGGGCTCGTACTCGGGTGCGTCTTCCAGCTGTTCCAGGTCATTCAAGCCACTGGCCTTGAAGATGCGGTTGATCGCGCTGATCAGCCGCACCGGCCGGTCGGGGCTGGCGTTGAAGTGCTGGTGGATAGTGTTCGGCGGGATGTAGATCACGTCGCCGGCTTCCCATTCGTAGCGCTTGATTTCGGCCTGCGGCGTCCAGTGGTAGGTGTCGGTGATCTCGACGTCGCAGTCCTGGTGCAGGTCGTAGCCACGGCCCTCGACGACGTAGAGGCACTCTTCGGCCAGGTGGCGGTGCTTGCCGCTGTGGCTGCCGGGCGGAATGATCTGCATGTAGGCGTCGATGGTCTCCATGCGCGTGTTCATGCCCTCGTTGAGCAGGTGCTTGAGCAAGCCTTGCCGCGCCAGCTCCCAGGGCATGTCGCCCGGCTTGACGACCTTCTTGCGCTTGGCATTGCGCACCGGCGCCTGCGTGGCGTCGTCGAGCAGTTGCTGGTAAAGGTCCTGGTGCGCGCTGCCCTGCAGCCACGCCTTGGCTTCAGTCCATGCCATTTCAGCTCTCCTCGGGGTGGTTGAAGTTGGTTTCTTCTTCGCGGCAGACGAAGCCTTCGCCGCCTGGCGCGGCATCGCTGGAGCGCGGCTCGACCTGTTGCTGGAACAGCATGTTCATGAACATGTACATGGGCTTGGTCTTGAGCACCAGCGCCCGCGCCGGCTTGGTGCTGCTGGCGTTGAAGTGCTGGTGCACGCAGTTGTTGTGCACGATGGCGATGTCGCCGGCGGTCCAGTCGTAGCGGATGCCGTCGTGGATCTCGTAGCCGTCGCCGTCCAGGATGTAGAAGGCGGCCTCGTTGACGTGGCCGTGCTTCTGGCTGCGGCCGCCCGGGCCGTACTCTTCCAGGTGGATGTGGAAGAGCTGGCTGATGCCGTCCTTGGGCTCGACGTAGTGGCGGCTGAAGGCCTGCGGGCCGTCGTTGAATTGGATCTCGGAACCCTTGCGCACGCGCGGCATGGCGCGCAGGCGGGCGAGTTCGGTCTTCAGGTTGTAGCTGCCCTGGATGCCGCGAACGAAGACGCGGTCCTTCTTCGAGTGGTAGTGCGACTCGTTGGGCAGCTGCGCAGCCGCGGTTGCCTCGGCGCTGAGCGCAGCAGGGGCGGCGGTCGCCGCCGGTGGGCTGGCGGCCTGGGTGGCCACCGGGGTGTCGTTGCTCATATCGGCTCCTTCAATTGATCTGACGCACGACGATCTCGTCGTACAGGCGGGCCCACTTGTCGCCGTCGGCCAGCAACTGCCCGGCATCGACGAGGGTGATCGGTACCTGGGCCAAGGGTGAGGGAACGTTGCGGCTGGCCGGCACGAAATCGCGCTCGGCCAGGATCTTCTGCCCTTCGTCGCCGAGCATGAAGTCGCAATACAGCACGGCGGCGTGCGGGTGTGCCGCGCGCAGCGGCAGGGCCACGCCGTTGCTGCGCGCCACCACCGGCGGCAGCGCGTGCCAGGCGATGGGCGCGCCCTTCAGGCGCAGTTGCTCGGCGGTGAAGTTGTAGACCGTCAGGGCGTAGTCGACCTCGCCCGAGGCCACCATCTGGGTCAGCAGGGTGTGGCCCTTGCGCACCGACAGGCCGTTGCTGCGCACCAGGTCGCGGAACAGGCGCAGGCCCTGCGCCTCGCCGCGCTGGCGCACCTGCACCGAGAACCAGTCGTCGTCGCTGCCCTCGATGGCCAGACGACCGCGCCAGCGCGGCTGCAGCAGGTCTTCCAGCCGGGTCGGCAGTTCGGCCGCCGGCACACGCTGCGTGTTGTAGGCCTGCACGAAGACGTTCAGCCGGGAAGCCGCCCAGCCGCCATGCGCTGGCACCGCACCGGGAATCAGCCGCGCCAGCAGCGGCGAGCGCAGCGGCTGCAGCAGCTTCTCGCGCTGCAGCGATTCCAGCGACAAGGCGTTGGCCTCGATGACATCCACATCGTGGCGGCCGGCGCGGGCTTCGGCCATCACGCGCTGCAGCACCTTGTCGGCGCTGGCACGCCACATGCGCACCTTGACGCCCGGGTGGCGCTTCTCGAAGGCGGCGTTGAGCACCGCCATGTCGTCGACCGTCAGCGAGGTGTAGAGGTTGAGCTGGCCCTCGCGCCGCGCGCCGTCGAGCAGCCGCTGGGTGCGGTCGGCACCCTGCAGGCCGGCCACCGCCGCCGTTTCGGGTGCCGCCTGCGCGCGCAGCAGCGCCGGCGCCGCGGCGAAGCAGGCGCCCAGGCCGCAAGCCAGCGCCAGGCGGCGCCGGCGCGGCAGCAAGGGGCTGCGGTCAGCGGCCATAGCGGTCCAGCTTGTAGCGCCGCGGCCTCAGCGGCCGGCAGATCTCGCGCACCACGCCGCACAAGGGCAGGCCGATGCCGGCCTCCTCGGCCATCTCGCTGACGATGGCCATGTCGTCCTCGGCCCAGGCCATGCTCTGCAGGCCCCAGCGGTCCAGCGGGCCGTTGGTGCAGCTGCTGGTCATCAGCGCCCGGCGCAGCACCTCGGGGTCCAGGCCGTGGGCCTGGGCCAGGGCCAGGCCTTCGTGGTCGGCCACCAGGCAGGCCCACAGAATCAGGTTGTTCGCCGCCTTGGCCACCTGGGCGCTGCCGACCGCGCCGGTGTGCACGACATCGGACGAGTAGGCGCGCAGCACCGGCGTGATCCGCTCGACGACCGCGGCCGACCCGCCCACGAAGGACAGCAAGGTGCCTGCGTCAGCCGCGTCACCGCCGCGGCAGACCGTGGAATCGATGACGTGCAGGCCGACCGGCTCGGCCTCGGCGGCCAGTTCCTGCACGGTCTTGGGCGTGACCGTCGACAGGATGGCCACGATGGCCCCAGCCGGCGCCTGGCGCAGGGCACCGCCTGTGCCCAGCAGCTCGCGCACTTCGCGGTCGTAGCCGACGCAGACCAGGATGACCTCGGCCGTGGCGGCCAGCGCCGCGGCGTCGCCGACCCAGCGTGCGCCGGCGGCTTCGGCCACGGCCTGCTTGCGGGCGTCGAGGTCGTTGACCACGACGCCAAAACCGCGCCGCGCCAGGTGGCCGATGATGGGCAGCCCCATGCGGCCGGCGCCGATCACACCCACCGTGGTCATGCTGCCGCCCCGGCCGGCCCGGACCCAGCGTCGCCCGACGCACGGGCCACGACCTCGGTCAGCGACATCGCTTTCGGTTGCACCGCCGAGAAGGCGCGCTGCCGCTGCTGGCTGGCTTCACGGCCGGGCGGCAGCACGCCGCGCTCCAGGTCCTGCAGTGCGCGCAGCAGGCGCTGGCGGGTCTTGATGATGCCGTTGTCGGTCGACACCAGGTGCTCGCGCGAGCGGTCCTGGGTCGCGCCCATGCTTTCCTGGATGGCCGCGTCCTGGATGGCGATGTTGCGCACGCCGCTGAAGGTCAGCCGCGCGGTTTGCGCGGCGCGGTCCATCAGGTAGTCGTTGCCCTGGTGCGCCAGCGGCGTGAAGCTGCCCGGTTGCAGCTGCGCATGGATACCGGCACCCTCGTGCATGGCCTGCAGTTCGGCGGCGCTGAGCGCCCGGTCGGGGTGGTAGTCGACGCTGAAGGTCCAGCAGCTCTCGTCGTCGATGGGCACCCAGGCATGGCCGCCATGCGGGTTGCCGGCGTAGGGCGGGAAGAGGTTGAAACAGGGCATCAGCCACTGCGTGACGCGCCAGTAATGGCGGTCGTCGCCGGCGTTGCGGCGGGTGGCGATGACCAGGCCGCCCGGCGATTCGGCGGGCATGAACACCGGCCGCGGGTCGCCCTTGAGCAAGGCCGCGCTGACCGGGTCGCGCTTGAGCAGCGGGTCTTCACCGACCGAGTAGCGGTGCAGGAAGCTGGAGTGGATGGAATCCAGCCCGCCCTCCATGGCCTGCAGCCAGTTGCAGCGCTGGATGCGCTTGGAGGCGTAGACCTGACCGGCCGGCAGGGTGGCCCAGTCGTGCGCGGGTTCGGGCGGCCGGGTCGCCGGGTCGCCCATATAGGTCCAGAGCACGCCGCCACGGTCGAGCAGCGGGTAGGCCTTGAGCTGGATGCGGTCGCAGTAGCCGCTTTCGGCCGGCTCGCTGGGCACCTCCACGCACTGGCCGGTGACATCGTATTTCCAGCCGTGATAGGGGCAGCGCAGGCCGCTGTCCTCATTCCGACCGAACCACAGCGAAACGCCACGGTGGGCGCAGAACTCGTCAACCAGCCCGAGCCGGCCCTGGCTGTCGCGAAAGGCCAGCAGTGGCTCCGACAGCAGCGTCACGCGCACCGGCGCACCGTCGGCCTCGGCCAGCTCCGAAGCCAGCAGCGCCGGTATCCAGTAGCTGCGGAACAGACCGCCCATCGGCGTGCCGGGACCGCTGCGCGTCAGCGCGACATTTTGCTCGGGGGTGATGTGCATGCTTGGCTTCAGGTGATGGCGCGGCCGGCGACGGTGGCTTCCCAGATCGCGCTCCAGCGGTCGAGGTCGCGCAACACGATGGCCGGGTCGATGAACACCGGCTGCAGCGCTTTCAGCGGGGCTTCGGCACTGCGCTGCGTGGTGATGTGCGACAGCTGGGCGAGCAGCGCCTGGCCTTCGCCCAGCGCGAATTCGTAGAACAGCCGCGCGGCGGCCGGGCGCGGTGCCCGGCGGGCGATGCCGATGCCGTCGGTGTAGGCGATGGCCGGGGGCACGACGAACCAGTTCACCGGCGCGCCGCGGCGCTTGGCCTGTTCGGGCAGGTAGCTGTAGGTGGCCACGGCCAGGGGCACCTCGCCCGAGGTGACCATGTTGTTGAGCAAGGCGTGGCCGTTGCGCACCGACAGGCCGTTGCTGGCGGCGATGTCGCGCAGAAGCTTGACGCCGCGCGCCTCGCCCAGGGTCTGCGCCCAGATGGCGAACCATTCCTGGTCCTTGGCTTCGATGCCCAGCCGGCCCTTCCAGCGCGGGTCGAGCAGGTCTTCCCAGCGCTTGGGCAATTCGTCGGCCTTGACCTGGTCGGTGTTGTAGGCCATCGCGAACAGGTACACGCGCAGCCCGGCCCAGGCGCCGTGCGCCGGTCGCGCCGCGGCGATCAGACCGTCGTGCAGGGCCAGGCGCAAGGGCTGCAGGCCGCCCTCCTGGTGCAGCGCTTCCATCTCGGGCGACGGGTTGTGCACCACGTCGACCGCATGGCGGCCGGCGCGGGCCTCGGTGACCGCACGCTGCAGCACCTTGTTCTTGCCCGAACGCCAGACCTTGACCTCGATCTTGTGCCGCGCGGTGAAGGCCTCGACCAGCTGCTGCAGGTCTTTCTCGGCCATCGACGCGTAGAGGGTCAGGCTGCCTTCGCGGCGCGCCCGCTCGACCAGCTGCGGATCGGGGGGCGTCAGCGGGACGGCCGGCGCCGTCTGCGCTTGGGCGTCGATGGCCGCCAGCCCGGCCGCTGCCGCACCGGCCAGCAGCCAGCGGCGACGGACGGGCGAGGGGCACGGCTCGCCCGGCGCCTGGCGCCGCTTGCCGAGCCCTTCGGGCCCCTCAGGCCCCTCAGGCCCCTCAACAGCGTCGCGGTCGCTGGCCATCGCCATGGCTCAGGCCGCAGCCTGGAGTTCGGCCGCGGCCGGCATGGCCACGCACTGGGAGGGAGGGATCTGCGCCCAGATGGGCTGGCCGATCGGTGTGCGGATCGAGGGGTGGGTCTTGGACAGCAGCACGCGCTGGCCGATCTTGACCTGCCATTCCATGGCCTCGCCGATGAAGACTTTCTGGTCGACCATCGCATGCCAGGTGTTGATGTCGCCGACCGGCTGCTGGTCCGTCAGGCTCACGTCCTCGGGGCGGATGGACAACACCACCGCGTCGCCCGGCCGCACGGCCTCGACCGAGTAGCTGCGCAGCGGCCCGAGCTCGGTGTCGATGACGTAGTAGCCGGCCTCGGCCTCGACGCTGCGCACCGTGCCGTCGACGAAGTTGGTGGTGCCCACGAAGTCGGCGACGAACTTGGTCTGCGGGCGTTCGTAGATCTCGCGCGGGCTGCCGATCTGCTGGATGCGGCCCTGGTTCATCACCGCGATCTGGTGCGACAGCGCCAGCGCCTCGCTCTGGTCGTGGGTGACGTAGATGGTGGTGATCTTCAGTTCGCGCTGCAGGCGCTTCAGTTCGAAGCGCATCAGCTCGCGCAGCTTGGCGTCCAGGTTGGACAGCGGCTCGTCCAGCAGCAGCAGCTTGGGCTCCATCACCAGGGCGCGGGCCAGGGCCAGGCGCTGTTGCTGGCCGCCCGACAGCTTGGTGGCTTCGCGGTCGCGCAGGTGATCGAGCTGCACCGCCTTCAGCACGCGCATCACCTTGGCGTCGATCTCGTCCTTGCTGTACTTCTTCTTGCCCACCTGCAGCGGGAAGGCCGTGTTGGTGAACACGTCCATGTGCGGCCAGATGGCGTAGCTTTGAAAGACCATGCCGAAGCCGCGCTGGTTGGGCGGCACGAAGACGCCGCGCGAGGCGGAGAACACGGTGACGCCGTCGACCGTGATGTCGCCGCCGTTGGGCCGCTCCAGCCCTGCGATGCTGCGCAGCGTGGTCGTCTTGCCGCAGCCGCTGGGGCCCAGCAGCGTGAAGAAATGGCCTTCGGGCACGTCGATGTTGACGTCCTGCGCGGCCTTCACGGGCTGGCCGAGTTCGTTCTTGTATTCGGTGTTGAGCGAGGTGATCTTCAGCACGGTGCTTATTCCTTGATGCCGAACTTGCGGCCGACGGCTTGCGAGATGAGGACCAGCACGAAGAGCAGCAGGATGAACATCACGCCCAGTGCGGACAACTCGACGTACTGGCCGTTTTCCCAGAGTTCCCAGATCGTGATCGACACGACTTCGGTGCCCGGGCTGTAGAGCAGGATGGAGCTGCTGAGCTCGCGGATCGAGACGATCATGATGTAGATCCAGCCCGACAGCAGACCCGGCTTGAGCAGCGGCAGCACGATGCGCCTGAAGGTGGTGCCCCAGCCGGCGCCGCTCATCGCGGCCGACTCTTCCAGTTCCTTGTGGATCTGCAGCATCGACGTGGTGTTGAAGCGCAGCCCGTAGGGCATGAAGCGCGTCACGTAGGCGATGAACAGGATCCACATCGTGCCGTAGACGCCGATGTCGACGTTCAGGTAGAAGATCATCAGCGCCAGGCCCAGCACCAGGCCCGGGAAGACCATCGGCAGCGAAGCCAGGTTGTCGAGCAGCCAGCGGCCCGGCAGCTTGGTTTTCACGACGATCCAGCAGATCACCGAGGTGATCAGCATGATCAGCGTGGCCGAGCCGAAGCTCAGGATCAGGCTGTTGGCCACCGCGCGGCCCAGATTGGGGTAAGCCAGCACGAAGCGATACGGGTCCAGCGTCAGGTTCTGCAGCGCCTGCATCGAGGGCACCGAGTAGAACTTCTGGAAGCTGCTCCACAGCAGCACCGAGAACGGCAGCACCACGATCAGGCTGAAGTAGACGAAGAACACCAGCGCGGCCAGGTAGCGCCAGGGCCCCAGGTCGATCTGGCGCGGGCGGAAGCCCTTGCCGGTCATGGTCGCGTACTTGCTGCCGCTGTTGCTGAGCTTGCTGACGAAGTAGATGCCCACCGTGGTGATCAGCAGCAGCGTGATGGCGTAGGCCGAGGCCAGCCCGACCTGGCTGGGGTAGCGGTGCACGGCCTCGTAGATCGACGAGGTGAAGACCTGGATGCCGACCGGCAGGCCCAGCAGCGCCGGCGCCTCGAAGCTTTCGATGGCGCGCACGAAGAGGATCAGGAAGGTGGCGAAGATGGCCGGCCAGGCCAGCTTCAGCGTCACGCGCCACAGCACCTGGAACACGTTGGCGCCGCTCATCATCGCGCTCTCTTCCAGCGACGGGTCCATCGCGCGGAAGGCGGCCGTCATCAGCAGGAAGGCCACCGGGCTGTAGTGCAGCCCGTCGACCCAGATCATGCCCCACATCGAATAGATGTTGAAGACCGGGCCGTCGAGGTTGAACAGCGCCATCAGCGACAGGTTGACCAGGCCGATCTTGGGGCTGCCCAGCAGGATCCAGGCGACCGTGAACAGGATGCCGGGGATCACCAGCGGGATCAGCGACATCGCGAAGAACAGGCTCTTGAAGGGCGTGTTGGTGCGCTCGTTCATCCAGGCCAGCGTGGTGCCGACGATGAAAGAGAACGTGGCCGTGCCGATGGCGAATTGCACCGAGGTGAAGAACAGCCGCGCGGTGTCGCTGCTGCTGTAGGCGGTGAGGTAATTGCCCCAGGTGAACTCGGCGGCCTTGCTGGCGGTTTGCGGCGTGAAGAAGCTCTGCCACAGCAAGAAGCCCAGCGGTACGACGGCGATGTAGACCGTGAACAGCACGCACACCGTGATGACCAGCGTCTTCCAGCTGAGCAGGCGGCGCCAGGCCGCGGGCGTGACGCCGTCGGTGCCGTGGAGGCTGTTGCCACCGGATGGACCCGCGGTGGGCATGGCTTTCGCCGTGGCGGGGCTCATGGTATTTGATGTTCCTCTTGGCGGAACACTGGTCCGCATAGCGATACATCACTTTAGGGGTATCCCCCCAGGGGTGTCAAGGCGCGCAGGCTCAGGGCTAACCCCCGGCGGGCCGCAGCGGCCCCGGGCGCAGGGCGGGCTTGCGCGGGCAGCAGCCTGGCGATCCCTCGTGCGCTGCCGCGCCCCCCCCCCCAGCGAGGCCGGCGCGGTGGCGTTCGCCCAGTCGGCGCACGCTCAGCGCCTGCTCCAGTTTCGCTTAAGAAAGCTTGTAGACAATGTAGATGATGCCGGGTGCCGAGGCTGAAAGCTTCAGGTAAGCTGGTAGGTGTTTCGTCAAAAGGCGTCGCGGTCGGTCAGTTTGACGCCCTGACGCCCCTCGGAATGAGCCGGCACAGCGCGGGCTTGGATGGCTCTATACGGGCCCAGGAAGTCTCTCGTCATGACGTCGCAACAGGATCCAGGCTACACGGGCGACGCCCCGGCGCCCGCGCCGCAGCAGGCCCGCTTCCCGATCGTCGGCATCGGCGCTTCGGCCGGAGGCCTGGCGGCCTTCGAGGCCTTCTTCTGTGGCATGCCGGCCGGCACCGACCCCGGCATGGCCTTTGTGCTGGTGCAGCACATGGCGCCCGACCACAAGAGCATGCTCGCCGAGCTGGTGCGGCGCTACACCCGGATGCAGACCTTCGAGGTCACCGACGGCATGAAGGTGCAGCCCGACTGCGTCTACATCATCCCGCCCAACCACAACATGGCGCTGCTGGGCGGCGTGCTGCACCTGCTCGACGCGACCGAGCCGCGGGCGCTGCGGCTGCCCATCGACTTTTTCTTCCAGTCGCTGGCCGACGACCAGCAAGAACGGGCGATCGGCATCGTGCTGTCGGGCACCGGCAGGGACGGCACCGCCGGGCTGCGCGCGATCAAGGCCGCTGGCGGGCTGGCGCTGGTGCAGGCCCCGGGCTCGACCGAATTCGACGGCATGCCACGCAGCGCACTGGCCACCGGGCTGGTCGACTTCGAGCTGACACCGGGGCAGATGCCGGCCCAGCTGATCGCCCTTTGCGGCGGCGGCGGCGGCGGCGGCGGCGGCGAGTCGGACGCGGACGTGGCGCAGCCCGACCCGGGCTTCGGCAAGGTCTTCCTGTTGCTGCGCGCCCAGACCGGCCACGACTTCTCGCAGTACAAGCCCAGCACCATCCACCGCCGCGTCGACAGGCGCATGGTGGCGCACCAGATCGTCACGCTGGCCGACTACGTCCGCTTTCTGCAGCGCTCGCCGGCCGAGGTCGAGGCGCTGTTCTACGACATGCTGATCGGCGTGACCCAGTTCTTCCGCGACCCGGCCGCTTTCGAGTCGCTCGAGCAGCAGGTCATCGGTCCGCTGTTCGAGAGCAAGGCCCAGGGCGGGGTGATCCGGGCCTGGGTGCCGGCCTGCTCCAGCGGCGAAGAGGCCTACTCGATCGCCATCCTGCTGGCCGAGCGTGCCGAAGCGCTGAAAGCCAGCTGCACGCTGCAGGTCTTCGCCACCGACATCGACCCGCGGGCCATCGCCATCGCCCGCGCCGGGGTGTACCCGGCCCGCATCGCCGCCGACATCCGGCCCGATCGCCTGGCGCGCTACTTCGCGACCCAGCCCGGCGGCGGCTACCGGGTGCACAAGCACATCCGCGACCTGTTGGTGTTTTCCGAGCAGGACCTGATCAAGGACCCGCCGTTTTCCAGGCTCGACCTGATCAGTTGCCGCAACGTGCTGATCTACCTCGGCATCGATCTGCAGCGCAAGCTGGTGCCGCTGTTCCACTATGCGCTGAGCCCGGACGGCTGGCTGTTCCTGGGCACCTCCGAAGGCGTCGGCGATGGCGACGCGCAGTTCTCGGTGACCGACCGCACGGCCAAGATCTACCAGCGCCGCGACGACCTGCCGCGCCTGCGACCCGGCCGGCGCGGCCCCACGCTGCCCCTGGTCTGGCCGCTGGAGGGCCGGCTCGAGACCTCACAACCGCTGCGCGCCGCAGCCGCGCGACAGGTCGGCGCGGCCGCCAGGCTGCCCTTGCGCGAGCTGACAGAGCAGGCCTTGCTGCAGCTGGTGGTGGCGACCGGCGCGCTGGTCGACCGCCACGGCGACGTGCTCTACCTGCATGGCCGCACCGGCCTGTTCCTGGAGCCCGCGCCGGGCGAAGCCGGCAGCAGCAACATCCTGGCGATGGCCCGGGACGGGCTGCGGCCCGGCCTGGACCGCGCGCTGAAGCAGGCCGCTGCCAGCGGCGAACCGGTGCAGGTGCCGGGGCTGCGGGTGATCAGCAACGGCCAGCCCACGGCGGTCAAGCTGACGGTGCGGCCGATGTTGGCGAGCCCGGCGGCGCCGCTGGCTGCCCCGCTGTACCTGGTGGTGCTGGAGCAGGCGGCGGC
>Ga0136641_1000177_pt1 | contig 27383 bp, 25 predicted proteins | sample EliLak1302023Y_FD_115312 | JGI IMG/M metagenome (GOLD analysis project Ga0136641, IMG submission 115312) | Freshwater microbial communities from Elizabeth Lake, Yosemite National Park, California, USA - 13020-23Y | ecosystem: Environmental > Aquatic > Freshwater > Lake ...
ACCCTTTTTGCCAAACCATCCGATGGATGTAACTGCCGGACCTGCATCCGGCCCTGGACCGATTAGCGGGGCGCCATTCGGCTCGGCTGGAATTTTGCCTATCTCGTGGGCCTACATTCGAATGATGGGTGGAGCCGGATTAACTCAGGCAACATCGATTGCAATTTTGTCAGCCAATTATATGGCGGCTAAGTTGAATCCGTATTTCCCGGTTCTTTATACAGGGGAGAAGGGTCGCGTAGCTCATGAATGCATCCTGGATCTGCGCGAGATCACACGAATCAGCGGTGTCGGTGTCGATGATGTTGCAAAACGCTTGATGGATTATGGCTTCCATGCGCCAACTATGAGTTTTCCTGTAGCGGGAACGCTCATGATTGAACCGACTGAAAGCGAAGATATTGCTGAGATAGATCGGTTTATCTCGGCGATGATCGCCATCCACGGCGAGATTCAAGCGGTCATTGATGGAAAGATTGCGGTTGAGGAGTCGCCGTTGAGGCATGCTCCACATACTCTTGAATCAGTAATTTCTGGCGATTGGGAGCGTTTGTACCCGAGAGAACTCGGAGCACTTCCTGCTACCCGTGATGGGCTTGTTCAGGGTGAAATTATTGGTCGTAAGGGGAAGTACTGGCCAACCTCTGGCCGCATCGATGGGGCGTTCGGGGATCGAAACCTCGTGTGTGCCTGTCCACCAATCGCTGAATTCGTTTAAGTTTACATAATGTAACTTATCGGCGTTACACATACGCTCGACGGGCAACTACTAGCAGCCAAATAAGCGTGAAAACACTCGCCCAATCCCCATAACGATCCCGCGGTGAACTCTGTTCAATCAATCCAACATTTGCAAATAGATGTTCGGCTGTTCCCATTGAGGTTTGATTCATGACTTTTCCATTGAAATCAATGACCGCAGAAATTCCAGTTGTCGACACTGAAACAACATTTCTGGAATGTTCAATAGCTCGAATCCTAGTTATAGACAATTGTTGTGCACTTTCTGCCGATAATCCAAAGGTGGCACTATTGGTTTGAACGACCAAAATATTTGAATTGTCAGCTGCCTTGGTAAGGATTTGATCATCAAGTAGTTCAAAGCAAATTATTGGCGCGATCTTGGCCTTACCTATTGTGAAAGTTTTTGATTGATTTCCTGGTGAAAAGTCCTCGACTTGATTGACTAAAGGTGAAACTTTCTTAGCTATGGAACGCAATGGGATGTACTCACCAAATGGCGTTAAATGTTGCTTGACATAGATTTCTTGCTTGTTCTTGCTCCACAATATTGATGTATTAAGTACTTTGCCATCTTTATCGACGATCGCTCCAATGATCAATGGTTTATCAAAGAAATCTAATGTGTTGTAAACATCCTTATTTGTAAAGGGATCTACATCGACCGAATTTTCCGGCCACACAATAAAATCGACATTCTTACCTTTCGTCAAGGCAAGATTGGTTTGATGGACATGATTCATAAATACTTGTTTAGCACGTGCATTGAAATCTAAACCTAATTGAGGAACATTCCCCTGGACCATTAAAACAGATGTTTGATTGATGGTTGCTGGGTTGTTAGGAATTAAGAGAGAAAGTAGTGGGACAAGAAAGACTAAATTTACTTTCTTATGAAAAAGAAAATATGCAAACCCAGCAATTAGTACTGTTATCGCCGAAAGAGATATAGCTCCCCCGCGAGATGCTATTGCCGAATACGGTGCATCAGCCTGAGAGTATGCGACCCTTGCCCAACCAAACCCCCCGAATGGAAATCTGTTTCTGACTTCTTCAAGCACAACAAATATCAATGGATAAGCAGCTATCCCCCATCGCCCGACGAGAGCCAGTGGCATATACAACAGAGATAGACCGAAAGACAAAATAATCCATGGAGTTGCTCCGACATAAGTACTTGTCCAATCGAGTAATACAGCATTGAAAGTGAAAGCAAAAACAAAGGCGGATAGCGCTCTGCGATCTGTTCTGCCTATCGCATACATGTGAACGAGCAGGCCAATCGGTGCGAGCCACCACTTCCCTACCGGCTCAAAGGCTCCGCTTAATACGACTCCTGCCAGACATGAGAGCAGAATATTTACCAAGGAAGATTTACCAAGCTAGTTTTACCAACCTTTTTTTCACCAACCTAGTGCACTGATCAAACGATCAACGCTTGCACCTAATGCGTAACGGTCTTTGAACTGATAAATCCCTGACAGATCCTTCGGAGCTTTAGGTATTGAGAGATCAACTTTTGGCAGTGGTGCATCACGTGCCACGCGCACTAACTTCGGTGCGATCTTCAAATAATCTGCGCCCGCAATGATCTTCTTTGCAAGAGCCGGAGGCAAAGATTCATGGGCCGAATGCGCAGCTGCTAAAGCTTCTTCGACCGTGGCGAATAGGTTAGCAATGACTGCAGCTCCCTTTTCGCCTATTCCCTTAACTCCTGGTAATCCATCTGAAGGGTCACCGCGAAACATTGCGAAAAGATCATAACGATCACCAGGTATTGCGTATTTGTCTGCAACATATTTGATGTCAACTAAATCGTGTTGGGATATTCCTTTGGCGAGGTAAACAACTTTTATGTCACGCTTGTCATCGACCATCTGGAATAGATCACGATCTCCCGTAACAATTCGAATTGGTCCCTTTTCTATTTCCGCATAAGTGGCCATCACGTCATCAGCTTCGTAGTCATCAACTCCAACCACAGGAATGCCAAACAAATCCAGTAGATCGAGGAGAATTGGAATCTGAGGAGTCAACGTTTCTGGTTCTTCTTCCTCATCCCCCTCTTCTTCAAGTCGGTTGGCTTTATACTCCGGGAAAATATCTACTCGCCAACTAGGACGCCAATCTCCATCAAGGCATGCGACTAAACGGTTTGGTTTGTAGACGTTCATTAACCGTGCAGTCATATCTATATATCCACGGATTGCATTTACTGACGTTCCATCCGGTGCCAAAAGCGTGTCTGGTATTCCGTAATAAGCCCGATACCAAAGGGAGGCGCTGTCTAACAGCATCAATGTCATATTTCTCCCATTAAGTATGCGACCACGCCTCGGTCGATGCGTCGAACCGCATCTTTGCAGACCGGCCGTAATTTATCGCTAGCTCCGGCTATCTGATTGAGCAGATCGATTAACTGCTTGGTGGAGCGCACAAAGTCGCCCACCGACATATCTGTTCCCTTCAGCACGCTATTAAGCGAATTACCGCTCGCCCATTTATACGAGATGAAACAAAAACCGGCATCAGGTTCGCGCTGCGTCTTTACGCCGAAGTTGCTTTCTATCTCTTCAAGGGCTGCCCACAGCGAAATGATTTCGGTAATCGTTGACTGAACTTTCTGACTCGGCATTTTTGGGGCTAAGTTTTCAGCAGATCGCGATTCAAAAATCATGCAGGAGGCCACCGACAGCAATTCGGAGGCGTTCAAATCGTCAAGCAATCCTCTACGAATAGATTCGGTGAGTAATAGATCAGATTCGGCATAAATCTTTGTAAGAATTTTGCCTTGTGCGGTTGGTTTTTCACCTTCGATGTATTGCAAATGATCCAAAACCCGACAGATCTGATCAAAGGTTTTTGCAATCACATGGGTGCGACTTTCAACTCGAATCGTCAGGCCATCGTTCTCGCGGGTAAGTCGACCAGCACGCTCCGCAAGTCGTGCGTGATCTTCGCGTTCAGCACATCCATGCGAAGGATGATTCTTCATCGCTTTTCGAAGGTCTGCCAACTCGCCTTCCATATGGCCGCGTTGTCTATTATCAAAAGTTTTACGTTGATCACGTCTGCTTAGAAGAACTTCAACTTCCTTGATGGAACGGCGAAGTCGAGCGTATTCAGAGAAATCACCAAGGTGACATGTTGAATCGCGAACCAACTCTTCAATCGCCGTTTCATTCTTTCGTATTTGTCTGGTTAAACCGACTACAGCACGGTCTGCTTGAAATTGCGCAAATGATGACTCAAGTGATCTGCGTGCGCGCTCTCTACCGAACTGGGCAATCAAATTGATTGACATGTTGTACGACGGTGAAAATGATGAACGTAAAGGATACGTTCGAGTTGAAGCAAGGCCAGCAGCAGATGCGGAATCAACAGTTGGTGACCACTGAATTACAGCGTTACCTTCAATATCGATTCCACGACGACCAGCACGACCGGTTAATTGCGTGTACTCCCCCGGCGTGATTGGAACATGTGCCTCACCATTAAATTTAATCAATTTTTCTAAAACAACGGTTCTAGCTGGCATATTGATACCAAGTGCCAATGTCTCAGTCGCAAAAACCGCCTTGACCAATCCACGTTGAAATAGATCCTCAACCGCACCTTTGAAGCTTGGCAGTAATCCAGCATGGTGGGCGGCTATACCTCGTTCCAAAGCGGTGAGCCACTCCTGGAAATTGAGGACTTCCAGATCTTCTTCTGCGATATTTTGTGTATATCGAAGTGCTGTGCGCTTTATCTCTTCACGTTCTTCTGGCGAAGTCAGACGTAGCCCAGCATGCAAACACTGCTTAACGGCCGCATCGCACCCAACTCTTGAGAAAATAAAGGTGATTGCAGGCAGAAGACTTTCACCCTGTAACTTATCAATAATGTCGGCTCGTGACATGCGATCATTTGGTTCTGCGAATTGGCCTCTGCGATTTCTGCCGAGCGATGCACGTCTGGTCATTTCACGTTCCCGGTTCAAAACTTCGGGATTTACGCGTCCTGGCGCATCGAAGAGATCAAGGAGTCGATTTCCTATCAGTACGTGCTGAAATAATGGGATAGGTCGAATTTCACTGACGATTACTTCAGTTTCACCTCGTACCTCGCCCAGCCATTCACCAAATTCTTCAGCGTTGGAAACGGTGGCCGATAGTGAAATTACTTGCACACTTTCCATAAGGTGAATGAGCACTTCTTCCCAGACCGCGCCGCGGAATTTATCTGCGAGGTAGTGCACTTCATCCATCACAACGCAACCTAGATTTGTGAGCGTATTTGAACCGGCATACAACATATTGCGCAGAACTTCGGTCGTCATTACAAGGATTTCTGCTTCACCGTTAATGCTGGTATCACCGGTCAGTAATCCAACTCGATCCTCGCCAAATTTTTCAACGAACTCTGAGTACTTCTGATTCGAGAGCGCTTTAATTGGAGTTGTGTAAAAACACTTTTTTCCAGCTTGTAAGGCGTAAAAGGCCGCAAATTCTCCAACAACAGTTTTACCTGCGCCGGTCGGTGCAGCGACCAAAACGCCCTTACCTTCTTCAACGGCGTGACAAGCAGCAACCTGAAAAGGATCAAACTCAAATTCAAAGGTTAATAAGAACTCGGTCGTTATTGGATGTTGCCCGCGTGACTTGGCGGCTGCATAACGTTCTGCTGGCGTTGTCATGCGACCCACGTCTGTACAGCATCATGAATACATTCGGCCGAAATTGGCAACTGACCTATTCGTTCACCATCTGCATAAGCGATGGCTTTGGACTCAATAGTTATATTCTTACTACGCACAATCTCGACCGCTGGATGCGACACATGGGTTCCAGCGAAGACCCTTGGAAACACTTTCATGAATTCGATTTTTGATATGGGGTGCAAGACCATCACATCAAAATGCGCATCACTGATGTTTGCGTTCGGGCAAACAAGCATCCCTCCACCGTACGAGCGACCGTTTGCAACAGCTATGAGCATGGCCTCGGTGGAGATCGTCCGGTCATCGAGTGTGATTTCGTAATGGCGAGGCTTAAAACGCCAAAGTTCCATGGCTATAGCCACGTTGTACTTCATTGGACCTTTAGGCCACTGCATTGTGTTTGCCTTTTCGTTTACGATTGAATCAAACCCGGTAGATAAGATCGCGCCAAACCATTCGCCATCTACAAGTCCAAGATCTATCGATGTCGGCGCCGATGTCGTAACAGTCTCGAGTTGATTATCGATCTGATCCAAACTCCATCCAAGCGTCCGAACGAAATCATTTCCTGTACCAGCTGGGATCACGGTAAAAGGTATCTGCGCTGGCACAACTACCTGCAAAACAATATGTAGTAATCCATCTCCGCCCACTGCGATGACGCCCTCGCATTGTGGGTTCTTTACGATGAAGGTTTTCAAATGATCACCAAGAGCTACAGAAGAATTTCCGGTCACTATCGTGAATTTGATACTTTTTTGATTCAAATATCCCGCTACGTAGGTTCCAATTATTGATCCTTGTCCCTGCCCAGAGACAGGATTGATGACTAGCGCCCACATGCGAGGACCCTATCGGCTAATCCCCTATAGGTGTTGGTGACTCAATACTTGAGACACCAGTTTGAACTCTACTAACTTTTCGGTCACGGCGACGGTCAACTAATAGGGCGATTCCACCGGCCATGAAGTACAGCAGTATTAGCGGTAGGGCCAACAACATCATGGTCAATGGATCGGCCGTAGGTGTGAAAGCTGCTGTGAAAAGAACGATGCAAAATACCCAGGCTCTCCATGGTTTCAGAATAGTTTGACCGCGAAGAAAACCTATCAAGTTGAATGTGATTAGAAAGATCGGGAGTTCGAAAGCTAATCCAAATAATAAAATAATGCGCATCACGAAGTCTAAGTAATCGTCAAACTTGACTAGGTTATTAAGGGAACTCGGAGTAAAACCAAATAGCACCTTAATCGCAACCGGAAGTATGAGATATCCCAATGTTGCACCCACAGCGAAAAACGGTGTGGCTGCGGCTATAAAAAACACTGTGTTTCTTTTTTCTTTTCGGTGAAGACCAGGGGCTATAAACGCCCACAATTGATACAACCAGATCGGTGCCGAGATAATGACCCCCGAGAGTAAAGCAACCTTAATTTGCAAATTTAATGGGCCCAGAACTCCGTTGATGTACAACGAACCACAACTAGCCGAACCAGAGGCTTGAGCGGCTTTGAGGTCGCACACTGGTTGTGCCAAAGTTGTGATGATCGTGTTGTAAAAATACCAACCAAATCCAGAAGCGAGGAATATCGCGACAGATGCGCGAAAAACCCTTTTACGAAGTTCTCGTAAGTGATCTAGTAACGGCATCCGCGCGTCTTTAGTAGACGCCATGAAGTTACTTCTCTGTTGTGCCTTCTTCGTTGGCCTTCTTTTCCTCAGCTGTCATTTCCTTCATTTCGCTCTTGAAAATTCGCATTGAACGACCAAGGGAGCGAGCAGAATCAGGTAGGCGCTTAGCACCAAACAAAACGAGGACAACGATGAGAAGAATTAAAATATGACTAGGCTCGCGTAGAAACATCCTTCAAACTCCCTGCAGATTGGTTGGACTAACAAGGCAAGGTTACCCCAGCATCAAGGCAATTGGTAGGTGGATCTACTCAGCTTGGTAACGATCAAGCATCAGTTTGGCCTTTTTGGCCAAGTCAGCACGAATCTCCGCCGGAGCGTTGAGGGTAACAGCCCCGCCCGAGGCCATTACTGATCGTGTAATCCACTGACGAGAGTATGAGGAAAGATTTTTTGGAACACCAATTGCAACCTGTTCGATTGCAAACCGTTCGGCAACGTCTCTGGAGGGTTCATTCACAGTGATTGAAAATTTGAGTTTATCGGAGCCTGGTTTTGCAGAACCAATAGGTTCAGTTTCGGAGGATGTTTCCGCCGTCATAATTCGATCAACACGAAATTCACGGTAATCAAGCGCGGAGAAACAGTAAGCACGTAAGTATTGATTATTATCTTGTTCGTAAATTTCAATTGGCATGACGGTGCGTTTGGTGATGAGATCCTTGTACACAGAATGGTAATCGATTGTCAGAGCACTATGTGAATTTATTGCTTGCGTAATCATGGACGAAACCGCGCTCGAAGTATTGGGAGAAGCAGAAAGTCTGATTGGTATTCCTAGGATTGCGATTAATCGCTCTTGTAATGATGTTGCGATACTGACTAGATCGTTACGATCGTTAGGTAGTGAAGACACAATTAGATCCAAGCCAAGAAGAAGGGAAACAGTTTCTTGAAAATTTATAGAACGAGGCTTAGATAAAGTCGCCGCATTTCTAATGCTGACAAAACCCGACTCAAATTCAAGGTCCATCAGCTCAAGCGGCGTGTACCCGGGTAGACCACACATCCACAAAGTCGTGAGATCCGCGCTCATTTGTGTGGGAGATACATCAAAATGCTTGGCTAGTTCTTTTAGCGAGATACCTTGGTGGGTATTTAGATACGGGACAAGATCTAACAAACGTGCGGTTCGAATCAGCGGTGCCGGGATACTTTTACTCATGATTGGCCTTCAACGCTTGTAGTTGCTCAATAATGATTTGTCGTAATTCCTGTGGCTCCTTAACAAATACATCATCACCATGCCAAAGAATCTGTACCGCCAGAGAATGAAGCGCAAATATAGGGATTCTAATTTGATCCCATTCCCCTAAATCCTTGGTGGATGTTGCCAAATTACGAAGTGCGCTCCCTTTACCTTTGCGTATATCGATCACAGCATAATCATTGACCGCTGTTCTATTTTCGTGGAATTCGAACTCTTCTGGAAACTCGAATTTCTCCTTGTTTTTTTCAGATTTAAGGTCACCGTCTATTCGATCGAGTCTGAAAGTACGTACTTCCTGAATCTCTTGATCTACTCCCGATATATACCAATACCCAAACTTATTTGATAAGGCTATTGGAACTATTTTTCGCTCTTCCAATTTCAGGTGAATAGAAAGATAGTGAAAGGTTAGGAAGTTCGAGTGCGCAATAGCATCGGTGATGATTTCTAAATCCTTTGAGCTATTTGAAAGTTTCGGAGATATTCCTGGGATATCGATAGGATCGGCTGGAACACCAATCGCACTTAGTTTCATCAGCGCACTTTGTGCTGAATCAGCAAGTGCTGCTCCCTGCCAGGCATCGGCTGCGAGCGAGAGAAGTGAAATCTCGGTTGGTGTAATTTGCCCAAGATCTAATTGGTAATTCTCAGATTTTATTCGGTAACCAGCTTCATCATTGAACAGTGGATCAAAACTTCCTACATCAATTGAGATTCCTAAGGAACGAAGATCATCTTTGTCTCGTTCAAACATGCGCTCTTTTGTTTCAGCGCTGCCCTCGTATCCTTCGACAGTTCGGAAGATCTCGGATTTAGTTAGGTACCTTTTTGTTGCTAGCAATGCGATGGTGAGATTTATTAGGCGTTCAATCTTCCGAGACACCGTATGCACCCTTCGCTGGTCGGCGACGACGAGCTAGCACTTCCACCCCAGGCGCCATACGGCGACTCTGAATAAGAAAACCTGTGTGCCCGATCATTCGCTGCTGCGGACGAACCGCTAAACCCTCATGATGCCAGCCTCGAACAAGAGTCTCAGAGCTTTCTGGTTCAGTAAATCTTCCATCTTCTTTGAGCGCCTCGGCTGTTGCTGAAAGCTGAGTTGTGGTTGCAACGTACGCCAGAAAAACACCACCGGGTCGCAAAGCTTTAGCAGAAATATCTATGCACTCCCATGGAGCCAACATATCTAAAACAACTCGGTCGTACTCCGAATCAAAACTTTGGTCTTGTAAATCTCCTACTACCAAACCCCAATTTTCTGGAGCACCTTCGAAGTACGCATCTACATTTGAGCGCGCATTTTCGGCGAAGTCCGCTCTTCGCTCGACTGAATACACCGTCCCGGTTGGTCCTGTTGCCCGCAAGAGAGAAATAGTTAGCGCACCACTACCGACACCGGCCTCGAGAACGCGCGCACCTGGATAAATATCGGCAACTCCGATAATCATGGCTGCATCTTTTGGGTACACAATTGTTGCCCCACGTGGCATTGTTAAAACATAATCAGCTAGCAATGGTTTGAATGCGGTGAATTTCAGACCTGCTGTCGTACTGACAACAGATCCTTCTGGCATTCCGATGAGGTCGTCGTGTGTGATCCAACCCTTATGCGTGTGCCACTCTTTGCCAGGTGTGATGGTGAAGCTGTACAGCTTTCCCTTTGGATCGGTCAATTGAATACGATCACCCGCTCCGAAATACCCAAGGTTAGACACGGGAGCATCTTAGGCGAATTTAATACCGCAAGTACGAGTATCTTCAGCCAGGTGAGTAACGAACAGTCTTTGCGGCTATCGCCAAGTGCGGTCAGTGAGTATGAAAACTGCCCACAGCAATATAAGTACCGCAAGATCGACAAGTTGCCAGAGCCTCCATCACTAGATGCCGAACGAGGAACATTGGTGCATACGGTTTTGCAGGACCTTTTTGAGATTCCAGCAAGTGGACGAACCATTGAATCCGCGGTTGAGCTCTTGCCCTCAAGGTGGAGCGCGCAATTGGCGGACAAGCCCGCCCTCCTTGGGATGGTCACTAATGAAAAGGAATGGTTAGACCGAGCTTCAGCTCTGATAAAAACCTATTTTTCCTTAGAAGATCCGACCACGTTCGATGCCACACATCGGGAAATGCATCTGGAAAATGATTTTGATTCGAATGTGTATCTTCATGGATATGTGGATCGCTTAGATGTCGCGCCAACTGGTGAAGTCAGAATTGTCGATTATAAAACAGGAAAAGCGCCAAGGCCGGGATGGGAAGAAAAGGCTCTCTTCCAGCTTCGCGTCTACGCACTCCTTTACTGGAAAAATAATGGCGTACTGCCCCGGCTACTGCAATTAATCTATTTAGGTGATGGAAAACTTGTGAAAAGTAATCCGAGTATGGCCGAACTGGAATCCGCTGAAAAGGTTTTACGACGAGTAGCGAAAGATATTTTTATTTCTATAGACAAGGATTACTGGCCACCTAAGCCGTCTCGGCTATGTGACTGGTGCTATTTCAAAAGTATTTGCCCTGCGCACGTTAATTAGATAACTGAAGAAAAATCGGTTCTTAGATCCTTCAACTTTGAGTAAGACAATTGTTCCAGCGATTTTATTACGCGAACACGCTTGGACTCTTCTATTGTTACAAGATGTGGAACCCCGATTAGATAAGCACCACTTGCGATTGCGGCGTTCATGCCCGTCAATGAGTCTTCAAAAATAAGGCAATCTGAAATCTCTGAACCGCTCATTGTGGCGGCCTTTAAATAACCCTCTGGATCTGGCTTTGTTTTTTTGACATCATCTGCACTAATCGAAAATGGAAATAGTTCGTGGCCTAAGTTATCTAGGACTGCATCAACGATGTTTCTCGGACTAGCAGAAACCAAGCCGGTCTTAACACCATGAGATTGCAACTCTCTCACCAATTCGATGGCCCCTGGCATAGTTGGCGTATTCCCGCGCATTCTTGCCACCTGTGTATCTATGAGAGTTTGCGTAAAATATTGGGGAGATTGTTGTTGGCCACACTTATCAAACATGTATTGACCCACCTTGGACAAAGGGCCACCCAGGCAGGCAATCTGGTCTACTTCTAGCCAGGTATACCCAAATGGTTTTGTAACATCGATTTCAGATAAGAACCACTCAGGTTCTGAATCGACCATGAGGCCATCCATGTCAAAGAAGACGGCTTCGAAAAAGTTACTCATCAATTAAATTAGTTAGCATTAAAGTATTTTGCTTCTGGATGATGAACGATGATTGCAGATGTGGATTGTTCTGGATGTAGCTGGAATTCTTCTGACAATTTAACGCCAATTCGAGCAGGATCCAATAATTCGCACAACTGAACTTGTTGTTCGAGATCTGGGCAGGCTGGGTAACCGAATGAGTAACGAGAACCTCGATAGCCCTGATCCAAAATGCCCTGTAGATCAGATGAGTCCTCGGATTTAACCTGCAGTTCCTCTCTCATACGTGCGTGCCAATGCTCTGCTAGAGCTTCAGTAAGTTGTACTGAGAGGCCATGAAGTTCGAGGTACTCGCGATAATTATTCGCCGCAAACAACTTCGCCGCTGCTTCACTAACAGTCGACCCCATTGTTACAACATGAAATGCCACGACATCGGTCTTTCCTGATTCTTTTGATGCGAAGAAGTCACTGATACAAAGCCGACGATCACGGCTCTGTCGTGGGAATGAAAAACGAAGCCGTTCCTTGCCCTTGTCTGCGCCTTCATGATGGAGAATTACTAAATCATTGCCTTCGCTGTAGCACGGGAAATATCCATACACGACTGCAGCGTTTAACCAACCTTTTGATTGCACCTCATTGATGAGTGCACGAAGACGTGGGCGCCCTTCTTCTTCAACCATTGTTTCGTACTCGCCGCGGTTTCCTTTAAGTCCCCACTGTCCAACAAATAGTGCTCGCTCATCTAGCATCCCTGCATAATCAGATAATTGAATACCTTTAATTACACGTGAGCCAAAAAATGGTGGATTTGGAATTGAGTTATCTGAAGCGACATCGCTTCGACGAGTGTCTAGGGGCATCTCTTCGGTTTTAATTCGGGTATTTGCGACACGGCGTTCGCGGAGAGCAGGTAATGCAGCACCTTCATCTCCACGCTTAACGGCCATGATTGAATCCATTAAACGTAAACCTTCAAAGGCGTCTCGCGCATAACGTACTTCACCCGGAAACATAGATGCGAGGTCTTGCTCTACATAAGCTCGTGTTAACGCTGCTCCACCCAAAACTATGGGCCAGCGCTGGTCTAACCCACGAGCAGTTAACTCTTGCAAGTTCTCCTTCATGATCACAGTTGATTTAACAAGTAACCCACTCATACCAATTGCATCAGCATTGCTGTCTGTGGCACCGTCGATGATTTGATTAATAGTTTGCTTGATTCCAATGTTAACGACCCGATAACCGTTATTAGTCAAAATAATATCAACTAGGTTTTTACCGATGTCATGAACATCTCCACGAACCGTCGCCAACAGCATGGTTCCGCGACCTGCATCGCCAGTTTTCTCCATGAAAGGTTCCAACATCGCAACAGCGGTCTTCATTACCTCAGCGCTCTGCAGTACGAATGGGAGTTGCATTTCGCCTTTTCCAAAAAGTTCTCCGACAACCTTCATACCCTCAAGCAAATGTGAGTTGATAATCTCTAACGGTGGCGCACCTTCAGCCATCGCTGCCTTGAGATCATCTTCTAGGCCAACCTTTTCTCCGTCGATGATTCGACGTTGCAATCGATCAAATAAAGGCAAAGCGGCAAGGGCTTCAGCGCGGGCATTCTTGCTCGTCGCGAGCTCTACACCATCAAACATCTGTAAGAACTCTTGAAGTGGATCGTAGGTACATTCATCGCCATCAAAGACTCTACGATCGTAAACGAGATCCAATGCAACCTGCTTCTGACGCTCGTCAATACGCGCCATTGGAGTGATCTTTGAAGGGTGGACAATTGCTGAATCAAGCCCAGCCTGAACGCACTCATGTAAGAAAACAGAGTTTAGGACAACGCGCGCTGCAGGATTCAAACCAAATGAAACGTTACTAACTCCTAAAGTTGTCTGAACTTCTGGGAATTCAATTTTCAGTCTTTTTATCGCTTCAATTGTTTCGATTCCATCTTTTCTGGTCTCTTCTTGCCCAGTCGCAATCGGAAAGGTAAGACAATCGATCAAAATATCGCCAATGTTCATTCCCCAGTTGTCATGCAAATCGTGGATCAATCGGCGTGCAATACGAAGCTTCCATTCGGCATCGCGGGCCTGGCCTTCTTCATCAATTGTTAGAGCAACAACACTTGCGCCATGCTCCTTTACTAGGGGCATAATCTTTGCGAACCTGGATGTTGGACCGTCTCCGTCTTCGTAATTGACGGAGTTAATGACACATCGGCCGCCAAGGTGTTCTAAGCCAGCTTTTAAAACAGCGGGCTCAGTTGAGTCGAGAACGATTGGTAATGTGCTTGCTGTTGCGAAGCGAGAAGCAATTTCACTCATGTCTGCTGCACCATCTCGACCAACATAATCTACAGATAGATCCAACATGTGCGCGCCATCTCGGATTTGATCGCGTGCTATTTCAACACATTTTTCCCAATCTTCGGCTAGCAATGCATCACGAAAAGCACGAGAGCCGTTAGCGTTGGTTCGCTCCCCGATTGCTAGATAGGTTTGATCCTGTCTGAACGGCACATACTGATACAGAGATGAAGCCCCAGGATCTAGCGCTGGGGTGCGCGGCGAAATCTTTCTCTTACTTAATTTTTCAACGACTGATGCCAAATGCGCAGGCGTTGTTCCGCAGCAACCACCAACAAGAGCGATTCCATAATCCTTAACAAATCCATCCAAGGCAGATGCAAGTTCTTCCGGATTCAAAGGATATGTCGCCCCATTAGGGCCAAGCTGTGGCAATCCAGCATTTGGCATTACTGATATTCCAACGTTAGCGTTTTTACTAAGGTAGCGAAGATGCTCAGACATTTCGGCCGGACCTGTTGCACAATTCAAACCAATTAAATCAATTCCCATTGGTTCAAGCGCATTTAGAGCTGCACCAATTTCAGAACCCATCAACATAGTTCCTGTTGTTTCTACCGTTACCTGTGCGATCAAAACGATGTCGTGGGAAGCCTCGCGAATCGCTTGGCGGCACCCATTTACCGCTGCCTTTACCTGCAGCAAGTCTTGTGAAGTCTCTACGAGTAATGCGTCGCAGCCGGAATCGGCCAATCCCTTAGCTGCTGTGAAGTAGGCAAGTTTTAGGTTCTCATATCTTGTGTGACCGAGACTTGGTAGCTTCGTACCCGGTCCAAGCGAACCTAGTACAAAGCGTGGTTTGTCTGTTGTTGAGAAAGCATCCGCGGCTTCGCGGGCAATTTTTCCTCCTGCGAAAGCCAATTCGTATATGCGATCTTCAATTCCGTAATCGGCCAAATTGGACCAGTTGGCGCCAAAAGTATTTGTCTCGATAGCATCAACACCAGCTGCTAGATATTCGTCGTGAACGGCTCGGACAATATCTGGGCGACTAACATTTAAGATCTCATTACAGCCTTCATGATTTTGGAAATCCACCAATGAAGGATTCGCCGCTTGAAGCATTGTGCCCATAGCCCCATCAGCGATAACTACCCGCTCAGAAAGAGTACGCCGCAGCAATCCATCAGCTTTTTTCGGCGTGTTCATCTGCCTAAGGTTACCGTAAGGTTGCTTTCGTGGAGATTCATAACATACCGCTGCTGCGCGACCCAGTGATGATCATCGCCTTTACTGGCTGGAATGATGCGGCAGAAGGTGCATCCGGGGCTTTAGAACACTTGTTATCGGCCTGGCGCGAAAAAGATGATGATGTTGTTCCACAACTCATTGCTGATGTTGAAGCCGAAGATTTTTACGATTTTCAAGTCAACAGACCACAAGTTTCGATAGATGATTCGTCAATCAGAAGTATTTCATGGCCCGGCACTCAGGTTTTTGGTTTAGCTATTCCATCTATGAAGCGAGATCTAGTCGTAGTCACCGGCGTGGAACCATCAATGCGCTGGAAGAGATTCACCTCCGATTTGTTGGACCTGGCTGATGACTTAGAAGTTTCACTTGTAGTGACTCTTGGGTCTCTACTTGCAGATTCTCCTCATACGCGCCCGATAACAGTCACTGGCACTGGTGCTCATCCAAATATTGCCGAGCGACTAGGACTTTCAGTTTCCAATTATGAAGGACCAACTGGGATTCTGGGAATTATTCAAGATGGTTGCATGCGACGTGGAATTGATGCGTTTTCATTATGGGCAGCTGTTCCGCATTACGCATCAAACTCCCCTTCGCCTAAAGCTTCATTAGCGTTGATAAATTCATTGGAGGATTTTCTGGATATATCGATTCCCTTGGGATCTTTACACATTGAATCCGATGAATGGGAGAAGTCAGTAAATGAATTAGCCGCCGAAGACACCGACGTCGCTGACTACGTAAAGGCGTTAGAGGAAAGTAAAGATGCCGCCGAACTACCTGATATTTCTGGAGATTTAATCGCTAAGGAGTTCGAAAGATACTTACGTCGACAAAGTGAAGATTAAATATTAAGACCCATTAAGGCATCTAATGCGGTGACGAGAGATTTTGCATCTCCACCAGTCGCACCAGATTGAGTCAGTCTAACCCAAGAGTTAATCGAAGCTGTAACTGTGTTTGTGTCTAAATCATTAGCAAGTGAATCGATGATTGCTCTGATCAAATCTTTTGTCGGTGCAACTTCGGATTGAGACAGAGCAGATCGCAATGCAGTTAGTTCGCCCTCGGCTGCAAGCAGCAACTCCTCGGTCCACATGCGATCTTCCCGATAGTGATCCTTCATTAACGCCCAACGAATCGCCATTGGATCTCGACCGGCTGAAACTAACTTAGAGACAAAAACCAAATTTCCCTTGCTCTTACTCATTTTCTCGCCGTCTAATCCAATCATCCCGGCGTGAACATAAGTACTTGCTAAAGGCTTTCCGGAAAGAACGCGTGCTTGTGCAGCACACATCTCATGGTGAGGGAAGATTAAATCGGAACCGCCACCTTGAATGTCTATCAGAGAATCTTCTGTCGGTGATGGTTTTAGGTACTCGATTGCGATTGCTGTGCATTCGATGTGCCAACCGGGCCGTCCAATACCAAACGGTGAAGGCCAGCCAGGTTCATTTGGACGTTGGGACATCCACACAAGGCAATCAAGGGGATCTTGCTTACCAGCACGAGCGGGGTCTCCCCCACGCTCTGAAAATATTTTCAGCATTTCATCGTTCGACAAATGTGATCGATTTCCAAAATCAGAATCTGCATAAACCTTAAAGTATAAATCTTGATCGACCGAGTAGATGCTGTCTTTAGCCGAAAGCTTCTCGATCGCAGCGGTAACAAGCGGAATTGCGTCGACAGCGCCGATGTAATGCGCTGGCGGTATGACCCCTAAATTGATCATGTCACTGCGGAACAGATCAATTTGTTGGTGTGCTAAAACAGTCCAATCAATGCCATCACGGTTGGCACGCTCTAGCAACGGGTCATCTATATCTGTAATATTTTGCACGTAACGTACCTCGGAGCCACTTGCTGTGAGGTATCGGTTGATTAAATCAAATGTTAAATAGGTTGCGGCGTGACCAAGGTGCGTAGCATCGTATGGTGTTATTCCGCAGACATACATACGATAAAGAGGCTTGCGCTCTACTTGTTCCTTCTTTCCTGATGCAGAGTTAGTCAAGCTCAAAACTGGAAAAATGATTTCAGAATCTATTGAAGGGACCTCAACCACGTTCCACGAATTCATGTATGTATCGTAATCCTTAATTAAAAAGCCGGCCACGGGACTGCAGGCCAGTCGGGATTGGGTAAAGGGAAAGTTCCGGACACTAGTAAATCTGCGATTCTGCGATCTGTCTCTTGAATTTCCAGCTCAGTTAAAAGTGGTGCAAGATTTTTCCCCAATTCACCAGCTATCTCAGATTTGGCCCTTTCAAGAAGTTTGATTTCCTCATTAGTGAAGGGTTCATTGGCCCATTGCCATAAGACTGTCCGGAGCTTGTCCTCTTCGTGAAAAGTAACTCCGTGATCACAGCCGAAGAGAATTTCATTATCGACGGGCAACAAATGACCTATTTTGCGATCGGTGTTGTTAATAATTGCATCGAAAAGGGCCATGGCCCGCAATTGCGGATGATCGGTAGCAAAAAACTTTGCCAGATCAATACTTTCATCAATGTCTACCCACTGTTGAACCATTCCAAAGCCGTATGGTCCATCCCGCAGAATTGTTAAGGGAACTAAATTGAATCCGAGATGATCGCTCACTAAATATGCTGCAAATTCACGATGGGCCAAACATCCATCAGCGAAGTCCCATAAAGGACGTTCTCCGGCGATGGGTTTGTAAATACAGACCACTGAATCCCCTTCGAATGTTGAAGTCGCATACAAAGTCGCATTGGAAGCGTCAACTAACCGACCTGTTACTTGTAGATCACCAAGAGTTAGTGTTCGTAACTTATCGTCGGTAACCATTTGCCCTCGGACACAGATGACCGCGTGGGTCAATTGGAATTCCACAAAAGGGACACGGTAAGCGCCCGGCATTTACAACAGCTTTTGATCGTTGGCAGAATGCTGAAGCCATTGCGATCGATATATTTATGACAACGACTTCACCTTCAGAATCCTTTTCATCATCTTCAAGCTCGAAGAGTTCTACCGAGATCAACTTACTCTCGTCATCCCATGCTAAAGACATCGCTCCAATTTGAAATTCCGCGTCAATAGGAGATTCAAGTTGAGCATCATCTATCGGTAACTTTTCTACGATCAATAATGGATTAGATTTTCGTATCTGGGCGATCATTACCTCTAACCGCGAGGAAATTGCTTGGACTTGAGCTTTCTCGACGGCTACTGAGAATAAGCGCGAATTGGTACGGACCTGAAGATAAAATGCACGTTCACCTGGCTCGCCCACTGTTCCGGCCACAAACCGATCTGGTTTGGTAAATTCATTCTTCATCGCCCCGAGCCACCACCTAATAAATTTTTTGCCCTCTTGGGCGCAGCGACAAGTTCTGTAATAACCGATCGTGAATCATTGAGAAGAAGAATTCGAGGCTTAATGGTCGAGTAGTCCACGACCGACACCGAAGCGGGGTCGATCACGATTCTCTGAAATTCATCTAAATGCATTCCAAGAGCGGAAGCAACTATCGATTTGATGACATCACCATGACTGACAATCACAGCCGCGCCCTTCGCTTTGGTTGATACCGCGTCGTGGACAGATGTCATCGCCCTCGATTGCATGTGTGCGATACCTTCACCGTTTGGGAAGTACATCCGGCTAGGAGATTCCTGCACCGTTTTCCATAATCGATTTTTGCTTAGAACTGATAGTTTTTTTCCACTCCACGATCCATAATCAACTTCAGTTAACTCCTGATCGATGATCGGTGAGAACTTAGGATTATCGGGTAAGACGATCGAGTTAATCCACGGAGCAATAGTTTCGAAACATCTCTCCATTGGACTTATTCGCAGATTAGCTACCGGAAAATGACCCAGCCGCAAGGCTAAATCTTCGGCCTGCTTAATTCCTTTTTCAGAGAGGTGCACATTAGGTAAACGTCCGGAAAGTATTCCGGCGGCATTGGCTTCGGAATGTGCATGTCTGATCAAAACCAATCGCATAAATCAAAGGCTATCGCAGCTTTTCCCTATTGCACTTGCTAAGGTCGCCCCATGGAAAAGCGCAGAGCGGGAATCAGTGGTCTGACCCTTTCGCGCTTGGGCCTTGGAACGATGACATGGGGCCGTGATACAGATGAAATAGAAGCTGCAGATCAATGTCGGGCCTTTTTGGATGCTGGAGGTAACTTCATAGATACCGCTTCCACATATGGAGATGGCGATAGTGAACGAGTTATCGGTGGCCTGATTGGAACATTGTTCAACCGGGATGAAGTAGTTATTGCGACGAAGGCAGGAATCGGGTTTACAGATGGAGTTCGCACCATCGATGCGTCTCGGCATTCACTGATTGCCGAGCTTGATCGCTCCTTGTCTCGATTAGGTTCTGATTTTGTGGATATTTGGCAAATACATGCTTGGGACGATGTGACTCCCCTAGATGACACCTTGTCGGCTTTGGATTACGCCTATACGACAGGACGAGCGCGCTACGTCGGTCTAAGCAACTACTCCGGATGGCAGATTGCTCGTGCGGCTACAAAGCAACAATCAAATTCCATGAAAGCACCACTTACAACTGTTCAAAGTGAATATTCATTACTCAACCGAAATGTTGAAATAGAGGTCTTAGATGCAGCGCAAGAATGTGGGGTTGGATTTCTTGCGTGGGCTCCGCTGGCTAGAGGTGTCTTAACCGGTAAGTATCGAAAAGGCGTACCTAGTGATTCTCGTGGGGCTGCGCCACACTTTGCAAAACATATTGAACCTTATTTAGATAGTCGATCAGCACGAATTGTCGAAGCGGTAACCGTTGCAGCAGATGGCTTGGGGTACTCACCATTAGAAGTTGCCCTCGCCTGGGTAAGGGATGCACCCGGAGTTACTACTGCACTGATTGGTGCACGAACCGGTGCACAACTTCGAGGATTACTTAAGAGCGAAGAAATTTCATTGCCAGATATCGTACGAAGCGCACTGAATGATGTAAGCGCTTAAGCGTTTTCTAGAAACTCTTTAAGAACACGTACACCGAAAGTAAGTCCTTCTAAAGGTACACGTTCGTCAACACCATGAAACATAGCCATGAAATTAAACTCTGCATCGAGTTTCAACGGGGAAAATCCGTATCCAATAATTCCAAGATCTGCCAGAGCTTTGTTATCAGTTCCACCACTCATTACGTATGGGACGGGGATTGCTACAGCATCTTCCTTAATCAAGGCATTGCACATCGCTTCAACTAAATCACCTTCGAATGGCACTTCGAGTGCTTTATCGCGGGTAATAGTTTCTACCTTTACGTGTTCGCCAATTAATGTCTTGATAGTTTCATTAAGTTCATCTTCAAAACCTGGAATGAACCGCCCATCAACAACTGCACTTGCCGTTCCTGGAATGACATTGGCTTTGTATCCGGCTTCAAGCATTGTTGGATTGGCTGTGTTTTGAAGTGTCGCCCCAATCATGCTTGCAGCGAATCCAATTTCATCCAGTAATGGTCGCAAATCAGCTTCGTTGTATGGCTTTCCAGTTTCTTCAGCGATGCGCTTGAAAAAAGCTTTAACCGTCTTGCTGTATCGCTGAGGCCACTGAAAATAACCAATCTTTGCAACAGCCTCGGCCAAACGAGTTACTGCATTTTCACCATTCATCATTGATCCATGCCCAGCACGACCATCGGCGGTCAATCGCATCCAATGAATTCCCTTTTCAGCGGTTTCGATCAGATACAAGCGCTTACCGCCAGCAACTGTTACAGAAAATCCACCGACCTCTGAAACTGCTTCAGTACAGCCAGCGAAAACTTCTGGATGATTTTTCACCATGTAATGAGAGCCAAAAATGCTGCCAGCTTCTTCATCCGCGAAGAATGCTAAAACGATATCGCGCTCTGGCACATAACCCGTGCGAGCCCAATCGCGAACTGTTGCAATAATCATTGCATCCATATTTTTCATATCGACAGCACCGCGACCCCAAATAAAACCATCCTTGATTTCAGCAGAGAAGGGATCGACAGACCAATCATCGGTCTTAACTGGAACGACATCCAAGTGGCCGTGTACAACCAAGCCGGGGCGGCTTGGATTAGAACCTTTAATACGGGCAATAACATTGCAGCGACCAGGCGCTGCTTCATAAGTTTTCGACTCTATGCCAACTTCACTTAGCAACTTAACAACATGTGCGGCTATATCTTTTTCATCGCCTTTTCCGTCACCAAAATTAACACTAGGAATTCGGATTAACTCTTGGCAGATTCGTATAGCTTCTAGTTCAAGCTCTGAGTGTGTCGATGTGGTCATTTCGCTATTCTCTCACCCAATTGCTATTCTTTCCGAACACTTAGTCCGGGTGGCGGAATTGGCAGACGCGCTAGCTTGAGGTGTTAGTTCCCGTAAGGGATTAGGGGTTCAAGTCCCCTCTCGGACACATGAATATTGATGATGCCTTGTCGCTCATCCGCGAAATTCCCGACTATCCAAAACCAGGAATCAGATTTCAGGACATCACCCCACTTCTTGCACATGGCGAAGCATTCATTGCTATCACTGAAAAGTTTGCAAGTTACGCAGATTCAACAACACTTGTAGCGGGAATTGAAGCTCGGGGATTCATTTTTGCCTCAGCGGTCGCAAATCAATTACGCAGCGGCTTTGTGCCTATTCGAAAGGCCGGGAAGCTTCCGCACCTAACAATTTCAGAAAACTATGGCCTCGAATACGGGACAGACACCCTTGAAGTCCATATTGATGCGGTCGCCAAAGGTGCGAAAGTCCTGCTCATTGATGACGTGTTAGCAACTGGGGGCACAATCGCTGCAGCTATTGAGTTAATGAATCGCCTTGGCGCAGAAGTAATTCATGTTTTAGCACTTCTAGAGATCGCTGGTTTGCCTGGACGCAAAACACTAGCGGCGAAGTATCCAGGTATTCCAGTGACCTCCTTGGTACTTTCCTAAAGGTGCGCATACTTCAAATACAGGGTCTGCGAGCACTCGCAGCACTGCTTGTCACAATATTTCATGCCAGATTAGTACCTGGCGGTTTTATTGGCGTAGATATTTTCTATGTAATCTCGGGGTATTTGATCACCGGTTTGATTCTTCGCGAAATCGAGAATACTGGAAGATTAGATTTACAAGCTTTCTATCAACGGCGAATCAAAAGGCTTCTTCCAACATCTGTTTTTGTACTATTTGTTACTGCGATAGTCGGCATGTTTGTGCTGCCTACGATAACTCGCGATGCACTCGGCCGAGACCTTTTTGCCGCAGCAACATACATTTCAAACTATCTCTTCGCCTGGTGGCAAAACGACTACCAAAATCTAAATGCAACACCCTCACCCTTTATTCATTACTGGTCACTCGCGGTAGAAGAACAGTTTTATCTTGTATGGCCGATCTTCATCTTGATTCTCTCTCGCTTTGGTAAGCGATCTGTTATGTGCGGTGTGGCGATATCCAGTGCGCTTTCATTGTCGCTATCGATATATCAAACTCAAACCTCACCAATCTGGGCTTTCTACTCTCTTCCTACAAGAGCCTGGGAGCTTGGAGTTGGAGCCCTTTTACTTTTCATTCCCGAAACGTTCTGGAAAAACCGCTTCACGCCTTGGTTAGGCTTGATCGGCATTGGAATCTCAACTTTAAAGTTTGATGAAAATACCGCCTTTCCGGGAGTTAATGCCTTTCTGCCAGTTGCTTCCACGGCGTTATTGATTGGCTCCATCGCTATCTGGCCGAGAGCACTTAATGACTTAAGCAATAACCGCGTATCTCAATGGTTAGGCGCAATTTCTTATCCGTTATACCTCTGGCATTGGCCAGCGTTAGTTTTACCAAGTAGCGCACTAGGCAGACCCCTCAGAGTCCGGGAGCGAGTCTTTTGCATACTTCTTACAATTATCCTGGCTCATCTGACAAGTAAGTACATCGAACAACCGATACGCCACAAAAAAATAGAAGCTCGAAAAATCTATTTCTTCTTTGCTGCAACAACCATTACCTCTCTGGTAGCAGGGCTGATCATCTCATCAACTAATGCGTCGGTCATAAACGTCAGGGGTCAGCCATTTCAATTCGATCTGACAAAGGTGATTGAAAAACCTGTCGTTTATCGTGATGGATGTCATGTCAATTTCGATGGGACAAAATCTGGGTATTGCACTTATGGGGACAATAAATCTCAAATGACTATTGTTCTCTTCGGAGATTCACATGCAGCCCAATGGTTCCCGACACTCGAAAAAATTGCAATTGATCGAGGATTCAAATTGGTATCTCTTACAAAGTCCTCATGCCCATCTATAGATATTCCTCTTTCAGACAAGGGTGCATTTAAGAACGTGCATTGTCAAAAGTGGCGCGCAAATTCAATTGCCAGAATCAAAACAATCCATCCTGCAGCGGTCATCATGAGCAGTTTTCAATACTTCACTCCCCCAAACGGGTACCCAGATCGAGACAAATGGTGGAATGACGGTCAAAAACGCTTACTAGCCGAAATTCGCGGAACCAGCGACCACTTAATTTATATCAGCGATACTCCTCGTCCGCTTCGGGATATACCAAATTGCTTAGCTTCTAGAGATACGCATACTTGTGACTCCACAGTAAGAAGTAAAAACGAAATAATTAGTGGCTTTCAGACAATCGATCCGACGCCATGGTTGTGTTCTACTTTCTGTCCTGCGATTCAGAATGGATACGTTGTTTACCGTGATGCGTCACATATTTCAGTCGCTGCCGCATTAGCCCTAAAACCACAACTTGAAGCTGCGTTACGAGGTAAAGGGCTATTTTCCTAGAGCTATGGCAAGATGCGCGCTATGGCCGAATTAATCTATTACTGCGGAACGATGGATAGTGGAAAATCCACTCTTGCATTGCAAACCGCTCATAACCACCAAAGCCGCGGCCGAACAGGATTAATTTTTACAAATAACGATCGCGCCGGGACTGGTGTTATCTCCAGTCGGCTAGGTCTATCAAGTCCGGCAATAGAGGTTGTTCCCACAATGGACTTACATAAGTTAGTAGTTGATCAACTATCTATGGGCGAACGTATTGATTACATTATTTGTGATGAAGCTCAATTCTACGAAAGTGTTCAGATAGAACAACTAGCAAGAATAGTTGATGGTCTCAGCATTGATGTTTACGCGTTCGGGATCCTGGCAGATTTTCGAACGAAACTGTTTCCGGGATCTGCCCGTCTGGTTGAGTTAGCAGACCGAGTAAACACGCTCCAGGTTGAAGCGCTGTGTTGGTGTGGAGCGCGAGCAACGCATAACGCGCGAACGATCGGTGGAGTTATGGTTGTCGAAGGTGAACAAGTTGTGGTTGGAGATGTATCGACAGGCGCCGATGTTGCGTATGAAGTATTGTGCCGCCGTCACCATATGCGACAAGTGACTGCACGTGTATCAGGCGCAGCTCATACCTCTTCACTCCCCCTACCTTTCAAGGAGTAATAATGAAATCTCGTGGTTACGCAGCAACTGCAGCTAAAGCACCCCTTGAACCCTTTGAGTTCAATCGACGCGATTTAGGAGCCAAGGACGTTGCCCTCGATATCTCTTATGCGGGAATTTGCCATAGCGATATTCATCAGGTCGCCGAAGAGTGGGGCCCAGCGATTTTTCCCATGGTTCCTGGTCATGAAATTGCGGGCATTGTCACCGCGATAGGAAGCGCGGTTTCGAAGTTTGCAGTTGGCGACAAAATCGGTGTTGGTGTTTTTGTGGATTCATGTCGTACCTGCACCAGTTGCGTGCAAGGCTTACAACAGTATTGCGTAGAAGGTATGACCGGAACATATAACGGCTACGAGCGCGACGGCACGACGGTTGCTATGGGCGGATATTCAAACAATTTCGTTATCAATGAAGATTATGCAGTCTCTATTCCGGACAATCTTCCAATGGAAGGTGTTGCACCTTTGTTGTGCGCTGGTATCACTTTGTACTCACCTATCAAGCATTGGAATGTTCGTCCTGGTATGAAGGTTGCTGTTATGGGTCTCGGCGGGCTCGGACACATGGGCGTGAAATTTGCAGTTGCAATGGGCGCTGAAGTGACCGTTCTGTCTCATTCTCCTTCAAAACAAGCCGATGCCTTAGCAATGGGAGCTCATCATTTCGTGTCCACGAAAGAGCCAGAGAACCTCAAGTCACTAAATAAGAGTTTTGATTTAATTTTAAATACCGTCAGTGCTGAACTTGTAATTGGTGACTATTTGAACCTATTAACTTTGGATGGCACGTTAGTTGTCATTGGATTACCCGGAAAGCCCTATTCAGTTGAGGCTGGATCTCTTCTTAACGGACGCCGACGCATTGCAGGTTCCATGATTGGTGGAGTTCCAGAGTTGCAAGAGATGCTGGACTTTTGTGGCGAACACTCAATCGTTAGTGATGTTGAGGTCATTAAGGCTGACTACATTAACGAAGCATACGTTCGAACTGTTGCAAGCGATGTGAAATATCGATTTGTAATCGATTCTTCTACCTTTTAAAAGGAGTGCACCAACAAAGCAAACATTGGTGCTATGGCTAAAGCAGGAAGCAAGTTCCCGACTGCAACCTGCTTGATGTTCAATAGTCGCAGTGAGATGCAAATCAACATTATTCCACCCACAATAGTCATCGCATCTACTTGGTAACCATCAAGTATCTGTCCGAGTCCCAATCCAATCACGGTCCAAAATGCTTGGTAAATTCCAACTGGTAGCGCCGAAACCGCGACCCCCCAACCGAGTGATGTCGCAAATGCCATTGCGGCAAAAAAGTCGAGCGTACTTTTCAGAATTAATTGATCGATTCCTGTGCCCATACCGTCACTAATACTTCCCAAAATAGCCAACGGTCCAATGGCGAAAAGCAAAGATGCAGAAACAAATCCTTCTACGAAGGGAGATTCACTGGAAGCCTTAAATTTAATTCGTAGTGATTCACCCAAAGAATCTAAACGATCCTCAAGCTTTAGCGCTGAGCCAATAAGTCCACCAAATAGTAGCGAACCGAGAACAATCAATAGGCTCCATCCTTGTGGAAATGCGTCTATGTAACGTTTAGACCACAAAGGTATAAGTGCAGAACCAGCACCTAAGAGAGTAACAAGACCCAATACATCGGTAAGCAGAGTTCGAGTACGCGTATTCATGCGATTTCCGACTAGAACGCCCAGTGAGGCACCTGAAATAATTGTCACAATATTTATGACTGTGCCAACACCTGGAAACATATGACGATTATACTCATGCAGTGTCTAATCCATTCTTAGAATTCCTACGTCCTCATAAGACGGTTCCGCATACGCCATGGACAGCTAAATCCCGCTGGGACCTATCCCCTGCGCGGACGAGTGTTCTTTTTTTTGGGTTATTTATTTTCGGCCTTGGTGATTCTTTGCTAATTCAAAGCGATATTGGAAACGCCCCCTGGTCTGTGTTGGCGCAGGGTATTTCAAATCGACTTGGCATCACCATGGGTTGGTCTACTTTTGCTATCAGTACATTGGTGCTTTTGCTCTGGATCCCACTGAATCAAATACCAGGTTTTGGAACTTTGTCGAATATTGCGTTAATCGCACTAGCAATCCAAGTCGGAGTCACCATTTTTCCATTACAGAGTTCCTATGCGATTGGAATCCTATATTGCATACTAGGAATTGCGATGGTTGGAGTTGGATCAAGTTTGTACATCACCTGCGGATTAGGACCGGGGCCTCGCGACGGATTGATGACCGCCCTTCACAATAAAACAGGGATTCGAATTGGTCGTGTTCGACTAGCTATCGAAGGCACTGTATTGGTCGGAGGGTGGCTTTTAGGAGGTACGGTCGGGCTAGGCACGCTCATGTTTGCTACCTTGATCGGGCAATCTATTGCGATTTCCTTGGGCGTCGTTTCAAGAGTTACCACAAAGTAGCCCATAGGATCTTCACATCTTCCCAAGGCTGTGCGACTTTTTTGCACACGGGGTCGCAACCACCCCCGTTAACAAAATCAGAAAGGCTTCATCCATGCTGGATTCATATTTTAAAATCTCCGAACGTGGCTCTTCGATAGCACAAGAGGTTAGAGGTGGTCTCGTTACCTTCTTTACTATGGCTTACATCGTTGCCCTTAACCCAATCATCTTGGCTTACTCACCTGATAAAAATGGTCATTTCCTTTTCGGCGGAGCAGCACCTGCGCCAGCGATGGTTGCCGCTACAACTGCGCTAGTTGCCGGTTTACTGACAATCTTGATGGGATCAGTTGCTAACTACCCACTTGCACTTGCAACCGG
>Ga0136641_1000178_pt1 | contig 27339 bp, 34 predicted proteins | sample EliLak1302023Y_FD_115312 | JGI IMG/M metagenome (GOLD analysis project Ga0136641, IMG submission 115312) | Freshwater microbial communities from Elizabeth Lake, Yosemite National Park, California, USA - 13020-23Y | ecosystem: Environmental > Aquatic > Freshwater > Lake ...
GCCGACTTGCGCGCTGATACGATCTTTCCATACTTATTATACTTCAGCTGCTTCTTCGTCAGGCCCCCCTTTGTATGGTGGGCTGTCCCATGCATCACCTGCGCACGAGAACCAATAGCACGGTGAGCACCTCCTGTCATGATTTCATCAGCCATTTATTACTATGTCCTACATTTTTTGATTACTCTTTCAGTTTTGCCGCGACATCCCCATCTGACAGAATCACCTCGGACGGTAGTTCAAGGTAAAGAATACTGCTGAAGAATGGCGAAACTCTGTTTTCGAACACTACACTCCTGATTTTGTCGTTACTCGCCAGAGTCGAGATCAGGCGCGATTCAAGAGCAGTGCGTTCCAGTGTTGGTCGAACTTGTTTCACTTGCACTTTGCACGATGCACCGTCCCAGACACACAGACCCGAACAATCTGATTTCTCGGCACCCGTGCACGAATGCCGCATCTTACTGTAAAAGGTCGGAGGTTCATCGGCTTCACTGAATGTTAGGGTATCGTCAAACCAAGATTTTACGAGAGGGCGCAGTTCCTTGATATCAGGAGACGACTGGGACAGAATCCGTCGGAGTTCAGCATAATCCTCACCCTGCATATCTTGGGTCAACTGATACAGGAGAAACTCAAAAATCTCAGCTTCGTAGGTGACAGACCGAGCGGTTTTCACAGATTCGGGATCTGGTTTGCCGTAAACTAGAGTATCTTCGCCAACCTCGTGCACAGTTTCCATGATTTCTGTAGGGTCACCATCCAAAACTTCATCAGTGAGAACTGGAATACGCAGACCAGATCGTGTCACTAATTCAGTGACTATATGTTTGGCGTTAGCAGCATCATGGGCATAGGCGTATCCTGGATGAACATCCGCGGCCTGCTTGAGAAACTCCAACATCTCAGGTTTCGAAGGGTAATCGGATTGGGCGATCTCCGAATATCCTCCGACCCGCTCATCCAAAAAGGTGGGAATCTGGGACGTAGGACGGAATGGTAGAAGGATTGTTTTTGGGAGAAAAAGGGCTTGGGCGCGGGTATATGGATCTAGAACAACCTTCAATTCTGGAAGACGGTCTTTGAGTGCGCTCTTACTGATGAACGCAATAGCCTTGTCAATCGTCGGAATATCCCGAACACACGACTTTGCGCGTAGAGTTTCTAATGTGGGAACCAAATCTTTTGGAAACAGATTCATATACAGATTTCCATTCATCACTGGAATAGTTGATGTTCGTGAAACATGAGCAACATAGTCGACACTGGACATATCTGCGGCATCAACAAGAACGAGGACTGCTTTATTTGTTCGTCGAACGGCTCCAATATTCATGAAACAGGTGGAATGAATATCGTCACCCTTCACATAGATTGCATACACCATACAGTTGAGAGTAAGAGCCGCATACTCCAGTTCCTCAAGAGGGGTTAGAGACTTCTCTTCGAATGCATGCCCGATTGAAAATACACGTGCTGATAATTTATCATCAACCGATTCAAGATCGGCTTTTGACCATGAACGGAAGAATGAGCACCGTTTCGTAACTTCAGGAGCTGCGAGAGGAGAGGGAATTTTGGTAGAAACACCTAGAAGTTTCCCAAGGGTTTCGGCAGCGTGCCCTACACCAACACGAAAATATCCTGACTGGCCTGACTGAATACGGTTCATTGCTTCAAGGGTCGCTTTATACTCCAACGGAATTCCTAGAGCCCGACCCACTGCTTTGGGAATATAGGCAATACGCAGTTCTTCCAGCCTTGTTTTAGTTTCGCCAAGAACGTAGTATGGTTCAGGTTCTTTATTCGTCGCAGGAGCGGTTTGAGAATATGAGATCTTGGTGGTCTGGGCTGTAGTGTAACAGCACGGAATCTGCTTTCCAGATTTCTTTGATTTGTATTTAATGTATCCAGGATACACCGATGTAGAATCACGCTTGATCACAGAGTATTCAACAACATCCTGTGTCTTTTCCTCGGCTTTTACTGTTGACCGAACCTTGCCTTCACACACAGGACATTTGCCATCCACTAACTGGGCCTCTTTTAAAGGAATGCGGTCGACAGTGCACCAATATTCGGGACAAATAATAATTCCATCGGGATCTTTTACATCGAGAACACCTGCAGTTCCAGCAGTGCGAGGATCATATGCCGCCATTTCCTCTGTATCAAATTTTGCCAGTTCAGAATCTTTGAGAACAATTGGCTGACGAGGCTTGTCGCATTTGTTATACATATCAGATTCGGATGGATCATATGTTTCAGGGTCAAACTCACGGAGTTGACGCAAAAAGTAATCGGCCAGTGATGTCCGAGCTCCTTTAGGCTTAACTTTCTTTGATGATGCTGCCTTCTTTTCAACTTTGGGTTCCTCTTTCTTCTCAGCAGTTCCAATTCCTGCAATATCGCCCAGAAGTTCATCAAGAAAACTATCTTCTTCTGCGGCAGCCGCAGGAGTTTCTTCGGGAATAGCTGCCGTCTCTGATTCCACAATCTCCATACGTTTGGGACACACATCATCTAAATCGGGGTTATCGGGATGAATCAGGATATCGCGAAGCGCAGAAATGTAACTTACAATACGTTTCATATCGGGAGCATGGGTTACGGCTACTTTGGACGTTGCTAATTTGAAGGTTGGGAATGCAGAGTAATGTCGTTCACCAAGATCAGGGTTATCGGATAGTAACTGTTTCACCTTTTCAAGTAGAGCAGCAGAATCGGCGATCGAAATGTCAGGGAGCTGGTCGTGGATATCATCGGGACTTAAGGTCTCACTATCTTTCAGCATATTCACAACACGCATCTCGTTGTCCGAGAGTCCAATATCAGTATCGTCAGTCCGAAGAAATTTGAATACCAATTTGTCTTTGTCAGTAATATCGTAGATTGACCGCAAACAATCGAATCGGCGAAAATCTGCCTCTTTGAGAGGAGTATCGTAATGAATAACTCCTGACATATCTTGGAGTTCCCACCGATCGTCCTCGTAATCAGCAGGATCCAAAAAAGCCGCCAACCCGTCGATAGAGACTAGAAACTCCTTAGCACTCTTCTGGAGATCCAAATGCGTATCCGATCCCTCTTCCCCTCGAGAACACGAAATGGTGATTTCAGTCGAGTTCACTGTGATGCGATCGTATGTTCCACGAGCCTTTCCGCGGTAAATAATCAGGGCAGGTTTGTTCTTTGATGGCTTTGTGGCGTTCCACCAGTAAGACCATGTGCGCACATCAAGGAATGGACTCTTCTCATCAGACTCAGTAAAGAACTTGTGGCGAGACTGTTCCTGACGGCTGGAAAAGAACGTGATCACAGGGACATTGGGAGATACCGTAGTTCCGTAAAAGATCTGCTCGAACCGATTACGAATTGCGTGGCCAAAATCCGTATTGACCAAGGGCAATTTCCAGCGGACTTGGTTGATCGACACCTTGGTGGGAGAGGGAACCGATAACGAAGAAATGGAGCGCACGAGATCGGTCTGGCGGGTAATTGCTTTTTCGACGTCTGGAAGAACTTTGGCAGGAGAAACTGGACGTAAGCGGGGGTAGTATAGTAGTTCTAGTTGAGGGACCAGAGGAGTTTGGGGAATCACAACAAACTGGACAATTTCGTTTGGGTGCAGGGTTTTGAATAAGGCCCGAATATCGATAGTTACTTTAGCGGATGGAGGAAGATGTTCGGGAACATCGGTATTATTCTGGGGGTAGATCCAAGACCTGTCTTCGGTGACACCCAGAAGTCGCCGTTCACGGAATGGGGCATCAGACGTAGACTCAATCGCCATCCATGCCGATTTATCATAGGAAGTCTGGTCAAAAATAAACGGAGGATCACGGGCTGCGTTGTAATAGTCTATAGCCCTACGAACAGGTTTGCCTTCAGGAGACATACGAAGAAACAGATTCTCCCATTTGCGAGAATCTTTGGCATAATAATCGCCCTCGAACTGGCCTTCAACATATATACGGAGTCGATCAGGATGAACGCCAATTAGGGTTCCAATACGGTTTTGAATAGTTTCTATAGAATCGTCTGTGAAATATTTGAAGGTCGCAGAGTTCCCCGTTTGGAGATTGAGAACGGTTTGGGAAACCTCCTCAGACATCAATTATTTTATGCGACCAGAATAATGTCGTCATTCAACGTCGGTCTTGGAAGTTGGAAGAAGGGTGGTCGCGTAGCCGATTCGTCTATGTTAACTCGTAACGTCAAGCTCCTGGCCGTCGAGCGGGGAGTTGCGACTGAACTATCTACGCTAACTCTCGGAAATCTGGGAATTCCTTCCCAGTACCGTATCCCCACCGCCCAGAATATCCAGACAGTTTACAATGATGTCACTCCAGCCATGGCGGCCGCATTTAATTCTGCTGTACAGGTTCGCCGACGTATCCGTCAGTAAGATTTTGCCGTATACGTATAATAGATAATGCCTACCGTCCAATCGTTTGGATCATGGAAAACTGGCGGACCCGCAGTGTCCTCAGGAATGCTGACCGCAAATCGTCGTAAGCGGGCAGAGTATCTTGATTACCTGAATGCTCAGACCAATATCAGGACACCTGCAACACCTACCGCCTACGGTCCCGCTGCCTCTTGGCTAGGCCCTGTTCCGTTCGGATCCACTGCCCTCGTAACGCGGATGGCGGGCGGTGGTCCGATTCGTAAAACATTCAATCTCCGTGTGGTCCTTGCAAATAGCAACAAGGACCGCAATGCTTTTTGCAACGCGTGTAACGACCTTACACTCGCAAGTACTCGTTAACTTATAGAGGCGAATCTGTAATCGTCATACCGCAGTACTCCACTGGTGTCCTGCTGTAGTTGACGGGGGTATACACTCCAATCTTTGACGCATCTTCTAGAATCCGACGGAAATTTGCCCAGAACTCAGGTGTATGTTTTCCGGTCGACAGTTCGGCCGTCATTAAATGCGACATTTCGTGAAGGACTACAAACATGACCGTGTTCATATCCACAAACGGATACGAAGGCGGATTGGTCTTGTCGCGGAGACACAGAACGATCTTTTCACCCTTGTTCTCGGAATACGATGTATCGGGAGACGTCATAGAGTTTTCCATCAGGTGATCGGCATTGAATCGTTCCACCAGGAGTTTGGCTTGGGGATCCGTCTCAAACTCATCCTGCTTGTAAAACTCTACTACCTTCTCCATATTGGATTTCAGAGTTGCAAGGTGTTCGGCTGCTTGCTGTTTTCCTGGGAGGTCTTGTACAAGGTAAGCTTCACCATCTTTCTCTGCTTTAACAGTCACAAGGTTTCCAGGTCCACCGTTCGCATATAGGTATAAGAGATACCCTAACATGCCAACTGTGATTGCCACGATATGTGGCGTAAACTTCATTATTCAATCACGTTAAATTACTTAAAGCATTCCATTTACTGGGCTACCTTGGAGCCCGCACCCGACTCGCCGATCTCCAGCTCGCGGCGATACAGGTCAGGCTCAATTGTGGAGTTCAGGAAAGGCGAGACGGCCGCACGCGGATTTGGCGGGTCGGAGCGCACATCGAGGTTGGCGTTGCGGAGGGACTGGCCGACCGTATTAATACCGTAGTGGTAAGAGGGCGACAGCAGGTTCTGTCCCTTCAAGTCACCGAGCCCAACGGGGTTGGTGGCCGCCCAAGACGCACCGAGACCGCCCTGGGGGAGCAGCTCCTCAGGCGAGAGGACGGACTGAGAGTAAGTCTGCTGCCCTGTCGGGTGCTTAGACTCCTGTGAGAGAGAAGGGGCCGCATTTCCGCCCTCAGAGTGGGCACTCACCATTGTGGGGGCAGACGGGTTGTTGGAAAGAGGTCCCTGGGGCTCCAGTCCACCGACCTCGAGACCCTCGCCGAGGAACTTCGAGCCACTGTAGGCATTCACAACGGCGACAAGGACGACAATGCCAGCGACCACGGCACCAAGGCGAACCATGCTATTCGAGGATAGTTTCATCGCTAGTTTATATTGTTCTGTAGACAAAAAGAATGGATAAAAAGGAGAAGGAAGCCTCAGGGCGTGGCTTCTTCGATAATATCTTTCAGGACGTCCTTGAGTTTTCAGCGAAGCCAGAGACGCACGGATATATCGAACACCATATTATCAAGCCCTTACTTTCACGCATTTTCCACCATCTTTACCCCTACATCATTGGCATCCTCCTTCTCTGGCTCCTGATGTTTGCTTGTCTGGCTATCATCCTCCTGCTTCTGATGCGCGGGAGCATTCTCGATAGTATCGTCATCTTTCGGAAATAGGGTCCGAGTGAGATCCTCCTTGTTAAGACTCCAGAACCCTCGCAGGCCACGCTCCTTTGCCGTATGACGCAGTTCCATAATCGTCATCTTTTCGATCTTATACTTGTTTGGAAGTTCGGGCATACCTAGAAGCTCAACAAGCTTAGCCTTAGGAAGAACATAGTATTGCTTGATGCGGCTACCCTTTGCCATCTTCTTAAGAGCCATCAGCGACATAGAATTCAGGTCGACGGACGTAGACATTTCGTAGATTAAATGTGGATTTACCATAACAGAACAGGATGGATCTGGTATCCGTTTTGGTGGTTTTGATTTCCACGTTCCTTGCTTTTGGGGCGGCACTCTACGCTTACGGAATGTCGAACCTCGAAGAAATTAAAGACAACTGGGTTCAGTATCGCTGTAATCCTCTGTATATGCCACTGGCTGATATGGTAGGCTCCGATATATTCACAAATTTTACGAACTGCACGCTTCAGGCGACAAACACGTATGCAGGTGTGGCTCTCGATCCAATTTACAAGAACTTCACGATTCTTACCGATACCGTAAATATTATCATGAATTCGATGAATGATATGCGCGCCGCTATTACTGGGGCATCAAGTGGATTCTTATCAATTATTCAATCTACATTCGCAAAGATTCAGAATACGATGTATGTGACTACTCAGTTGTTTGGACGTGTGCGCACAATTGTTAGTCGTATGATGGCGACGATGGCTGTGATGATGAATATTGTGAGCACAGGAATTCAGACAGGACAAAGTATTCAGAATGGTCCAATTGGTAAGGCTGCTGAGTTTTTCTGTTTCCATGCCGATACACCTATCAAGATTACAGGGGATAAAATTATGAAGATTTCTGAGATTACTCCTGGAACAAAATTATACGATGGTCAGATAGTGATTAGCACACTCAAGTTTGTGGGTGGATGCCCGATGTTCAGGCTAGAAGGTGTAAGCGTTTCGGGCAATCACAAGGTTCTGCACGACATGGATTGGATCCGTGTAGAGAATCACCCAGACGCCAAACCTGTTGACACCTGTGAATTTGTGTATTGCCTGAACACGACCGCCAACCGTATACTCATCGGTGAACATATCTTCAAAGATTATGAGGAAACTAGCACGCCCCGCATCCTTCGAGAATTCTTTACGCGCGTCCAGGCGGTGTATGGCTCAAAGGATCTAACTCATGATAAGATTGCTCGTCCCGAAAAATATACGTATACAGGTATTCTACCTACCACGCTTGTTAAGATGGAGTCGGGTGATATGCTCCCTGCAGGGTCTATACACATTGGTGATCATCTGGCTCTCGGTGGTGTTGTCAAAGGAGTTATTCGTCATCGTATATGTGGTCAAGCACTCCACAATACGCGAGCACTAGCACCTGGAACTTGGGTTCTTGAAGAAGACGGACTTGTTCCTGCGCTCTACATTGACAACTATGAGAAACACGACTATGTTCAGTTCATTACCGAACACTGTAAGTATTCTCTGGGCGATATGGTTATTCTTGATGATCATGAAGTGGACGATGACGAGATTCATACTTGGCGTGATTTGGAGGTTCAAAAAGAGATGATCTAGATATAACATAATGGATATCCCTGCGACAGCCGCAGTGATCATTGGCCCCCTCCTGATTGCAGGGGTCGTTCTCTACACCTACGCACAAGCAACTCTCGACGATGTCCGTGCTGACTGGGTAAAGTATCGCTGTAACCCTATCTATATGCCCTTTGCAGGTGGGGTTCAGCCTGATGTTACAACCTATGAGAATTTCCAGTTCTGTATCTCCTCAATGGCTCAGCAGGTTTTTCAGTTATTACTAGACCCGATCTATATGCTCTTCAACGTCTTCAATCGATTGGTAGAAAGTATTAGTCACCAACTTCGCTACTTTCGTAACTTTATTAGCGGAATTCAGATGTTCATTACCTCGTTTACCGCCGAAACGTTCGCAAAGATTCACGATTCATTCGGAGTTCTGATGTCCCTTCTATCACGCATTCGCGATTTGATGTCTCGTCTGATTGGATCAGCAGGATACACTGCAGCCATTGCAATTACATCGGTAAAACTGATAGAAGCTCTTGTCGGTTTTATGAAGACAGTGATTACTGCTATTGTCATTATTCTGTTCGCAATAGGTCTCATTCTTGTCTTTGTAGCTCCCCAGCTTCTAGGATTTGCCATATTCTTGGGAACATTCCTTGGCTTATCTTACTGCTTTCATCCCGATACACCAATCAAATTACAAAATGGGCAAACAGTTCTTTTGAAGCAGGTGCGGGTAGGAGATATTCTGAGTTCGGGAGCACGGGTTACGGCAACGATGAATTGCCTTGCCAAGGATGTTCCGCTCTACGTCTACGACGGAACCATAGTCTCAGGAACTCACCTTGTTCGTGAAGACGGAGTATGGACGTATATTGAAAAGGCGAAGAGGTCAGTTCCGTATGACGGTCCCCCGCCACACACACTCATTTGCCTGAACACAACTGACCACCAGATTCCTATTGGAAACACAGTGTATGCCGACTACGAAGAGATCGAAGAAGAGCTAGATTACGAGCCGCTAGAACCAACGGATACAGTCTTTACAGGTGCAGGGAAAGTTCCACTAGAGAAGTGTTACCCAGGCCTCCAAACAATTGATGGACCCATTCGGGCAGTTGTCTACCTAGAGAATGGAAAGATGCAAGTGTTTATGGGCAATACAGACGGATATTTCTATATTAATGGAGGGATACGCAGGGTTCGCGACTACCCCGATTCTCACGATCCCAAGGTTCTAGCACAGATTCAGGAACGCGTGCTCGAAGAACTAAATTCGTAATATGTATACAAATGAAGGACAAGACAACCGTAGTTCTTGCCGTTGGCGCAGCGGCCTTTGTTGTAGCCCTTGCTGCACGGTATTTTCTTTCTGCTGGTCGCGAAGGGTTTATGCAGCACGAGATCGGTGCCCCTGCGACAGGAGGTAGCAGCGATGGTGCCTATGACGGTATCGATATTTCCAACGGAAACTCTTGGTCATCTGTCACAGCTCCTACCCCTCTAAAGGGATATGAGGCGGCGGATGATAATCAGCTCTTTGAATTCCAGAACTCTGTGTTCAAGCCCGAGTGCTGCCCGTCCAGCATTACTGCAGATACGGGATGCCTGTGCATGACATCGTCTGAGGAGAAGAAGCTGGCTTACCGTGGCGGAAACCGTGTAGAGACAGCTTAAGTATAAAAGCGGTTTAGATTGATCCTTGTATAACAATAAACAATGTCAGGATCCTTTGATGTGCAGACTGTTCTCAAAGAATGCCTAGATGATATCCGCAAGGAGTTTCCGTCTCTTGCCGAGACATTAGATAAGGAGTATGCTGAAATTAATTTCAAAGCTGAGGTAGAGCGGTTCAAGATTCTTCTTCAACCGATCTTTATGCAGGTGGTGAAGAAGGATGACAAGATCTTTGAGGAGCCGCGGATGTTCCTTCGTGGAATTGATTTTTCTGGGCTGATGAAGGATGCATCGGAGAAGCAGAAGGAGACGCTCTGGACATATACTCGCATGTTCCTTGTGTGTTCGTACCTCGGTTCAGACATCATGGAGACAGTAAAGGGACTGTGGTCTAAGGTGTCTGGACAGGCATCTACGGATGAGGTGGACGATATTCTGAAGGATGAGAGCACTCAAAGTGGAATTCAGGATCTGCTTGAAACGCTGAAGGATACACGCATCTTCAAGTTGGGAATGGAGGTTATGGAAAACCTCAATGTCGAGTCACTTGGACTGGGAGATATTGATTTCTCAGATATTGGTGGACTAATTGAGATGGTCAAGAATCCCGAGCATCCTGTGACCAAGCGGGCGATCTCGGCGGTTCAGAAAATGATTGAGCAGAAGATGAGGACGGGAAGCCTGAAGAAAGAGGATTTCATTCGTGAAATCGAGATGCTCAAAGAGAAATTCAAGCATTCGCTTGGACGTCTTTTTAAGAAGGAGTTTTTCGGAGAGGCTGCGGCTGGAGCAGGAGGAGAACGCCCGACCCCTAGTGCCGCTGAGCTAACGAGCAACCACCCCGAGGCGCGTCGTGCGCGAATGCTGGCTCGACTCCAACGTAAGGTTGGTAAGAAGTAAATCTCTTTATTCCAATAATGAGCGGCCGAGAACAATTTTGGCTGAACGATCCCGCAAATTTGTTTAAGCGATGGAGCCGATTCGTTCCTACGAATGATATGACCGTCCCCGAAGCCTTAAACGCTGTTGTGCGTTTCACGATTTATTCGGGAATTCTGATTTCCCTGATTACCCAGAAGTCGACCTATCTCCTCCTCATACCTGCAGTCATGGTTGTGTCTGCTATCCTTGTGCGCATGTATCCTGAGACACAGGTTCTGAAAGAAACATTTGGTGGTCAGGGTGGTGCGGCCGCGACGCCGCGGGCCAGTAATCCATTTATGAACGTTTTGTTCACTGATTACGTTGACAATCCTGATCGTGCCCCTGCTCCGTCAAATATTAATAATAATGCCGTGAAGTCCAGCATCGACGAGGCGTTCTCAAAGACGTCCGACCTGTTTATGGATACATCCGACAAGTATGGCCTGATGCAGTCTGCGCGTCAGTGGGTGACCCAAGCATCAACCACCATCCCGAACGATTTGGAAGGATTCCAGAAGTTTCTAAATCAGGATAATGTGTCGCGCAAAGAGATTTCCGAGTCCTATGTTATTGCCAAGGGATCTACAAACTCTCCTAAGGGACTGCAATAAATTTATGAATATCATCAGGACTCATGAGTGCACCTGTATGATGTTTGTTCTCCCCCTCTTTCGTGTGGAGGGCGTAGGTCGGAAATCCGTCTACCCCCATCATCACATCATTGGGAACCGCCTCCTGCTCCACTTCCATAATTTTAATATCAGAGGGAGCACTGTTACAGAAGGCTTTCCATGGTTTCTCGGACATCTGGCAGGCACCGCACGTCTTACTGTAAATCCGCACCAGCATCGGAACATCCTGCGACATTTCCTGTAGAACCGCCTCTTTCTCCGACGGTTTTGTGTAAGATTTAGGTTTGGGCATTTCAATTATAAAGTATCGCGAAATTATAATAATAATAGTTTACAATGTCATGTATTTCGAATCTATATCCCGTCAGTAGAGATCTCTGGGTTGGTCAGGACACAACAGGTGTCTCTCATCAATTCAGAGGGCTTCAGCAGTATCAGGAATATGTAGCAAAACTTTTAACTTCAGGAACAACGTGTCCTGTTCCATCGACTCCTCATGCGCCCGCTATTATTCCACAGGATCGGACGCCGTTTACAGGATTTCTGGAATTCAAGCCCGCAGATGTTCAGCAGCAAGCTAAGTATTCAGCTATGTCGCCTTACTGGGTAGGAAGCGAGTCGACTGACACCGCATTCGGTCAGGGACTCAGTAAATCTCTTTCCCGATAGGCACGCCCTTCGGGTTCATGGGAGCAGGGAGCGCGCCCGTCTGCTGCGAGGGGTATGAATCAGGAACTTTTCCATAATCTCCGCCGTTTGGTCCAATTGGGCTGTATCCTCCCATCTTTTTTAAATTCTTCGGCAGATGTTTGTGCTTCATTGTGCGCCGACGAAGAGTGTTACGACGATTGCGATGACGGCGACCTGCTTTAGTGGCCTTTGTTGTCTTTTTCACCATCTATTATAGTAATAGTAGAAGAAATGATCCGTGATGAAGTGATCTTTTGGGGAGCCGCTATCCTTCTTGTCTTCTTCGCATTCGTTCTCATGCCCGCCCACGAACGGTTCAAGGACGCGCAGGGCCGTGAAACTGATGTATCTCCCGATGCCCCGCCGAAACCTGAGTGGCTCAAACCCATCAATGAACGCACTGGACAGAGAGAAGGATTCTGGGGATCAATCACCTCCTTTTTCACACCGAGTCGCGAGAAGATGAGAAATAAAGAAGCTGCACAGGACTTTCAGAACTATTTGGGTAGACCTGCTTCAAATGAAACCTCACAGACCACTTCGAACAGTTCGGCTGCGACACCACCTCTCTCGGGCGTCACGGCTCAGCAATCTTCGACTCCTCCGCAGTTCAATACCGATTCCACGCTGGGGGCTACGACGGGAACGACGGGGATGGAAAAAACGTTGACGCAAGGAGATCTGCAGGATGCTCAGGTACGGTTTATTCAGACCCTGATTGGAAACGAACCAGACCAAGCTACAAAACGGGGACTGGCGAACGGAGTGGCAGTTCTCCAGCAGTTGGCGAAGAGTGCGCCGACGTCAGTCACCAATGTTCCCATCGGATCATTTGAAAGGGCGGTTTACAATAGCCTCACAACTGCTCCCTCAAGTTACACGTATAAACAGTTTGCTATGGCTTACCAATCTGCAGGGGGAGTGAATGCGTCGTTCCAGAATATTGTGCAGATGGTCCAGTCAATTCCCAGTGGAATCAATATGACAGCACCTCCACCTCAAATAGTCTCGAATGTATCACAGATGTCAGACATGGGTGCGCTAACTCCTCCTGATCTGTATGGACCTGGTCCCAATGTTCTGCGCTCTGCTCTCAAGAGTTGTTCGTGCGGATCCCAGACATCGGGTTGCCCGATTCATGCCTGATAATTTGATAGTTCTAGTAGATAATGAGAGGATACACGTTCATCCTGTGGGGTCTTCTGGCACTCCTCGCCCTTTACTTATTTTTCACACTTGGAGGACGCGAATACTTTGATGCGTCCACTCGGCCTAAGCGCGCATCCCTGTGGCAGGATTCAACTGGTGCATACACTGCATACTGGGAACCCCCCGATACAGATAATACCTACAGTTTTGAACTTCTGATGTCCGATGGCACCACATATTCTGTCGATCCTACCAATAAACCGTATCAGACCTATCTATTGGGCCAGCGCAAGACAATTGGATTTTCAGGAGCAGTTGCGCTTACAGATTTGGCAACTGGACGAAGCAGTGGAGCAGTTCAGATGAATAATATCACTGCAGCAGCAGGCAAACTTCTAATGAATTCTGCTCAGTCTTCCCCTGCATCTTCCTCTTCCTCCTCCTCAACAACAACAACAACAACAACTGCTCCAGCTTCCTCCACGGCTCCCGCGGCTTCTGGATCTACTTCTACCCCAACAAGTATTATCCAGCCTCGCGGACCGTCCTTTCCTGGTCTTACCCAGCAGGCTACACTTGGAACATCATCGCTCGTATCGGGAATCGCAGGTCTTCTCTTGAACCCCGATGCATCTACAATTATCACAACAGGGCAGATACCGATTGGTGATGTTGGTCAGCCGAGCCAGATTTACGAATATAATAACGGATACGCAGCATTTGCAGCGAGCGCGAATTTGTTTGGAGATTCAATCAACAAAATCAAGACAGATATGCAGTCGACTGGAAATGAGTATAATGTGAGTGTTATTTCAGATAACGGTATTCAGTATACCTTTCCCCTAGCGCAAGTGACAAGTGTAACATCGTCTACGAATGGCGATGTGGTGGCTTACAACCTTCTGAACACTTCGCATCCGAAGGGGAACAATATGTTCACGGGAAATGGAGCCAAGACAATTGGTATTGAGATTACGCTGGTAGGACCATCGGGAGCTTCTGGAGCTTCGGCGAAAGCGGACCAGACTCCTCTGACCTCCTCTATCTCAACTCTCAACCCACTAGCTACAGGGGTTGGTTCTACCCTGAATGCCCCTGCCAATGCGCCGACATATGGTCCCGCTGGTGTCGGAGGAGGGGGGCCCAACGGAACCATTCCTCCTCTTGCGCCAAATACGTCGTCAACACAGCCAGGCGCGGGTTGTGCGTCGAACACTGTCCCGAAGAGTTCGCTGGTTCCGTGCTCGTGCGCGACATCGGGGTCAGCAAGTTGCTCGATGCATCAAGGATCCACGTGTGGATCAACAGTACCAGGCCAACCTGGATCGAGCTGCTCGGATCCAGCAGACACAATTTCATCGCTCACAAAAGCACAGCGGCAGTGGGATCTGATGAAACCCTTTAATTCAATCATGGGGGATGTCCCAGGATACCTAAATTCGTTTAGCGCTTTTGGGTGATAGTATATAATGTTCGGGCTTAACAACCATCGTGGAAGTTGCTGGGTAAACGCCGCACTTCAGGGATTGTTCTCGTGCCCCCCGTTAGTGGATCGATACTCAGAACGAGAGAATGTTGATAAGGAAAATCCTATTGATGTTTGTCTTGAATCCATTTACCGAAATAAGGGAGAGACTGGTCTTCGTGAATTATTTGAGTGCATCAAAACCACCTATCTCCCTGCAGGTGAGAATATTGGAGACAGTCATGAATTAATTGTGCACCTGTGTGACAAGCTCTCGTGGCTGGACAAGGAGTTTCGGTTTCAAGTTGGAGATAAGATTGAGTGTAATCATTGCCATGATTCGCAGTTAAAGACAGACACGGTTATTGATTTGAATCTGATGCCTTCTAATCCAGGTATTACTCTTCTCGATGCAATTCAAGAGCATGTAAGTCCTCATACGGTTGCCGAATGGAAGTGCGAGAAATGCAGTGGACTGGGGTGCACGAAGCAAGTTCTGTTTGGCACGTTTCCAAAGGTTATGATGATTTGGTCTATGACTCCTATCGAATATTCCAGTCTCCTAGTTCTCAACAACCACAAATACTTTCTATTCTCCGTTATCTGTTTCAATGGTGGACACTGGTTCTCATATGCTCGTAAACTACCACCTGGACATGCATGGTATGTTCTCGACGATACCTCTGTTCGCGAGATGGATTCGAAGAAGTTTCCCGTAGATCGCACGATGAGAGTCCTGCTTTATTTCCTGTATGAAAACTAATGAGCGCCCCAGTGTCTTCGCCACCTCCATCTTTACCGACACTTACACTACCGCCAAATGAGTCGGTGATGAACATGAAGGTTGGAGATATTGTGAAGGCAATTATGTCTGCGCTACAGCAAGCCTCAAAGTCTATCCAATCTGCTGCCCAGTCGGAGCCTGATCCAACTGCCAAAGCTGCATTGGCGGGCGTAGCCAATACAATTAGCCCATCTTCTACGACTACAACCACAACGAACAATGTAATGTCGGGAGCAAGTATCCCTCCGACAACAATTACAATCTCACAGGCGGGTGCATCTACAAGTGCCACTCTTCCTGGTGCTGGAAGAGGTGGAGCTGTTCCATCTATCCCTCTTCCGTCCACAACGTACATGACTCCTCAGCCAACTGTTCCTACCTCTACACCTACCCCGATGGCTACCCCTACAACAACATCAACGGCCGACGCACTAATGAATCTTCGTCATACGAAACGCCCTCTTCTGCCCACTGTTGTGACACTGATTATCGTATGTGTTTTGGGAGTTATTTCCATCTTCCTAGCACTATCCGATACAGTTGCATTCCTCGCATTTGTAGCCCTTGTAGGATTCATTGGATTCATTCTATATTCGTATGGATTTGTTCAGATAAAGAAGACGGATACTGAACTTGATATCACATATGACCTAAACCCCTTCGAGGATTCCACGTCAACAAAGGCAACAACTATGGCCCCATCACCTGTGATTCTGCCACCATCAACAGAAGTGTTTTATGTCTCAGACAATACGTTCACGTATTCACAGGCCCCTGCCGTGTGCAAGGCCTATGGCGCAACCCTTGCATCCTACTCACAGGTGGAGGAGGCTTATCGCCAAGGTGCTGAATGGTGTGGATACGGCTGGTCGGAGGGCGGCATTGCGCTGTTCCCGACCCAGCAGGCAACATGGGAGAAACTCCAGAAGGAACAAGATTCACAGGCGCGGATTAAGTGCGGTCGCCCTGGTGTCAACGGAGGATACTTTGATCCTAGCACCCAGTTTGGCGTGAACTGCTACGGTGTCCGCCCTGCCAAGAAAGCCTCGGATACTGCACCCCCCACCACGTCTCCCGATATGACAGATCGTCTCGTTGCCCAGTTTCAGCAGAATTTGGCAAAGTATGTTGTATCACCCTTCAATCAGAAAGTATGGTCGGAGGTTTCGGGCAACCCGCAGGATATTCAGTTATCACAAACACCAACACCATCTGCTGCTACGGTTCCTGGAGCAACCCAGCCTGTAGCCTCGACTTCCCCATCAACTCCTACTAGCACAACAAAAACCGAGACCGATACACTCTTGGCAGCGCTTCACAGTATCCCATCGCCGCCGATCGCTCCGCCTGCAAATGTGAAGAGTGTCCTCGCCCAAATTGAGGAACTTGGAAGTGCACCGATGGGACTGCTCCGTGATTCGTATGATGAACTCACCGAATTTGTTCATGAGATAGTATAATGGCTACCCGCATAGACGAGGACGCAAATATTTACCAGTCGCGCTGGACGTTTCAGACGCCAGTCAATGCTCAGGATGCCCCGCCCCGCACTCCCTTTGTTGGCTCGTTCAATGTCCCTCTTGCTAAAGAGCGCCTCCAGCCAAATAATTTCCAGTGGCTTGTTTACCGCCCACAGGAACATTCCATTCCTCCGTTTGAGTATTTCAAGAACACCCGTGCTCCGTCGCGGACTATGGGGTCCCGAAATTAAACCAACTGATAGATAATGATTGAGGTCGCACTTTTTACAGGTGTTGGTTTGCTAGGATACATCCTTGCGACCCAATACAATGATGAGTCGAAGAATAAGCCCCAAATACACGGGCGTGAGGGATTTCACGATGCAGTAAGTCCTCCTCGTTCTGCGATTACGCAGAATGATAGTGTTGCCCTATCGCAGGAGCAGGGTCACAATAATATGGTTCCCTTTTTTGGCGCTAAGGTGACTCAGAATATGCGCTCTGGTGCAACAAACTCGATTTTAGATACGTTTGCAGGAACGGGTAATGAGTATTTCCAGAAGCGCGAGGTATCCTCGTTCTACGACGTGGTCCCAGGTCAGGGACTCGTGTTTGGTAATGCCAACGAGTCAGATTTCATGCAGTCCCGTATGGTTGCAGGTAACAATATGAAGAATGTGTTCCCGATCGAGCAGACGCGTGTTGCTCCTGGTGTCAACGATGGATACAACAATCTTGGTTCGGGCGGTTACCAGCAGTTTACAGCGGCACAGGAGTTTGCCAAGCCGCGCACGACCGATGAGATTCGCACAGCCAACAAACCCAAACTGTCGTATGATTCTCCTGTCATTCCTGGCTCGCATTTCATTACGCAGCCTGGTCTACAGGCCCCAGTGCTCAAGAACCGTCCAGACACGTTCCAGGTTCTCACGGATAAGGATACGGGTGAGTTGATGTATCTCAATACTACGACGGGTGCACAGGTCGCCCCAGCCTCTTTCCCTGAACAGATGCAGAAGGAGCAGCAGCGCCAGACTACCAGTGTAGAGTATTACGGAACGGGTGGCGCGTCGTTCACATTTGCCAACTATATCCGTGAGTTCACAGAGCCATTCGAGCAATTCATGAAGCTGACGGTAGGAGAGTGGGCGGGTCCTAGTGGCGGTCAGGGTGCAGCCACCGAGGGATCTTACCTCGTAGATCAGTATCTCGTAGCCTACACGAACCCTGGTCGCGAGGCGTCATCGATGACCAACTACACTCCTGGCGGATACACTGCACTCAATGGAGGCGAAGCACAGGTTGGTGCAGTCAAGGTCAATAAGGATGAGGACATGCTCATCAATACTCGTCAGCATGTTGACCCTGCGAATGTAGTGTCCCACCCATCATCCACTGTCCAGCAGGGTGTCTACCGCTACAACGAGCCTCTACCTCAAGATCAGGAGATCAAGAACATGGACCCGTCTATCCTCGACGCGTTCCGTTCGAACCCGTATACGCAGAGCCTCACAAGTGTAGCATAAGAACAAGAGGAACATGGAGGATACTCTGCAAAGCATTCTCTATGGCCAGCTGGAAATTGAAATTAAAAACCCTTCCCTCCACGACCAATACGAGATTTTACGAGCGGTGGTGGCAAACCCTTCTGCACACCGCCGACTGAAGGTGCGGGAGGGGGAACTGCATCCGTGGGTGGCACGACTACTGGAACGGGTCGGACAGGCAGCACCTGATTCGTAGCATACGCTGCTGCAAAACTACACACAGCAGCACCAGCGGTTAAAGCAGCAATCATTATGTATATGCTTCCAACAATTATGCATCTTGTGGACGATGGAACACTCATGCGTGTTCAGAACAATCTTATTCAATCCAAAAATATTCAAAATCTACATGGATCATGGTGGTTCAACATCCTGATGTTTGTATTGTTGATCACGGTCTTTGTTTATTTCCTGATGAACCAGTATACCTCTACAAAGTATATCATTGAAGCTGAGGCTACAAAGATGGACATTCCTTTCCAGCCCAATACGTTTAACAATGCCGTGCGAAATCGTATTGAGTTGTAATAAGTAATAATGCCCGAGCCCGATACAGACTCGCGACGCACGTCCCTCCTCAAATTAAAGATGGATATGGTCTATCGCGGAATTACAACTGCGAAAGCCGAGGAACGTTTTAATCAAAACGTATCGCCGCTTCCCCCTGAAACCCAATCAGCAGCAACAGCACCTCCACCCATACCAAACAAATGAACATCTTCTTCCTCCACCGATCTCCTCGCAAGTGTGCGAAATATCACTGTAACAAACATGTGGTCAAAATGATTGTAGAATCGTGTCAGCTTCTGTATACGTGTCATTGGTCGCAAAAGCAACCACCGACATTGATACATACCGCACCTGGCGGTGGATATAAACCAACACATCCTAATCATCCGTGTTCACTCTGGCTCTCAGAATCACTGGATAATTACCGCTGGCTCGTTCAATTAGCACAGGAACTGATCAATGAGTATCATTACCGATACAGTGATCGTGAACACGGTTGTGAAAAGCATCTCGACTGGTTGAGGACTGTTGAACCCCCTCTTCCCAACTTTGGATTTACCTCGCCTCGATGTGCAATGCCCGATGAATACAAGATCTCAGATGATCCGATAACAAATTATCGTGCATACTATCGCGGTGCCAAGAAACACATTATTCAGTATCGTAAGAGACACGCTCCTCATTTCCTGTGAAGTATAATAATAAGGCTAAGAATGGCGGACGACGTTTTTGGATATATTAAACTCACTGACACTGATGCTGTTCCGCCAGACGCACTTGTTCACTCGTTTGAACTTCGTCGTAGGGGTGAAGATCTTGTTCCATACATGCTTCTGATGGGCGAAGAGCCATCGACTCCCCACATTGAAACACTGAAGACTAAACAGGAAAAGCGGAAAGCCGAGCGTCGTGTTCTCACAAAAGGAAAGCAGGCGATTGAGGCAGATACAACAGTTGTTGCCGATGTTCCTACGACGATGGAGATACCGCTCTACCATTTTGCGTCGGATATTGAGACATTTCTGGACAATCCTAATGTCGTCAAGGCCTCGGATGTTCTTCCAAAGGAAAGTCCACTCCTACGTCCTCGCGCAATTTCTGATGCGGATGGAGCGGCTGAATTTGCATTGAAATCGGTGACTCCTGGACTTACTTTTTCACGTGCACGGGCAGGGTTCACGGACTTTTTCGTTGGACCTGTAGGCGATCGAGATCACCGCGTAGCTCTTCATGGATTTCTGACCCGCCCTCTTCCTATCAACATCAAAGGTCGTGGAATGCTGATTCTCCAGCCAGGATTCGAAATGGTCTCAATGCTCCAGGGTCGAATTGTTCCAAATGAAGTTCCGAAGGGAAAGAAGGTTCAGATGAGGATTCCGAAGGAACTACCTATTCAGAAGAAATTTGGAGCACCTACTCCAATCCCTGGATACTTTGAACCACAGGATCCTCAGAGTCTTGGATGTGGCCGTCATGCACTGAACAATCTTCTTGGTGGCAGTTATTTCGTGAAAGATGATGAGAAGGAGATTACCGATGGAAATGTTCAGTCACTAGAAATTCCCGTGAGCCTGCTGTCAGTATGTCGCTACTTGGTGACAAAGAAACAGGTTCTTGGAACAAACCCGTGTCCTGCAAATGAGAATTACGAAGATTCAGTGATGATGGGTGCCCTGCGTATTATTGGATACTCAGCAACACCTGTTATTCTCGAAGAGATTCAGGATACCTCGGTTGGATTTATTGCGAATGTTGGTGATCACTGGATAGCTCTACGTCGTAACGGGGATACGTATGACCTCATTGATTCCCTCAAGGAGGAAGAAGCACCAACAAAGGAGACGCTCACACAGATTCGGGAGAAGGCACAGACTGGAAAGTATCGATCGATTATCAAGGTTGAGTTTGTGGGATCATTCATCAACCCTGTTCCTGAAGAAGCACCTGTAGTCGCCCCTACTCCCGCTCCCGCTCCCAGTTCTACAGGTATACCAATAACTGCAGAGTCAATTATGGAAAGTATTATGGGTCCATCTGTCGAACCTATTCCTATTCCAGGCCCTGTTCCTCCTGCATCTCCCCGCCTTGCGCCCGATGAAGGACTCACTCCTGAAGAAAATGATATTGGTCAGCGTGCTCGTGACGAGTCTGCGGATGCTGCACACAAAGCCATTCAAGGTATTCCTGGCGGCCCTGCTCCCGCTCCCGCTCCTGCTCCCGCTCCCGCTCCTGCTCCCGCTCCCGCTCCTGCTCCCGCTCCCGCTCCTGCTCCCGCTCCCGCTCCTGCTCCCGCTCCCGCTCCCGCTCCCGCTCCCGCTCCCGCTCCCGCTCCTGGCAATGTAATAGTTGATACAGGGGTTGTTGTTCCTCCTGCTCCCCCCCAACCAGCAGCAGAAGAAGCAGAAACAGATGATGTCTCGTTTGGAGAAGATGCACGCGCAAATTCTGCAGCTGAAGCTCGTAAGGCGGCTAGAGGGTTTTCAACGACAATTCCTACCCAAGTATCACCCTCATCTTCAGCATCAGTATCGGCAAGTATGCAGAAGACAACTCTTCCAAAGTCCAAAGAACCCAAATGTCTCAAGGTTCAGGGAACAGTAGACGAACATTTCAATGAAAATATTCACACGGCGATCCGTGAGTTTATTCGCACGACAAAGCCTGGACTTCTCAATGCCGAGAACGAACAGAAAACTCTTCAGCACCAGCCGCTGAATAATTACTTACAGGAAATCCAGTCGGAGAAGAGCGGGAAAGCGTATACTCTCCTCCTTCCTACCCGTGAAGGTATGCGGACACAGACAAACAGGAGTGTGGAAGCATACTTTACTGGCTGGACTGTTCCATCCGAGTGCACGATGGGTGGAGATATCCTGAAGATCAGTGTAACCGCTGGAACTCCCGATGGATCACACCCTGCTACAGGGTATGCAGTCATCAATCCAACTGTAGGAGGTGCCTCAGGGGTTGTAGAGTGGGTGTATTTTAAGTTCGAACTGGCGTATGCGTGAACAGAATATAGCCAGTCGCATACAACCATCCAATAATCTTGAACCATGACATGTAGGGCGGCATCTCTAGCAGGACAAGAGTGCTCATTGTTGTAAAGATCATGTAGAGAGCATCAACAACTAGGACCCACTCTGCTCCCTTCATGGTGGAATATGAGAACATTAAATCAATGATGGAATTACGCCCCTTCGGAATTAGGGGGACTACAACCTGACTGAAAAAGAGATCGTGGGTCATTTGAATAGCCACCACAATCACTAGGAATGCTACTAGATTGAACGGTCCACCAATCGCTGACGCTACAATTTGGGCAAGAACCATTCCAATCACAATGGAGAGGACGTCTAGCATGTAGGCTACCAGACCAAACTTGTCATACCATACGCTGATAGGAGCATCAGGTTCCGAAGTGTATCGCCATACAAAGAGACCGATTGTATCAACTGCAATTGCTGAGGCAACAATGGCAAGAAGTGTGCGAGCATCCCAAAATTTACGGATATCCTTCATTCTATTATATAGAGTAGAGAAGAGGATGTTCGTTGTTCTGGTTGGAGGATATGCGAACCAACGCGATCGGTTTTATGATGAGATGGATAAACATGATCAGCAGATCGTTTGGATTAATGACAAGCGGTCATTCTACTACATTGCTGACCTCTTTGTGAATTTTGGAGAAGGTGCAAATATTCCCATGGGTAAGAAGTCAATTACATGGAGTGGAAATAATACTGAAACCCTGCAGCGTATCTATAAAACTCTCGTTCTAGAATAATGTTTGACATCCTCTGGATATTCGGAGGATTTCTCGTCGGCATGATTGTAACGACCATCTTTGTTCCTCCACGAACATCCAAGAAACTGGTCCCTGACATTCGCAACCCCGATATGATCATGCGGAACCCTAAAGTAGAGAACGGATGTTTTCGTGCCGCCGCGTATGAGGTCCAGTGCACCGACGGTATTGATTTTCTAAATCAGTAATGTAATAATAGAAATGGAGATCAGCAAGGTCTTGAAAAAACCCGAAGCAAACTACTTCTTCTCGTTTGTGATTGGGCTGGGTATTGCAATCCTGATGTTTCATCGTCCCCAGACAGAAGTTGATGTGTGTGCCCTACCTATGGATGAATTGAAAAAGATGGTCACGAGAGTGGATGGGAAGTGCTATCGTTATAAAGTAGAGGATGCGTCGTGTCCCGACGCGAGACTTTCACTCTAGATACTATAAAGAAATGGACGCTACCCCTCTAGACCAGTTGATGCCCCCTGGGGGTTCGCAGCAGCCTGCAATGGCTCTGCCGTCCGCAACAACATACCCGCAGATGGTGACCCCTGGAACATCGTCCGCCATCTACACTCCTCCCCCGCCGTCCCAGACTGCTCCGATGCACCCTTACGCTGCCAAGACTGTTCTTAAGAGCATTATGACATATATCTCCGTCTTTGGTGCGGTGTTTATTGTCTCTCTCACCCAAGTCCAGTCCCTCCTTCTTCGTTACATCCCGAACTCGTATGCAGGTTCGGGAGTTGTTTCGCTGACGGGTGCCGCGGTTCTCGCAGGTCTAGGCGTTGTTCTGGTCTACATTCTCCAGACTCTTCTCCAGCCTCTGGTGTAGTGTAGTAAAATTCATATTCGCAAATCTCGCGATGCTATATAATGTCAGAAGTGGTAGAGGCACTGATTGCCCCCTACCGAACCCGAACTCGGGGACCAGCATACGATCCAATCGCAGTGGTGTTTGATCGTATTCTTCTTGGACCTGGGCCACATATGACTCCACGCTTTATGCGCATTTATTCTGTTACAAACATCATCAACTGTGCAGACGATACAGCATGTCCCTTCTGGGCCCGTCGTCATCTGGGACCTCGGTATCTGAGTCTGGGAGCGGAAGATACTGAACAGACCGAAATCATTCGGGATTTTTATCCAAAGTTTGAGGAGACAATGGATAAGTTCTTGAGAGATCCACAATGTCGAAAAGTGTATGTTCATTGCCATGCAGGAATGAATCGGTCGACCACTCTAGCTATTGCCTATGTTCATCGGCGTTTCGGTATACCGATGATGAAACTGATTGAGTCCGTGGCCCGACAGCGACCGTGTATCCTCACCAACCCTGCCTTCCAGCGTCAACTGCTAGAATTTGCGTCTCATCCGAAGAAATAAGAAGAAGCGACTAGCATGTGGGCAAGTGTTCAAAGTTCCATTCTAGAAGTCAATGATAATCCTGTTGGTGCCGTAAATGCGGGAATGGACAAGGTTTTGGGTCCATCCTTTGATTACCTTCAGACTATACAGTCTCCTGCGCAGAAGGGTGTTTCGTCCGATGGATCGTTTGACCAAGTATCCACCAATATTGGAGCAGTATCTGGATATGTGGGAAATCTCATTGAAGGTCCTAAAGTTGGAAGCCAATTTTTTCGGGATACAGGCGGATACTGCAAAGCACCTGGTGGAAGCGTTGTGAAGCGATCAACGTATGTCAACAATTATCTGGGAGGGGATGATGCTGCTGGAATTCTTGGTCCCAGTTTTCAGAGGGCAGTTCAGGGATCAGGACTTGATGGTATTATTCCTGGTATGGGCGGTGATCTTGCGTCTATGAACCCCCTCAAAGTTATGAATGGTCTGGTGGCCGATGGAGTTCCTCCATGCCAAGCATTCACGTGCCCTGTTGTTGATACGAATGGAGGAATCAATACATCCGACACCCAATTTCTAACTCCGCAGTTAGAATTGAATTTGGGTCTTCCCCCACCTGGAGCAGGATGCCGCATTGCTGCGAATCAAGCACAATTTGAAGGGCCAGCTGCAAAGCTTGTAGCAAAGGAAACTGCCACAGAAAAGTTTGCCGATTATGTCCCCGATAATTACTATTCAACACCGCTCATGAAGCTTGAGTATGCAGATCCCCTTGCTTATGCTTTATGGGGAGTTGCTCTAGCATGTATTGTTGCCTACATTGCCACGAAATAATGGCTTACACAGGGTAAACCCAGATTCATAATAGTTTAGTAAGATGTCTTCGGATGTTTTTAAGGTGAAGAAGTCTCGGGAAGGAGGAGGAGGAAAGCGAGATCAGATTGGAACGCTGGATTCTCTTCATGAGCGCCACATTGATGAACTTCAGCAGAGAACGACGGATGAAGCCATCGCAGTTCTCGACAAACATATCCACCAAATCAAGAATGATCTGTCTGGAACATTTAACCCTTTCGAATTCGGCGATGTTATGCGCTCTACGCGACTACAAAAAGATCTAGAGATTCTGGAAGATGAAAAGGTTCGGGCAGTTGAAAAGTATGATATTCAGAAATATTACTTGGATAGTGGGGATATCATGTTGGATTACTATGCACCTGCAGTAAAGAAAACTGTATCAAAACTTGATGTGGGAGGGGCGCTTTCGGGAACATTTGATAAACTGTTTTCCGTGACTGAAACCGCTGCGGGTCCATCCAAGAAGAAGATGTTTGACGAATACATGTCCCGTCGAGGGTTATCGAACGGTCTGAATATTGCCGAGAATGCGGACAATATCAAGAAGATGTCAGAACACTGTGCGCCCTGTAACATTCCGCGAGAGGAAATCACGTCAGAAGGTATTTTGGTCTGTCCCAAGTGCGGGTCAGAAGAGTATGCCCTTGTAGTCTCCGACTTCCCAAGTTTCCGTGATCCACCGAAAGAGCGAAATAATTATGCCTACAAGAAGCAGAATCATCTCAACGAGATTCTCAACCAGTTTCAGGCAAAGGAGAGCACAGAGATCCCTGACGACGTGATGAATGAAGTGATTTGTGAAATTAGGAAACGGCGTATTGAAAATATTGCGGTTCTGACTGAACAGAACATTCGCGAGATTCTCAAGAAGCTGGGACGTAACCGTTATTATGAACATGCTGCGCACATTCTGTCACGACTGAATGGGAACCCTCCTCCAACAATTACACCTGAGATCGAAGACAAGATTCGGGCAATGTTTCAGGAAGTCCAGGCACCGTATCTGCTCTACTGCCCCGATGAGCGTCGCAATTTCCTGTCGTATTCCTACATCATTTACAAGTTTCTGGAGCTGCTGGAGCTGGACGAGTATAAGGTCCACTTCCCGCTTCTCAAATCCCGCGATCGTCTGATTCAGCACGATGCTATTTGGAAGAAGATTTGTGAGTATCTGCAGTGGGAATTCATTCAGAGCATTTAAGAATACAGGCTCTGGTAGTGTGAGGATATGTAGACGGCATTGGTGTATCCTAGTGCATGCAGTTTGTCCGTCGCCATTCGTGCCCGATGACCCGTATTGCAGTAGGCTAGTATATGTATTTGTTTATTTGGGTATGCTGTGGGCATCCTATCCTCCAACTCTGAACTCTGGATGTGAACGGATCCAGGGTAAAAACCGAGAGTGTTACGTTCAAGAGTTGTTCGAACATCCAATATCAACTCGATCTCTCCCCGCTTGATACGATTCCGTGCCTCTTCCGAAGAAATTCGGTGGGGAGAATCAGTTGCGTACAAATACGCTTGGTAGATAATTATAACACCAATCAAGCCAAGAACTCCGTAAACTGCAAAAGTGGCGGGTTTCATTCTTATGTTATCCTTACACTGGAAATTCATTCAGAGCATTTACATGTGACTCCTTGGAATACCAACCATTCTTTCCGTTGTGAACATCCATAATACACTTGAAGACATATTCATACTTTTTGCCTACCTCGAACATGTCATACAACTTGACGGCACGTTCGTGGATATACTGGCGATCAAACTTTCCATCTATGGCAAGTTGGACGCCCATGACATAATCTTGTAGTGTATGACACCGAATTCCAGTCTTAAGATTCTCCACCGTCTCTGTCTGAGCACCATAATCTTGTGTTAATACTGGAGTTCCACACATCTGAGCTTCTACCGCAACACCACAAAAAGGCTCAATAAACATTGTGGGTGCTAGAAGAGCCGTGAGGGATCCCAAATACTCTCCTCGCTCCTTTCCCGAAATCGGAGGTTTGTAGACAATATTGGGATACTTCATGAACGGTTCAGGATTTCCTTGGCCACAGAGAATGAACTGGACGTGAGGCATACGTGACGCCACTTCCATGACGACATGGCACCCCTTACCATCGTAAATACGACCGAAGAATCCTACGGTATTCAGTTTGGGTGTCAGAGATAAAGGCCAGTGACGAGAATCAAAGTAGTTCGGGACAACAAACCAGTAATTCTGTCCCCACTTCCCTGTCTTAGCAAGTTCATGATGCAGCCATGCATAACTCTCAAAAATCCGATAGTTGCGCGTCGAATCGTTGTATCCGATGCCGCTCTCGCACACCACCATATTGACATCCCTGAGCGCCCGATCATGAGAAATACCGAATGGGACACATACAATGTCCGTAGCGGGAGAGCGATAGTTTGCTTGGAGGATGGGACGCAGACGATCGTTGAATTCAATGTAGAGAGGCGTTGACCAGTTCCCCAAGTCTCCAATAAAGGATTTGTGATCAGCCAGATGTTTTACTGCATCATCGTGTGAAATCTCTGGATGCAGAAATTTATAGGACTGAACACGAAAGAAATCCCACTCGTCCCTAGTCATCAACTGAATGTCTCGAGTTGCTCCAGTCGTAGATCCTTCGATACCGTA
>Ga0136641_1000180_pt1 | contig 27103 bp, 21 predicted proteins | sample EliLak1302023Y_FD_115312 | JGI IMG/M metagenome (GOLD analysis project Ga0136641, IMG submission 115312) | Freshwater microbial communities from Elizabeth Lake, Yosemite National Park, California, USA - 13020-23Y | ecosystem: Environmental > Aquatic > Freshwater > Lake ...
GGCCAGCATCGCCGCCGATCCGATCAGCGAAAACAGCAGCCCGCCGCTTTGGTAGAGCCAGCCCGACAGCAGGGTGCCGAAGAAGCGGCCCAGCGCGTTGGCGGCGTAGTAGAAGCCGACGTCTTCGGCGGCCTTTTCCGAGCCGGCGTAGGCCAGGATCAGGTAGGAGTGGACCGAGGAATTGACGGCGAAGGCGAAGCCGAAAACGCCCAGACCAGCGACGACCACCCAGTCCCGGTGCGGCACCTGCAGGGCCACCGCGACGGCCAGCGCGCTGGGCACGACGGCCAGCACAGCCGACCACCAGCGGGCGGCCGGCACTTCGGTGCTCAAGCCATCGTCGCTGCGCCTGACCAGGGCGGGCGCCAAGGCCTGCACGCCGCCGTAGCCGATGGTCCAGGCGGCCAGGAAGCCGCCGACCATGGTGAAGGTCCAGCCCGAGGCGTACAGGAACACCGGCACGCCGACGACGAACCACACGTCGCGCGCGCCGAACAGCACCACGCGGGCAGCGGCCAGCAGGTTGATGGCGCGGTGCTTGGCGAACAGTTCGCGGGCCGTCTTCGAGGCCTGGGCCTTGCCCATCAGCGGGGGCACGAAGGTGACGACACCGGCCAGCACCAGTGTCAGCAGCCCCGCCATGGCCCACAGCGAGGCCTGGAAGCCGAAGCGGTCGAGCAGCAGGCCGCCGAGGAAGAAGCCCACGCCCTTCATCGCGTTCTTGCTGCCGGTGAACCAGGCCACCCACTTGAACAACTGCCCCGACGCGGTGCTGGCGGTCAGCTTGATGGCCGACTTGCTGGCGGTCTTGGTCAGGTCTTTCGCGATGCCGCACACGCCCTGCGACAAGACGACCCAGGCCACCGACACCGTCACGGTCCAGCTGGGTGACAGCAGCGACAGCAGCAGGAAGCCGCTGATCTGCGTGCACAGCCCCACCATCAGCATGCGCTGGATGCCGTAGCGCGTGGCCAGCCAGCCACCGATGAGGTTGGCCACCACGCCCATCGCCTCGTACAAGAGGAAGAGGAAGGCCAGCGTGAAAGGCGAATAGCCCAGCCGGTAGAAGTGCAGCAGCACCAGCATGCGCAGCGCGCCGTCGGTCAGCGTGAAGCCCCAGTAGGCGGCCGTGACGATGGCGTAGTGGCGCGCGCCTTGCGATGGCGCAGCAGCGGCGGCTGGTGAGGGCGTGAGGGCGGCCATGGCGGTCTACAGGCCGAGGCTGTCCATGTGGCAGGCCAGATCCACCATGCGGCAGGCATAGGCCATCTCGTTGTCGTACCAGGCGTAGACCTTGAGCATGGTGCCGTCGGTGACCAGGGTGGACAGCGCGTCGATGATCGAGGAGCGGGTGTCACCGGCGTAGTCGGCGCTGACCAGCGGGCGCTCTTCATAGCCCAGGATGCCGGCCAAGGGGCCCTTCGCGGCCTCGGCGAACAGGCGGTTCACGGCCTCGGCCGTGGTCGCTCGCTGCAGCTCGAACACGCAGTCGGTCAGCGACGCGTTGAGCACCGGCGCGCGCACCGCATGGCCGTTGAGCTTGCCCTTCAGTTCGGGGTAGATCAGCGTGATGGCCGTGGCGCTGCCGGTGGTGGTCGGCGCCAGGCTCAGCATGGCGCTGCGCGCGCGTCGCAGGTCCTGGTGCGGCGCGTCGACCATCCCGTTGGTGTTGGTCGGATCGTGGAGGGTGGTGATCTGGCCGTGGCGGATGCCCAGGGCCTCGTGCACCACCTTGACCACCGGCGCCAGGCAGTTGGTGGTGCAGGACGCGGCCGTGACGATGCGGTGCTGCGCCGGGTCGTACAGGTGGTGGTTGACGCCGACGACGATGTTCAACACCGGTCCCACCTTCACCGGCGCGGCCACGATGACGCGCTTGGCGCCGCGGTCGAGGTGGCCCTGGATAGCGTCCGGGCTCAGGAATTGGCCGGTGCACTCGAGGACCAGGTCCACACCGAGGTCGCCCCAGGGGATGGCGGCCGCGCTGGCGTGCGACGAGTAGGCGACTTCGCGATCGCCGATGCGCAGGCTGTGTTCGCCTTGGGCGGCGATGTCCGTGCGCCAGCGGCCCTGCACGCTGTCGAAGGCCAGCAGGTGCGCGGTCGCGGCCGCGCCGCCCCGGAGTTCGTTGAGGTGCACGACATCCAGCCGGTTGCCGGCGCGCGGGTCGTCCGTGGGCCGTTGTGCGGCGCCCCATGCCGCCCGCAGCGCCAGGCGGCCGATGCGGCCCATTCCGTTGATTCCGACTTTCATGGCGCTCCCGTCGCGGTCATTCCGCCGGGCGGTGTTGCCCACATTTCGATCGATGTCGAATTATGTGGCGTATCCGTGACTGCCTGGTGACTGATCCGGGCCGTGCGGCCCGCAAAGCAAAGCGCGCCCGGCTCGTGAGAGCCGGGCGCGCCGCATGCGTGAGGCCGTGCCCGGCACCGTCCGCAGCCCTCGGGGCCGCCAAAGACGGTGCAGCGGGCCGCCGCTTCAGTGTTGGCGGGTGGGGCCCAGCGCCGCCTTCAGGGCCTGGGCAAAAATGACCAGCGGTGTGGCCTGCAAGACGCCGCGCAACGGGAACGACGGAACCGCCGGGGCGGCGGGCTTGAAGGCGGATGGGGCAAAGTTCGTGGTGGACATGGTCGCTCTCGCTAGGCTAGGTTGAAAATTCTGTCTTGGACGGAGTATGGGTGTAAACCCTTGATTCGTCAAGTCGGCCCGAGACCGACCCGTCAGCAGTCGGGGCTGTCGACGACCGGCCTCAAGGCCGTTCGCTCATCAGGGCTTACCCGAGTCGTTGACCCGGGTCAAGAGTTTCCCGGCGCGAAAGTCCGACAGTGCCGACACTCCTGACGTGCGACGGCATCGAAGGAGGGGTGCTGAAGGCCGGACCCTGCTGTCCCGGCCGTGCGCAAGCCAGCGCCCGCGGTACAGGCGTGCGACTCATCTGCTCAAACGCCTTTTTGCAGCACCTATTCAACTTTGCACGCCTGCGCATGCCGCGGGCTGGCGTAGCCTTTTCAAGACCAGTCTGGAGACCCGTATGAACCGACCCCTTGCTGCCGCGGCAGACAACATGGGCGTACCCGGCGCTGCCGTTCAGGCGCCCTCGTACCGCTGGATGCAATTGATCATGGGCATCGTCTGCATGGCGATGATCGCCAATCTGCAGTACGGCTGGACGCTGTTCGTCAACCCGATCTCGGACAAGTACGGCTGGAGCCGCGCCGCCATCCAGGTGGCCTTCACCATCTTCGTGCTGACCGAAACCTGGCTGGTGCCCATTGAAGGCTACCTGGTGGACCGCTTCGGGCCCCGCCCGGTGGTGATGGTCGGCGGCATCCTGTGCGGCCTGGGCTGGGTCATGAATTCCTACGCCGACACGCTGACGATGCTGTACATCTCGGCCGCGGTCGGCGGTGTCGGCGCCGGCGCGGTCTACGGCACCTGCGTGGGCAATGCGCTGAAGTGGTTCCCGGACCGCCGCGGTCTGGCGGCAGGCCTGACGGCTGCGGGCTTCGGCGCCGGCTCGGCGCTGACCATCATCCCGATCTCGGCCTACATCAAGTCCAGCGGCTACGAGGCGGCGTTCTTCTACTTCGGCATCGGCCAGGGCCTGGTGGTCTTCCTGCTGTCGTGGTTCCTAACGCGCGCCCCGGCCGGCAAGAAGCTGACCGGCATCTCGACCATCAAGGTCCAGCAAAGCCAGCGTGACTACAGCCCGGGCGAGGTGCTGCGCAAACCGGTGTTCTGGGTCATGTACCTGATGTTTGTGATGGTCGCCGCCGGTGGCCTGATGGCGACGGCCCAGCTCGGCCCCATCGCCAAGGACTTCAAGATCGGCGACGTGCCGGTGAACATCATGGGCCTGATGCTGCCGGCGCTGACTTTCGCGCTGGCCATCGACCGCGTGCTGAACGGCCTGACGCGGCCTTTCTTCGGCTGGGTGTCGGACCAGATCGGCCGCGAGCCGACGATGTTCATTGCATTTGCCCTTGAAGCAGTCGGCATCCTGGCGCTGTACACCTACGGCCAGAACCCGGTGGCTTTCGTGATCCTCACCGGCCTGGTGTTCTTTGCCTGGGGCGAGATCTACAGCCTGTTCCCGTCGACCTGCGCCGACACCTTCGGCACCAAGTACGCCGCGGCCAATGCCGGCCTGCTGTACACGGCCAAGGGCACGGCTTCGCTGCTGGTGCCGCTGTCCAGCGTGCTGGCGGCGTCGACCGGCAGCTGGCATGCCGTCTTCATTGTGGCCAGCATCATGAACGCCACGGCGGCGCTGCTGGCCTGGTTCGTCCTGCGCCCGATGCGCAAGAAGCACATGAGCCAGCCGGCGGCTTAAATCACGCCTTTCTTGCGCAGGCGGCTGAGCGTCTCGGCCGACAGGTTGAGGTAGGACGCCAGCTGCTTCTGCGGGATGCGGTCCACCAGATCGGGCCGCTTGCGCCAGAAGCGGTGCACGCGGCCCGGTGCGTCCAGCAGGTGCAGGGTGATGGTGTGGCCCATGACCTCGGTCATCAGCCGCATCACCGTGGCTTCGAAGAGTTCCTTGGTCGGCTTGTGCCTTTCGAGGAATTCCACCCACTGCGGCAGCGCCAGGCGGGCCACCCGCACCTTGGTCACGCAGACGATGCCGTAGGGCGTGGGCGTGCCCATGCGCCAGGCGGCGTAGCTGGTCTCCATGTCGCCCTCGGCGGCAAAGCGCAGGATCATTTCCTTGCCGTCGGCGTTGCACACCACGCGCTTGAGCACGCCGCTGAGGATGAAGTACTGCTCCATCTCGCGCACGCCCTGGTGCAGCAGGAAATCGCCCTTCTGGCCTTCGATGATCACGAGGTGCGATTCCAGCTCGGCCCGATCGGCCTCGGGCATGCCTTTGAGCACCTCGCTGTGTTGCAGTTCGACGCGGATGACGTTTTGTTCGGGGTGGCTCGAAAGCGGAATCACAAGGTCGGCTGGCACAGTGTTGACAGCGGCATTCTAGTTTTTCGAAAGTTGACCTCGGTCAACGGAGAAAACCGGATCGCCGAACCATAGTCTCGCCTCGCGCGCTGGCCGCCGCTCCCTTGCTGAGCGCCCCGCAGGCTCCGGCTGCAGCGACAAGAAATTCAATCGACGGAGACACTCCACCATGACGACCGAAACGCATGCCCAGGGCCAGGGCGACGAGTTGACCGACGGCTTCCACCTGGTCATCGATGCGCTCAAGCTCAACGGCATCGACACGATCTTCGGCTTGCCCGGCATCCCCATCACCGACCTGACGCGCAAGGCCCAGGCCGAGGGCATGCGGGTGATCTCCTTCCGCCACGAGCAGCATGCCGGCAACGCCGCCGCGGCGGCTGGTTTCCTGACGCAGAAGCCGGGTATCTGCCTGACCGTGTCGGCGCCGTGCTTCCTGAACGGCCTGACCGCGCTGGCCAACGCCACCACCAACTGCTTCCCGATGATCCTGATCAGCGGCTCGTCCGAGCGCGAGATCGTCGACCTGCAGCAGGGTGACTACGAAGAGATGGACCAGCTGGCCATCGCCAAGCCGCTGTGCAAGGCCGCCTTCCGCGTGCTGCACGCGGCCGACATCGGCGTGGGCATCGCGCGCGCCATCCGCTCGGCGCTGTCGGGCCGCCCGGGTGGTGTCTACCTCGACCTGCCGGCCAAGCTGTTTTCGCAAACCATGCCGGCCGCAGCCGGCCTGAAGTCGCTGATCCAGGTGGTCGACCCGGCGCCGCGCCAGCTGCCCGCGCCCGACAGCGTGGCCCGCGCGCTGGACCTGCTGAAGAGCGCCAAGCGGCCGCTGATCCTGCTGGGCAAGGGCGCGGCCTACGCCCAGGCCGATGACGCAGTGCGGGCCCTGGTCGAGAAGACCGGCATTCCCTACCTGCCGATGTCCATGGCCAAGGGCCTGCTGCCCGACACGCATGTGCAATCGGCGTCGGCTGCGCGGTCCTACGTGCTGGCCGAAGCCGACGTCGTGCTGCTGGTCGGTGCGCGCCTGAACTGGCTGCTGTCGCACGGCAAGGGCAAGACCTGGGGCGCCGACAAAGGCAGCAAGCGCTTCATCCAGATCGACATCGCACCGACCGAGATCGACAGCAACGTGGCCATCGAGGCCCCGCTGATCGGCGACATCGGTTCTTGCGTGCAAGCCTTGCTGAACGGCATGGGCGACGACTGGGTGAAGGCGCCGGCCGACTGGGTCGGCGGCATCGCCGAGCGCAAGGACAAGAACCAGACCAAGATGGCCGCGACGCTGGCGCTGAACCCGTCGCCGATGAACTTCCACAGTGCGCTGGCCGCCATCCGCGACATCGTCAAGGCCAACCCCGACGCCATCGTCGTCAACGAAGGCGCCAACACGCTGGACTTCGCGCGCAGCATCGTCGACATGTACAAGCCGCGCAAGCGCCTGGACGTGGGCACCTGGGGGATCATGGGCATCGGCATGGGTTACGCCGTGGCGGCCGCGGTGGTCACGGGCGAACAGGTCATCGCCATCGAAGGCGACAGCGCCTTCGGCTTCAGCGGCATGGAAGTCGAAACCATCTGCCGCTACAAGCTGCCGATCTGCGTGGTGGTCTTCAACAACAACGGCATCTACCGCGGCATCGACGTGAACACCAGCGGCGGCAGCGACGTGGCGCCCACGGTCTTCGTCAAGAACGCGCGCTACGAAATGATGATGCAGGCCTTCGGTGGCGTCGGCGTGGTCGCCCACACGCCCGAAGAACTGAGCAAGGCCCTGAACGCAGCCATCGCCAGCGGCGCGCCGACGCTCATCAATGCCCTCATCGACGAGACCGCCGGCACCGAGAGCGGGCGCATCACCAGCCTGAACCCGTCCGCCGGCAAGAAGTAATTCAGCCACCGTCACAAGTCGCCTGTTTTCAGCACCACAAGGAACCCACTCCATGAGCAACAAACCCCTCGCCGGCATCAAGATCATCGACTTCACGCACGTGCAAGCCGGCCCGGCCTGCACCCAGCTGCTGGCCTGGTTCGGCGCTGACGTGATCAAGGTCGAGCGCCCCGGTTCGGGCGACGTCACGCGCAGCCAGCTGCGTGACATCCCCGGCGCCGACGCGCTGTACTTCACCATGCTCAACAGCAACAAGCGCTCGCTGACGCTGGACACCAAGAAGCCCGAAGGCAAGGCGGTGCTCGAGAAGCTGATCAAGGAATGCGATGTCCTGGTCGAGAACTTCGGCCCCGGCGCGCTGGACCGCATGGGCTTCACCTGGGAACACATCCAGAGCCTGAACCCGGCCATGATCCTGGCTTCGGTCAAGGGCTTCAGCGACGGTCACCACTACGAAGACCTGAAGGTCTATGAAAACGTCGCGCAGTGCGCCGGCGGCGCCGCGTCGACCACCGGCTACTGGAAGGGCGAGAACTCGGGTCCGACGATCTCGTCGGCCGCCCTGGGTGACAGCAACACCGGCATGCACCTGGCCATCGGCATCCTGACGGCCTACATCGGCCGCCAGAAGACCGGCAAGGGCCAGAAGGTGGCCGTGGCCATGCAGGACGCCGTGCTCAACCTGTGCCGCGTGAAGATGCGCGACCAGCTGCGCCTGGACAGCGTGGGCTACCTGGAAGAGTACCCGCAGTACCCGCACGAGATGGAAGCCTTCAAGGACGGCGTGGTGCCGCGCGGCGCCAATGCCGGCGGCGGCGGCCAGCCGGGCTGGATCCTGAAGTGCAAGGGCTGGGAAACCGACCCCAACGCCTACATCTACTTCACGGTGCAGGGCCACGCCTGGAGCCCCATCTGCGACGCGCTGGGCAAGCCGGAATGGAAGGACGACCCGGCCTACAACACGCCGGCCGGCCGCCAGCCGCACATCATGGACATCTTCGCCACCATCGAAGATTTCATCAAGGACAAGACCAAGTTCGAAGCCGTGGACGTCTTCCGCCAGTTCGACATCCCTTGCGCCCCGGTGCTGTCGATGAAGGAGTTGCTGCACGACAAGTCGCTGCGCGCCAGCGGCTCCATCGTCGAAGTGCCGCACAAGGTGCGCGGCAGCTACTTCACGGTGGGCAGCCCGATCAAGTTCTCGGACACCAAGCCGGAAGTGACCGCCTCGCCGCTGCTGGGCGAGCACACCGACGAGGTGCTGGCCGAACTGGGCTACAGCGCCGGTCAGATCGCCGAGATGCACGCTGCCAAGGCTGTTTAGCCCCCAAGCTCGCTGGCGCTCGCTACCCCCCGAGGGGGCCGTCCGCCAACGGCCCGGCAAAGCCGGCTCCGTGGCGGGAAGCTTGGTCGAAGTCACGCGCCTCTTTGAGCTTTCGGCGCCTTCGGGTGCCGTTCTTTTTAGGCCGAACGAAAGTCCATGAATTCAGCCGTTGATTGCCAGCAACTGGTCGCTGCCATCGGCGACGCTGTCATCGCGTCCGATGCCAGCGGCGCGATCACGCTGTGGAACCCGGGCGCGGTGCGGATGTTCGGCTATTCCGAAGCCGAAGCCTTGGGCCGCAACCTCGACCTCATCACGCCCGACCGGCTGCGCAAGCGGCACTGGGACGGCTATCACAAGTCGATGGAAAGCGGCACCACCAAGTACGGCAACGACCTGTTGCGCGTGCCGGCCACGCACAAGGACGGCAGCGCGATGTCGATCGCCTTCACCGTGGCCATGCTCTACGACGACGCGCACAAGGTGACGGCCTGCGTGGCTGTGATCCGCGACGAGACCGCGCGTTTCAACGACGATCGCGCTTTGCGCAAACGGCTGGCCGAACTGGAAGCCCGTATGGCAGCGCTGCCCGCCGCGCCGCCATAAGCTTGCGCTGCACCGCTTGCTGATTCGGCCCGGTCGCAGGCACCAGAAACCGAGAACCCGATGAACCACCCCGTCATTCCGATCGCCTTGCTCGACGAGCCCCGCCAGCGCAAGCGCCAGGCGCCCAAGGGCCGCCGCGTCGATCCGCAGGCGCTGCTGCAGGTGCAGGCCTTGCTGGGCACCGAATCGCGCCAGCCCGACCTGCTGATCGAGCACCTGCACAAGGTGCAGGACGCCCACGGCCACCTGTCGGCCGCGCACCTGGCGGCGCTGGCGCAAGAGATGAAGCTGTCGCAGACCGAGGTCTACGAAGTCGCGACCTTCTATCACCACTTCGATGTGGTGAAAGAGGGCGAAGCGGCACCCGCGGCGCTGACCGTGCGCGTCTGCGACGGGCTGTCTTGCGAGATGGCTGGCGCGAAGGACCTGTTGGCGAAATTGCCCGCGCTGCTGGGCCGTGAAGTCCGCGTGATCGCGGCGCCCTGCATCGGCCGTTGCGAGCAAGCCCCGGCGGTCTCCGTCGGCCAGAACCCGGTGGCGCCGGCGCGTGTCGAAGACGTGGTGGAGGCCGTTCGCCAAGGTGTGACGAAGCACGAAGCCGACAACGGCCCGGCCGTCATCGACTACGCCGCCTACCGCGCCGCCGGCGGCTACGCCACCGCGCAGGCCTGCATCGATGGCACGCGCGATGGCGAGTCGGTCATCAAGACCCTGGAGTCGTCGGGATTGCGCGGCCTGGGCGGCGCCGGCTTCCCGGCCGGCCGCAAGTGGCGCATCGTGCGCGCCGAACAAGGCCCGCGCCTGATGGCCGTCAACATCGACGAAGGCGAGCCCGGCACCTTCAAGGACCGCACGCTGCTGGAACGCGACCCGCACCGTTTCCTGGAAGGCGTGCTCATTGCCGCCTGGGCCGTCGGCATCGCCGAGGTCTACATCTACCTGCGCGACGAGTACCACGGCTGTCGCGCCATCCTGGCCGAAGCCATCGCCGACCTGCAGCGCGAGCTGCCCACCGGCGCATTGCCGACGCTGCATTTGCGCCGCGGCGCCGGCGCCTACATCTGCGGCGAAGAGTCCGCGATGATCGAATCCATCGAAGGCAAGCGTGGCTTGCCTCGGCTGCGTCCGCCCTACGTGGCGCAGGTTGGCCTGTTTGGCCGGCCGACGCTGGAACACAACTACGAGACCCTGCACTGGGTGCGCGAGTTGCTGGAAAAGGGCGGCGAGTGGTTCGCCTCGCATGGCGCGAATGGCCGCAAGGGTTTGCGGTCGTTCTCGGTGTCGGGCCGCGTGGCCAAGCCGGGTGTGAAGCTGGCGCCGGCCGGCATCACCATCCAGGCACTCATCGACGAACACTGCGGCGGCATGCTGCCCGGCCACACGTTTTACGGCTACCTGCCGGGTGGTGCTTCGGGCGGCATCCTGCCGGCGGCGATGAACGACATCCCGCTCGACTTCGACACGCTGCAGCCCTACGGCTGCTTCATCGGTTCGGCGGCCGTGGTGGTGCTGTCCGACCACGACACGGCGGTGGGCGCGGCGCGCAACACCATGCGCTTCTTCGAACACGAATCCTGCGGCCAGTGCACGCCCTGCCGCAACGGCACGGCCAAGGCGGCGGCGCTGATCGAGCAGCCGAAGTGGGACCTCGACCTGCTGGCCGATCTGTCGGCGGTGATGCGCGACGCGTCCATCTGCGGCCTGGGTCAGGCAGCGCCCAACCCCATAGACTGCGTCGTGAAGTACTTCCCGCACGAGCTGAGCTCACGTCTGAATTGAAGGCCCCCACACCATGAACGCAGTCAGCCGCAGCGAAGCCGCGCAACTCGTATCGCCCACCGTCAGCTTCGAGCTGAACGGCCAGGCGGTGACCGGTCGTGCCGACCGCACGATCATCGAGTTCGCCAAGGACGTCGGGGTCGACATCCCCCACCTTTGCTACAAGGAAGGCCTGGCCACCGTCGGCAACTGCCGCGCCTGCGTGGTCGAGATCGCCGGTGAGCGCGTGCTGGCCGCCTCGTGCTGCCGCAAACCCAGCGCCGGCATGAAGGTCACGACCGACAGCGAACGCGCCGTGAAGTCGCAAAAGCTGGTGCTGGAACTGCTGCTGTCCGACATGCCGGAAGCCAGCCACACGCGGCACAATGAAGTCGATCAGTGGGCGGAAAAACTGGGCGTCGGCAAGCCGCGTTTCGCGCCGCGCGAGGCCGTCGCTGCCGACCTGTCGCACCCGGCCATCGCGGTGAACCTGGACGCCTGCATCCAGTGCACGCGCTGCCTGCGCGCTTGCCGCGACGAGCAGGTCAACGACGTCATCGGCCTGGCCTTCCGCGGCCACCACGCCAAGATCGTCTTCGACATGGACGACGCCATGGGCGCGTCCACCTGCGTGGCCTGTGGCGAATGCGTGCAGGCCTGCCCGACGGGCGCATTGATGCCGGCGCGCGAGGTGGCGCTGGCCGTGCCCGACAAACAGGTGGATTCGCTGTGCCCTTTCTGCGGGGTCGGTTGCCAGCTGACCTACAACGTCAAGGACGACAAGATCCTCTTCGTCAACGGCCGCGACGGCCCGGCCAACCACGAACGCCTGTGCGTGAAGGGTCGCTATGGCTTCGACTACGCCCACCACCCGCACCGCCTGACCCAGCCGCTGATCCGCCGTGCCGACGCGCCCAAGCGCGGCGACGCGGTGATGGACCCTGACCGCGTGCTGGACGTTTTCCGTGAAGCCAGCTGGGAAGAAGCGCTGGCGTTGGCCGGCGGCGGTCTGGCGAAGATCCGCGACACCTTCGGCAAGAAATCGCTGGCCGGTTTCGGTTCGGCCAAGGGCAGCAACGAAGAGGCCTACCTCTTCCAGAAGCTGGTGCGCACCGGCTTCGGCAGCAACAACGTCGACCACTGCACGCGGCTGTGCCACGCGTCCAGCGTGGTGGCACTGCTCGAAGGCATCGGTTCGGGCGCGGTCTCCAACCCGGTGATGGACGTGACCCAGGCCGAGGTCATCGTCATCATCGGCGCCAACCCCAGCGTCAACCACCCGGTGGCGGCCAGCTGGATCAAGAACGCCGTCGTCAATGGCAGCCAGCTGATCGTGATGGACCCGCGCCGGTCGGACCTGGTGCGCATCGCCCACCGCCACCTGCAGTTCAAGCCCGACACCGACGTGGCGATGCTCAACGCGCTGATGCACGTCATCGTCCACGAGAACCTGGTCGACGCCGACTTCATCGCCAGCCGCACCGTGGGCTATGACGACCTGCGCAAGAACGTCGAGGGCTACAGCCCCGAGGCGATGGCACCGATCTGCGGCGTCGATGCCGACACGCTGCGCTACACCGCGCGCCTGTATGCGACCAGCAAGGCTTCGATGATCTTGTGGGGCATGGGCGTCTCGCAGCATGTGCACGGCACCGACAACGCGCGCTGCCTGATTGCGCTGGCGCTGATGACCGGCCAGATCGGCCGTCCCGGCACCGGCCTGCACCCGCTGCGCGGCCAGAACAATGTGCAAGGCGCGTCGGACGCGGGCCTGATCCCGATGATGTTCCCCGACTACCAGCACGTGTCGAACGCCGGCACCCGCGCCCGCTTCGAAGCGGCCTGGGGTGTGGCGCCGGGCTCGCTCGACGAGCAGCCCGGCTTGACCGTCGTCGAAGTCATGCACGCGATCCAGCACGGCGATGTGCGCGGCCTCTACGTGATGGGCGAGAACCCGGCCATGTCCGACCCCGACGCCAACCATGCGCGGGCCGCGCTGGCCGCGCTGGACCTGCTGGTGGTGCAGGACATCTTCCTGACCGAGACGGCCTACCTCGCCGACGTCATCCTGCCGGCCAGCGCCTTCCCCGAGAAGACCGGCAGCTTCACCAACACCGACCGCCTGGTGCAGATGGGTCGCCAGGCCGTCAACCCGCCGGGCGACGCGCGGCAGGACCTGTGGATCATCCAGCAGATCGCCAAGCGCCTGGGCCTGGACTGGCCGTGCAGCCATGTTTCTGAAGTCTTCGACGAGATGCGGCACACCATGCCCAGCATCGCCGGCATCACCTGGGACCGGCTGGACCGCGAACACGCCGTCACCTACCCCTGCCTGAAGGAAGGCGACCCGGGCACCTCGGTGGTCTTCACCGACACCTTCCCGCGCGAAGGCGGCCGTGCGAAGTTCGTGCCGGCCGACATCATCCCGGCCAACGAGCGGCCCGACACCGACTACCCGATGGTGCTGATCACCGGCCGCCAGCTCGAACACTGGCACACCGGCAGCATGACGCGGCGCGCGACCATGCTGGACGCCATCGAGCCCGATCCGGTGGCGCTGATCCACCCGCTGGACCTGGTCGAGCTGGGCGCACAGCCGGGCGATGTCGTCACGCTGCAGTCCCGGCGCGGCGAGGTGGTGCTCTACGCACGGGCCGACGACAGCTCGCCGCGCGGCGCGGTTTTCGTGCCGTTTTGCTACTACGAGGCGGCGATCAACCGCTTGACCAACGCGGCGCTGGACCCCTACGCCAAGATCCCCGAGTTCAAGTACTGCGCGGTGCGCCTGACGCGGGGCGGCACGCTGGCCGCGCAGTCCAGCTACGGCGGCGGGCAGGCCTTGCGGCGTTTGGAACCGCAGCTGAACTGACCCCGATGGCGCCCTCGCCCCCCCCGGGGAGAGGGCCGGGGTGAGGGGCGGCGCCGGGACCTCAGGCGTCGAAGACGACCCCGTCGCGCAGGGCCAGCACGCCCTGCGCGACGAGTTCACCGACCACCCGCTCGGCAAAGGCCGCCAGGCTGCCATCCGGGCAGCCCAGCCGGCGCCACACCGCCTCGTAGAGCGTCACGCCGCTGAACCAGGCCAACAGGTCAGGCCAGGACTGGCTCTGCACTTCGAGCAGGTGGAACTTGACCAGGGCCTTCACCGCGTGGTGGGCGTGGCGCAGCGGGTCGGCGCGGAAGCCGGCCAGCCGCAGCCGGGCGCGCTGCAGGGCCGCGGGCACATCGCTGAAAGGCGCGCCATGGCCCGGGATGGCCCAGCGTGCGCCGAAGGCGGCGATGAGGTCCAGCGTGGCCTCGACTTCGTCAAAGGCGTCGACGCCGTCCAATTCGGGAAAGACCACCCCGAAGCCGCGTTCCCACAGCGCGTCGGCGGTGATGACCACACCGCGTTCGGCGCAGTGCAGGACCAGCGAATGCGGGTCGTGGCCGGGTGCGCTGTGGGCGTCCCAGCTCAGGCCGCCGATGCTGAAGGTCTCGCCCGGCCGCAGCGCGTCGTCGGCGGTGTAGCGCTCGCACTGCTGGCCGGTGGGGGCGTAGCTCAGCGCCACCTCGTCCCAGACCTGGACCGCTGCGAACTGCCCCGGCGGGATGCTGATGCGGCTGCCGAAGGCGCGCTGCAAGGTGGCGTTACCGCCGCAGTGGTCGGAATGCAGGTGGGTGTTGACGATGCGCGCCAGGCGCTCACCGCGCAAGGCATGGCGCACCAGGGCCACGGTCTGCCCGGCGTGCCGCAGGTGCCCGGCATCGACCAGCACCGCGCCGCCGCCGTCGCCGTGCAGCAGCACATTGTTCGACGACAGCCAGCCGCGCTCGAAGATCGTCAGGCCGCGCAGGGCGTCGTCGGTGGGGTTCATCGGCTGCGATTCTGACCGAGCGCGCGCCGCGGTCACAATCCAGCCCATGGCCTGCGCAGACTGCTTACCCCGCGTGACGGTGGCCCCCAACCGGGCCCCTGGTGCCGCATGAACAAGGCTTTCGTCAAGGAGCCTGAAGACGGCGATGACGACGAGGACGGCCCACCCGGCCTGCCGCCGCTGCCTGCCGGCACGCGCAACTACCTCACGCCGGCCGGCTACCGGCGTCTGCGCGCCGAACTGATGACGCTGCTGGACGGCGAACGACCCAAGATCGTCGAGATCGTGTCCTGGGCGGCCAAGAACGGTGACCGCTCGGAAAATGGTGACTATCTGTACGGCAAGAAGCGCCTGCGCGAAATCGACCGCCGCATCCGCTTCCTGACCAAACGGCTGGACATCGCCGAAGTGGCCGACCCGGCTGTGCACCACGGCCAGACGCAGGTCTTCTTCGGCGCCACCGTGACCTACGCCAACGCGGCCGGCGACGAGCGGACGATCACCATCAAGGGCATCGACGAAGCCGACAGCCTGGCCGGTGAAGTCAGCTGGATCGCACCCATCGCCAGGGCCCTGCTGAAGGCCCGCGAAGGCGACGAGGTGGCGCTGGTCACCCCCGGGGGCGTCGAGCGCATCGAGGTGCTGCAGGTGCGCTACCCCCAACCAGACTGAGGGCCTGGCCGCCCGGTGCGGCGGGCCCCCGTCGGCGTTGGTATCGAACTGTGCAATTCGCACACTTTGAAACACACCCATCCTGGAGTCGGGGCTAGGCTTGCCGTCACCGCAACACAAGGAGAAGCCGGTGCCCCAACTCACACTCAATGTCAATGGCGGTAGTCACGCCATCACGGTCAACGACACCGGCATGCCCCTGTTGTGGGCCCTGCGCGACCTGCTGGGCCTGACCGGCACCAAATACGGCTGCGGCATCGAAGTCTGCGGCGCCTGCACGGTGCTGGTCAACGGTGAGCCGCAGAAGTCCTGCGACATGGACGTCGGGTCGGCTGTCGGCAAGGCCATCACCACCATCGAAGGCCTGTCGGCCAACCGCAGCCACCCGGCGCAGGTGGCCTGGATCGCCCACCAGGTGCCGCAGTGCGGCTGGTGCCAGTCGGGCATGTTGATGGCTGCGGCGGGTGCCATGAAGGCCGGCCACCATGGGGCTGCCATCGCCAACGAGATCAACAACGTTTGCGTCTGCGGCACTTACCCGCGCATCAAGCAGGCCGTGGTCGGCTTGTGAACCGGGGCAGCAGCATGAACGACATCGTCAACCTTCCCCGCCGTCAATTCCTGGGCACCGTGGGCGCCGCCGGGGGCCTCAGTGGCCTGAGCGGCCTGACCCTGGGCCTGTTCCTGCCCGACCGCGCCGAAGCCGCCGGCGGCCCGGCAACGGCCACCGCCGTCAATTCGTGGCTGACCGTCGGCAGCGACGACAGCATCACCCTGACCATCGGCTCTTCCGACATGGGCCAGGGCTCGTTCCAGACGCTGGCGCAGGTGCTGTGCGAAGACCTGATGGTCGAGCCGACCCGCGTGGTGCTGGTGCAGGGCGGTCCAACGATGGTCACGCCGGCGCCGATCGGCAGCGCCATCGGCACGGGCGGCAGCGGCGTCATCCGCAACAACTACTGGAAGATGCGCGACGCCGGCGCCATTGCCCGCGAAATGCTGGTCAGCGCGGCCATGGCCCGCCTGGGCGACAGCAGCCGCGGCAACTACAGCGTCAGCAACGGCGTCATCAGCCACGCGCCCAGCAGCACCAAGCTGAGCTACGGCGCGGTGGCCGCCGCCGCGGCCCTGCTGACGCCACCTGCCAGCGCGCCGCTGGTGCCCGACAGCCAGTTCCGCTACATCGGCAAGACTTTCCCGCGCGCCGACATCCCGGCCAAGGTCGACGGCAGCGCGGTCTACGGCCTGGACGTCCGCCTGCCCCATATGGTCTACGCCATCATCAAGCACGCGCCCACCGTCGGCAGCACGCTCGCGGCGACGCCCGCCACGCCGGCCGGCATGGTGGCCGTGGTGCCGATCAAGATCTGGACGGGCCTGGGCCGCGGTGGCGAACTCGCCGGCAACGTCAATGCCGTGGCTGTCGTCGGAAGCAACACCTGGGACGCCTGGCAGGGCGCCCGCAGGCTGTCGCCGAAGTGGACCCTGCCGGCCAACGCCGCCAGCCTGAACAGCGCCAAGTTCTTCGCCGACGCGCAGGCGGCCCTGACGCAGGCGCTGCCCTACACGGCGCCCAATCCCAGTCCGCTGGGCGCGCTGTACACCGTGGACAGCAGCGGCGACGCGGTCGGCCTGCTCAAGCAGGCCGCGATCAAGCTGGATGTCAGCTACACTCTGCCCTACGTGGCCCACGCGCAGTTCGAAGTGCTGAACTGCACCGTCGACTACGTGGCCGGCGTGAAGTGCGAGGTCTGGGCGCCGACCCAGGTGGCCAAGTCGGCCCTGACCATCGTGATGGCCATCACCGGCATGACCGCGGCGCAGGTCCAGGTCCACACCACCTTGCTGGGTGGCGGCCTGGGGCGCAAGCTCGAGGTCGACTTCATCAGCCAGGCGGTGCAGGTGGGCATGGCCGTGGGCCGCCCGGTCAAGCTGATGTGGCCGCGCGAGGAAGACTTCGCGCACGACCAGTACCGGCCGATGGCGCTGATGCACGTGCGCGCGGGCATGTCCAAGAGCGGCACCATCGACGCCTGGGTCTACCGCAGCGTGTCGCAGTCGATCGGCGCGCAGCGCGGTGGCGTCCTGCCGCCCAAGGGCGATGGCCAGGCTTCTGAAGGCGCCAACGATCTGCCCTACAGCTTCGGCTCGCGGCTCGTCGACTGGGTGAAGTTCAACGCCTCGCCGATACCCGTGGGCTACTGGCGCAGCGTCGGCGCGTCGATGAACACCTTTGTCGTCGAATCGGTGATCGACGAACTGGCCGCAGCCTATGGCCAGGACCCCTACCAGTTCCGGCGTACCCGCCTGACCGACCCGCGCTGGCTGGCGGTGCTGGACGCGGCGGCCAGCGCGGCAGGCTGGAACAACGCGCTGCCAGCGGGTTCGGCGCGCGGCATCGCGATCGGCACGGCCTTCAACACCATCGTCGCCCAGGTGGTCGAGATCTCGGGCGTCACGAGCAGTTCCATCCGCATCGCCAAGGTCACCGTCGCGGTCGACTGCTACCTGCCGGTCAGCCCGGGCGGCATCGAGCAGCAGATCACCGGCGGTGTCGTGCACGCGATCAACGCCACGCTCTACGGTCGCCAGACCTTCACCAACGGCGCCGCCGACATCCAGAACTTCAACCGCAGCCGGATGATCCGCATGAACGAGATGCCCGCGGTGAAGGTCGTCATCCTGCCGGCGCCGGCCACCGCGAGCCGCACGGCGGCCATCGGCGGCATCGGTGAGCTGGGCGTGCCGACCTTCGCGCCGGCACTGGCCAATGCCTACTTCAAGCTCAAGGGCGTGCGTCAGCGCAGCCTGCCCTTCTTCCCAAACGCGACGATGTCGGACTGACGGACAGGCAGGCTGACCGCTCGCCGGTCAGTCCGTCCGGTAGCGCGACACGCGCAGCACCACCGGCGAGCGGCGCATCGCGCGCAGCACGTCGGCCAGGTGCACGCGGTCGCGCACGCTGACGATCAGCCGCAGTTCGGTCGATTCCGCGCCCGGTTCGGGGTCCATGCCCAGGTGGGTGATGTCGGCTTCGGCCACGCTGATGGCCGAAGCCACCTGCGCCAGCACGCCCTTGCCGTTTTTCACCAGCACCCAGATGTGGGTCTCGAAGTTGCGGCTGAGGTCGTCGGCCCATTCCACCTGCATCCAGCGCTCGCTGTCGCGTTCGAACAGGCGTTTGCCGGTGGGGCATTCGCGGGTGTGCACCACCAGGCCCTCGCCGCGGCCCAGGTAGCCGACGATCTCGTCGCCGGGTATCGGCCGGCAGCAGGGCGCCAGCTGTATCGACGCGCCGGCGCTGCCGTCGATGAAGACGACACCCTGGGTCGGCGTGTGCTCGTCGTGGCCGTAGCGGCCCAGCGTCAGCATCACGGCGTCGGGCTTGATGCCGCGTTCGCCCATCAACTGCGCCATGCGCTTGGCCACGATGGTGGCGATCTTCTTGCCCAGGCCGATGTCGACCAGCAGGTCGCCGCGGTTGCGGTTGCCGCTCCAGCGCGTCAGCTGCTGCCACAGCACCAGGCCCAGCGGGTCTGACGGGTCGGTGGACGGCGGCTGCAGGCCCTCGGCGCGCAGCGCCTGGGCCAGCAGCTTTTCGCCCAGGTCGCGCGACTCGTCGGTCTCCATGTTCTTCAGGTGGTGGCGGATCTTGCTGCGCGCGCGCCCGGTGTGCACCATGCTCAGCCAGGCCGGGTTGGGCTTGGCGCCCGGCGCGGTGATGATCTCGACGACGTCGCCGCTCTTCAGTTCGGTGCGCAGCGCCACCGCATCGCCGTTGACCTTGGCCGCCACCGTGTGCTGGCCGACGTCGGAGTGGATGGCGTAGGCGAAGTCCAGCGGCGTGGCGCCGCGCGGCAGCGCCAGGATCTTGCTGCGCGGCGTGAAGACGTAGACCGCATCGGGGTGCAGGTCGATCTTCACGTGCTCCAGGAATTCCGCCGCGTCGCGCGTCTCGTCCTGGATGTCGAGCAGGCTCTGCAGCCAGATGGTGGACAGGCGCTGCGCGTCGACCGCCGCATTGCCCTTGTCGCCGACCTTGTAGATCCAGTGCGCCGCGATGCCCTTTTCGGCCACCGCGTGCATGGCCTCGGTGCGCATCTGGAATTCCACCGCCGTGCCCAGCGGGCTGACCAGGGTGGTGTGCAGGCTCTGGTAGCCGTTGGCCTTGGGGATGGCGATGTAGTCCTTGAAGCGCCCCGGCACCGGCTTGTAGAGCTGGTGCAGCACGCCCAGCGCGACATAGCAGTCGGTCAGGCTGGGCACCACCACGCGAAAGCCGAAGATGTCGCTGACCTGCGCGAAGCCGGCGTGCTTCTCGCGCATCTTGTGGTAAATCGAGTAGATGGTCTTTTCGCGGCCGCTGACCTGCACCTTGATCTTGTACTCGCCGAACGAGCGTTCGACGTCTTTCTGCACCCGGTCGACGATGTCGCGGCGGTGGCCGCGGGCCCGCTTCACGGCCTTGGCCAGGGCCGCGTGGCGCCAGGGGTACAGGCTTTCGAAGCACAGTTCCTGCAGTTCGCGGTAGGTCTGGTTCAGACCCAGGCGGTGGGCGATGGGGGCGTAGATGTCCAGCGTCTCGCGGGCGATGCGCTGGCGCTTGTCGAGCGCCATGGCGCCCAGCGTGCGCATGTTGTGCAGGCGGTCGGCCAGCTTGATCAGGATGACGCGCACGTCGCGCGCCATCGCCAGCAGCATCTTGCGAAAGCTCTCAGCCTGGCTTTCTTCGCGCGTGGTGAATTGCAGCTTGTCGAGCTTGGTCAGGCCGTCCACCAGGTCGGCCGTGGGCGCGCCGAACTTCTCGATCAGCTCGATCTTGGTGACGCCGCAGTCCTCGATGGTGTCGTGGGTCAGCGCGGCGACGATGGCCTGGGCGTCCAGCTTCCAGTCGGCGCACAGGCCGGCCACCGCGATCGGGTGGGTGATGTAGGGCTGGCCGCTGGCGCGGTACTGGCCCAGGTGCGCTGCGTCGCTGAACTTGTAGGCCTCGCGCACCTGCTTGAAATCGGCCTTGGACAGATAGGCCAGCTTGTCCGCCAAGGCGGCGAAGGAAGAGGCCTCTTCGGTCACCCCGAGCTCGCCCTCGGAGGCCGTCACCGAGCGCTGCAGGCCTTGCAGGGCGGCAGGCAGCAATTCGGCGGCGAGAGAACGCAGACTCATGGCTTGAATTTAGCGTGCTTTGCGGGGCAGCGGCCGGTCTTCACGGCCGGGCGGCGCGAAATGCAAACGGGCGCCCCGTCGCTGCGACAGGGCGCCCGTGGCGGGGGCGGCGAGGGGCCGTCAGTGCCCGGTCAGATCGGCACCTTGCGCAGCATCTCGATGCCGATTTCGCCGGCCGCGATCTCGCGCAGCGCGGTCACGCCGGGCTTGTTCTTGGTCTCGATCTTGGGTGCGTGGCCCTGGCTCAGCATGCGCGCACGGTAGGTCGCGGCCAACACCAGCTGGAAGCGGTTGGGGATCTTGACGAGGCAGTCTTCGACGGTGATGCGGGCCATGGTGTCCTTAGCGGGTGGGGGTGCCGGCGGTGTGCCGACACGTTCGAGCGGTGTCTGCGTCTCAGTTCAGGCCCAGCGCCGCAAACACCTGCGAGCGGTTGCGCATCTGGGCGACGTACTTCAGGCGCTGGGCGTGAACCACGGCCTTGAGATCGAAAACGGCCTTCTCGAACAAGCTGTTGATGATAACAAAGTCGAAGTGCCGGGCCTGGGCCACTTCATGACGGGCATTGGCCAGCCGCGTGGCGATCACCTCGGGCCGGTCTTCGCCACGCCGGTCCAGGCGCTGCGCCAGTTCGTCCCAGCTGGGCGGCAGGATGAAGATGAGCACCGCGTGGGGGAAGATCTGCTTGATCTGCAGCGCGCCCTGCCAGTCGATTTCCAGCACCACGTCGTCGCCATGGGCCAGTCTTTCCTCGATGGCCTTGCGGCTGGTGCCGTAGCGGTTGCCATGCACCAGCGCGTGTTCGAAGAACTCGCCGCGCAGGGTCATGGCCACGAAGGTGGCTTCGTCGACGAAGTGGTATTCGCGGCCGTCCACCTCCTGCCCGCGCGGCGGCCGGGTGGTGTGCGACACCGAGACCACCAGATGGGAGTCGATTTCCAGCAGCGCCTTGACGAGGCTGGACTTGCCGGCGCCACTGGGCGCGGCCACGCAGAAGAGATTGCCGGGGGTTTCCATGGCCCGATTTTCCACCAGCGCCGCGGCCTGCGCCGACGGCACCCGGGTTGGCAGTCAGCAGCCGGCGACGCCCACAGGTCGTCCGGCCCGCCGCCGCTACTTCACCTTGGCGGGCGTCATCCAGGCCTTCAGGTCCTCAGGCTGCGGCGGCCCCGTCACGAAGCGCGGCGCGCGTCCCGGGTTCAGGAAGGCCAGGAAGGGCGTCGCGCCGCGCCAGGTCGGGTCAACGGCATAGCGCAAGGCCGGGGCCTGCCCCGAGAAGGCGAACAGCCGGTCGGCCACCTGGTAGTGGGCGGGCCGCATCAGGCCGGCATCGTTCTCGCCCGGCGCCACATCCATCACCACGGCCAGCAACTGCCCGCCGAAATGACGGCTGCGGATGTCGTCGGCGAGGTCCTCGATGACGGCCGGGCAGTTGGGGCACCAGGTGGCCGAGAAGACGACCACGGTGGGCAACTTCAAGCCGGCCTGCAGCTGCTTCCAGGTGCGGCTGTCGAAGGTCTCCACGCGGCTGGGTGCAGCGCGTGCCGGGTCGCCCAGGCCAACCGCCAGGCCGGGCAGCATCATCAACAGTTCACGGCGTGAGACGTTCAACGCGGACTCCTTGGGTGGTGCGCCACAGCGCGTAGAGATGCATGCCGCGCTGGGCCAGCAGCGGGTGATCGTTGTCGCCGGTGCTTCGGGCCAGGTCCTTCAGCGCGAAATGCCGGCCGTCGTCGCCCGACAGCCAGGCGCGCAGCACGGTGGCCTGGCCGTCGAAGCTGCGCCACACCACCGCCAGTTGCGGGCCTGCACTCACGATGGCGGCATGTTCCGCGCTGGCGTCGGGCAGTGCCACGGCCTCGCCATCCGGGCTGCCGTCCGGCCGCAGCCGGCCATAGCGCACGCGCGAGTCGCCCGCGCGAAGACCGAACCACACCGCGTGATAGCCACCGCCCTGCGCCGGGGTCAGGCCGGGCCCGTGGTGGGGGCAGGCATCGAGTGCCCAGCGGTCGTAAGTGGCACGCACCGGCTCGGTCCGAACAGGCCCGGCCAGGAGCGCGAAGGCGTGGTCGCGCTGATTGGGCTCGAAGACATGCCGCCACAGTGCTGCCAGCGAACCGTCGGGCGCTGGCGCCAGCGCGATGCGGCAGCACTCGCAGCTGTAGTCGGCCAGCTTGATGTCGGGGCCGAAGCTGCGGCCGCCATCGGTGGATTCGTTGCGGTAGATGGCCGCGCCCCGGTAGGCGATCTTGACCCGCGCGCTGCGGCCCGTGGCGCCGCTGGCCGCCGGGCCTGCAGGCGCTGCCGCTGCAGCCGCAGCCAGCGCCGCCTGGGTCAGCGCTTCGGGGTCACGCTTGTCGACCCACAGCGTGTGCAGCGTGCCCTTGGCGTCGAAAGCCACGGATTCGAAGCGGTGCGTGATCAGCTGCTGGTCCTGGTGCACGGTGTAGGGCGCGGAGAAGCTGCGCCCTTCGTCGTCGGATCGCAGCATGCGGATGCGGCCCGTGTAGGGCCGCGCCAGCGGTTCGGTGTAGGCGATCACGACTTGGCCCTGGGGTCCGAAGACCAGCTTGGGCCGGCTTTCGCCATCGGCCGCGATCTTGTCGCTGCCGGTGTCCAGCACGCGCGCAGCGGACCAGCTGCGTCCCTCGTCGGCGCTGCGCTGGACGAACAGGTGCTGCTGTTCGTCCAGTGCGGCGATCCAGAGCTCGCCGCTCGGGGCAAAGGCCGCGCCCATGGCCAGCGGCGGCGGGCGCCGCTTCGCCGCCGCAGCGCTGGCCGTATGCCCCTCGTGCTGGGCCAGCGCGGGCTGCAGGGCCAGCCCGGTGAGCAGCGCGGCCAGGCCGAGTGTGAAACAACGCTTGTTCATGGGCGGCATGCTTTCAGATGTCCGCTTTCAGGCTGGCGAACCAGGTCCGTTGCGGATAGGGATTGGGGTTGACGTAGTACTTGAAATTGCCCAGGTTGTTGACGCCGAGCGAGACGCTGTATTGCTGGGTGTAGCGATACAGGACCTTGGCGTCGACCACGCTGTAGTGGCTGACCGCGCCGTAGACGTTGGGGTTGGGGTCGTTGTACTGCTGCGTGGCGGTGTTGAACAAGGCGTTGTGCTGCCGTCCGCTGTAGCGGTAACTCAGGCTGGTCGACAAGGCCTGGGTGGCGTGCCAGGTGCCCACCAGCGTGGCGCGCCAGTCGGGGATGCGCGGTTGCACCGTGCCTTCCAGCCCCGGGTTGCGGCTGTTGCGCACGATCAGCGAATGGGCGTAGGTCAGGCTGCCGTTGAGGTCGAAGTCGCGCACCCCGGCGTCGCTCAGGTTCCAGGCCAGTTCCAGGCCTTTCGTCCGCACCTGGTCCACGTTCTGGATGCTGGCGATGTTGGGCGTCACCGTCACGTCGGTCTGCGAGATCAAGGCATCGCGCTTGTCCTCGAAGAAGACCGAGGCGCGCCACAGGCCGCCGTTGAACTGCTGCTGGACCACGCCTTCGGCTGAATTGACCTGTTCCGGCTTCAGGTTGGGGTCGTTGGTCTTGACGTTGTTCGGGCCGTTGAAGGTCTGGAAGATCTCGGCCACCGTCGGGTAGCGCACGCCCTTGCCCAGCGAGCCCCGCAGCGACCAGCTCGGGTCGACCTGCCAGGCCACATGCAGCTTGGGCGAGAAATTCGACTGGGCGCGATCGGCATAGGCCAGCGTCAGCGGGTTCGGCGCCGTGTTGGCCGCGTTGAAGTTGCTGCCGCCGTAGGCCCGCCAGCGCTCGTAGCGCCCGCCAGCGGACAGCGTCACTTCAGGCGTGGCGCGCCACTCGTCCTGCAGATACAAGGCCTGGGTTTGCGTCTGGCCGTAGGAATTCGTGCTCAGCGTGCCATCGACGCTGCCCAGCCAGTCGGTGATCGGCGATGCCGCCGTGCCGTAGGTCACCGTAGCCAGCTTGTAGTGGTCCTGGTGCACACCAAAATTCAGCGTGTGCGAACGGGCCGCCACGCCGTCGCTGCGCCAGGTGCCGCGCAGGTCCACATTGCTCCAGCCCGTGCCGTCGGCATAGGTCACCTGGCCGCCGGGCCGCACGGTACCCAGGCCGTCGTCCAGACCGTTGGTCGGCGTCGCGGTGCGCGAGAGGTCCTTCTTCTGGTCGTACAGGCTGGCCACGAGTTCGCCGTCCCAGGCGCCGCCGGTGTGGGTCTTCAGCGTGACGCCGTGCATCCAGTGCTCGCTGCTGGCGCGGCTGGGCGCCGCCGCAGACACGGTGTAGTCCTGGCCGTCGATGCGCACGAACTTGTAGGGGTTGGTCAGGGTCGAGCCGGCGTTGTAGACGGTCTGCCCTGCCGCGTTGCGCAGATAGCTGTCGACGCTGCCGACGCTCTGGTTCTGCCACAGGCCCACGGTGTAGTCGGCATGCAGCCAGGGCCTGAAGCGCCAGGCCAGCTTGAGCTTCATCACGTCCTGCACCGTGCTGTCGATGCCTGTGCTGCTGACGATGATGCGCGCCTTGCCGGCGGTGTCGATGTCGCGGATGACGGCCGACCCCGAGACATCCGTGTAGCTGCCAGCGGTCGCGGCCGCACCGGCCTTGGCCGTGGTGTTGCCGAAGGTCTGCGGCTGGCCGTGGTTGGCCAGGTGGTCCAGCGACAGGAAGTAGCTGCCCGCGCCCACCACGTCGCCGATGGACACGCTGGCGTGGTTGCCGGAGAAGTCGCGGTCCGTGCCGTAGAGCTGGAAGCGCTGCGTGAAGGCGTCGACCTTGGCGTGAGCCTCGAAGCGCGTCGGCGTGCGGGTGCTGATGTTCACCACGCCGCCCGCGGAGTTGCCCGGGTAGAGCGCCGAGTAGGGGCCGTACAGCGTGTCGATACGCTGGATCTCCTCGGGCGTGACCAGGCCCCAGCGCGGCGCGGTGCTGAAGCTGTTGTTCAGGAAGTTGGACAGCAGCAGGCCGTCGGCATAGACCGTGGTCTGGGCGCTGGACGTGCTGCTGTTCACGCGCATCACCAGGATGCCATTGCGGTCACCGATGTAGCGTTCGCGGACATGGGTGCTGGGCAGGTACTGCAGGGCGCCGGCGGTGGTGGCGGTGTTGACCGTTTCGGCCAGCTGTTCGGCCGTGATGGACTCGGACGTGGCCGGCACGTAGGCGGGGGCGACGGCTCGGGTGGCGCTGACGACGACGCGCTGGGCGTCGGGCTCGACGGCCTCGGCCCGGGCCCCGGTGGTCAGTGCGGCCGTCAGGGCGACGGCCAGGGCATGGCGCAGCGGGGCGCGCCGGAAGAGGGAAGGCATGGTCGTTCTCGCAAGGCAGGCGCGCACGGCAGGGCGGCGCGCGGTACAGGGTGGCCGCCCGCCCGGGCCGGGGGCCGGGGCGTGGGGCAGGGCAGGTGGTCGGCCGCCGGAACAGGCCGGCGGCGGGGCTCAGGCCTGCCGCGGTGGCCCGTGCTGCAACTGGGCCTGCCAGCGCGCGGCGGGGTCGCCGACCAGCGCCTGTGGCGGCTGCGCCAGGCGCAGCGTCGAGGCCCCGTGGGCTTGCACGTCGGCGCTGGCGGCCGGCGTCGCGGTGCACAGCGCGGTCAGTGCGGTGAGCGCGCAATGTTCGGTGGCGTGGCGGGCGTGCTCGCCACCGCCAGAACCGTGCTCGGCGTGGTGATCGTGATGGGCCTGTGCCGTGTGCGCCGCGTGTTCCGCGGCCTGGGCATGCTGGGCGTGTTCGGCGGCTGCCGGTGTCGCCGCCGCCGGCAGCACCACGCCATAGACGGCACAGACCTCGCCCACCGCCACGCCCTGCAGCAGCGCCGACGCCGAAGCCAGCAAGGGCACCGCGGCGCGCAGCAGCAGTACGCCGACCAGCAGCCACAGCCAGCCGCTGCGGCGGGCTTTCGGGTTGAGGCGGCTGGCGAACGTCATACCCAGACTGTGCACGGCGAGTCTGAAAGCCAGCTTAGTTTTTCGCGTCGCGGGGACTGAATGTGACGGATGCCGCAGTCACGGCCGGCCACGGCGGGCGTTTCAGGGGGCCTGGAGCAGGCCGCGACGCTCGCTTTCCATCCGCGCCTGCACCGACAGCGACAAGGTCAGCTGCTCGACCTCGATGTTGTCGAAAGGCTTCTTCAGGATCAGGAAGCGGTCGCTGTGACGCAGTTCCTCGCGGATCTCGTTCCACGAGAAGTCCGAGTAGGCGGTACACAGCACGATCCGCAGCAGCGGCGCCATCTGCCACAGGCGGCGCGTCGTTTCCAGGCCGTTCCAGCCATTGGGCATGCGCATGTCGACATAGGCCATGGCATAGGGCCGGCCTTCTTCCAGGGCCAGCCGCACCATCTCGACACCGTCCTGGCCGCGCAACACGGCGTCGATCTCGTAGACCGGCTGCGGCTGGGGCGACTGCACGCGCTCGAACAGCGCGGCGGCGGTCAGTCGCAGCGCCGGTGACGGTGCCGCATCGGGCATCAGCACCTTGCGGAAGTCATCGTGGATCGCCGGGTTGTCGTCGATGATGAGGATGCGGCTGCTGTGTGGGGGGGGGGTCATCAGGCCTCCTGGGGCGTTTCGGCGTTGTGGGGCAGGCTGAGGGTGAAGGCGGCGCCCAAACCGGGGCCACCGCTGTAGGCATCGAGGGACCCGCCCATCGATTGGGCCGCCAGCGCGCTGGCGTGCAAACCCAGCCCGTGACCGCTGACCTTGGTGGTGAAACCGTAGGTGAACAGGCGGGACAGCGCGTGCGACGAGACACCTGTTCCGTTATCGGACACCTCGACCCGAACTTGACCGTCCTCGTGCACCTGGCAGCTCAGGCTGAGGCGCCGTTCCGCCTGGGTCGAGACCGCCAGCGCCTGCTCGGCATTGGTGATCAGGTTCAGGCAGATCTGCATGAACTTGCCGCGGTCGCCCAGCC
>Ga0136641_1000181_pt1 | contig 27102 bp, 25 predicted proteins | sample EliLak1302023Y_FD_115312 | JGI IMG/M metagenome (GOLD analysis project Ga0136641, IMG submission 115312) | Freshwater microbial communities from Elizabeth Lake, Yosemite National Park, California, USA - 13020-23Y | ecosystem: Environmental > Aquatic > Freshwater > Lake ...
GATTAGGGCATTTTCCATTGCAGATCAACGCTCACTTGGAATTGCGGTAGATCGAATTTTCGCCACAGCATGTCGAGAACTCTTGATTACTGATGCCGTGGCTGCTAAAGCGGCCAGTATGGTCAGCGCACATCCGGAGCTATCCGAGATGTTAGAAAAAATTGCAGCCGGGATTGCCGCTGAAGGCATGGAGAGCTTAACTCCAGTTTTGGTTCCCAAACTTGAAATGCTCATTGATGTTGTCGATGCAAACGCCGTAATCATCGAAGCGGAGCCTGAACGACTAGAAAGCCGAGCACATGAATTAGTTAAGACTAGTGCGGAATTCTTGGAAGCCTCATGGAGCAATGCAACTGCCGGAAACATTTCCCCGATTGATTTAGAAGCAAGTGCTTTCCGCGATTATCGAGAACTTCGAGACAGCAGCAACTCACATGCTTGGCTCGGGCTCACAACATTGGCTGGACCACTAGATGAGTCGCCAGATGTGGAAGCAACGCCAGACTACCGTGCAAAAGTTGAGGACTTCGTTGCAGACATTCGCATGTGGTGGCAGGCAGGTTCTCGAGTAGCGGTGTGCATGGCAGGGCATGGTTCAACGGAACGGTTAGTTGCAACCTTGATGGAACTGGGAATCCCAGCGCGCCAGACGGAAGAACTATCCGAGGGTATTAAAGAAGAAGTAGTTGAAGTTACTGTCGGCCATCAGGAATCTGGAATTTACATTAAGTCCGCCGAGTTAGTGCTGGTTACTGAAGTTGATTTATTTGGCAGTCGAGATGTCTCAAAAGAAAATCGCTCGTTACCAAGCAAGCGTCGAATAGTTATTGATCCGCTTACCCTTAAAAGCGGTGACTACGTAGTTCACGAACAGCATGGTGTTGGTAGATACATCGAGATGTCACAACGAACTGTGGCCAATGCCACGCGAGAATATTTGGTTATCGAATATGCCGCGAGTAAGCGCGGCCAACGTGGCGACCGACTTTATGTTCCAAGTGATCAACTCGATCAAGTTACCAGGTACGTCGGAGGCGAGGCTCCATCTCTCAACCGACTTGGCGGCGGTGATTGGGCTGCAACTAAATCACGTGCACGTCGAGCAGTCAGACAAATTGCCGGAGAATTAATCCGACTTTATGCAGCACGGATGGCAAGTAAAGGTTTTGCATTCTCACCAGATAGCCCATGGCAACGGGAACTTGAAGACGCCTTTGAATATGTCGAAACTCCAGACCAACTCGTAACGATCGATGAAGTTAAGCGCGATATGGAAAATGACATTCCGATGGATCGGTTGGTCTGTGGTGACGTCGGTTATGGTAAAACCGAAATTGCAGTTCGTGCAGCTTTCAAAGCAGTTCAAGATGGCAAGCAAGTTGCAATTCTGGTCCCCACGACGCTTTTGGTACAGCAACACTTTGAGACTTTTTCCCGCAGATATGCCCAATTCCCAGTTAAGTTAGCGGCGCTCTCCAGATTTCAATCAGATACTCAAGTTCGCGATGTCATGAGTGGAATCACGGATGGAACGATAGACATAGTTATTGGCACTCATCGCTTATTTAATCCAGAAGTTCGGTTCAAGGATCTAGGTTTAGTAATTGTTGATGAGGAACAGAGATTTGGCGTAGAGCATAAGGAACATTTAAAGGCTCTTCGTACAAATGTCGACATGCTGACGATGTCAGCAACACCAATTCCCCGAACTTTGGAAATGGCCGTAACTGGTCTGCGCGAAATGTCGACAATCCAAACTCCACCCGAAGAGCGCCACCCAGTTTTAACAACGGTTGGCCCTTACGATGAAAAATTTATAACAGCAGCAATTCATCGAGAACTTATTCGCGAAGGACAAATCTTCTTCGTTCATAATCGTGTCGAAAGCATTAATCGAGTTGCCAGTAAATTAGCGGAACTTGTTCCAGAAGCTCGGATCGCTGTTGCTCATGGGCAAATGAATGAAACCACACTGGAACAAATCATTGTTGATTTTTGGGAACACAAATACGACATATTAGTTTCCACTACAATTATTGAAAGTGGCTTAGATATTCCAAATGCAAACACCTTGATTGTGGATCGTGCTGACACCTTTGGTTTGTCGCAATTACATCAACTACGTGGTCGGGTGGGCAGAAGTCGGGAACGTGGATATGCCTATTTCTTGTATGCACCAGATAAGCCTCTTAGTGAAAACGCCCACGATCGACTTTCAACTATTGCGGCGCACACTGATTTGGGCTCTGGTATGGCAGTTGCCATGAAGGATCTTGAGATTCGCGGCGCTGGAAACTTACTTGGTGGCGAACAAAGCGGTCACATTGCAGACGTTGGCTTTGATCTCTACGTGCGCCTAGTGAGTGAGGCAGTTGAAGAAGTCAAAACCGGAGGGGTTGCGATCGTAGAAGACATAGTGAAAGTTGAACTCCCAGTTGATGCTCACTTGCCACACAACTATGTCCCAGAAGAGCGACTGCGACTCGAGGCTTATCGACGGCTGGCAGATGCCAGAACAAATGATGATGTCACAGGGGTAGTTGAAGAATTGACCGACAGATATGGCTCAATGCCAACTCCAGTTGAAACCTTGGTCTCAATTGCCAGACTGCGAGTTTCACTACAGGCCGTGGGCATTACTGAAGTGATCGCCACATCCAGTCATGTGAAGTTTTCCCCGATCGAACTACCGGAATCTCAAGTGCTGCGACTAAGTCGGCTTTATCCAGGTTCGGTCATAAAGCCTGCAACACGTACGATTGTGGTACCTCGACCTAAAGGCGCACTGATTGGTTCTGTAAATCAGACTTCAGATATTGACCTTGTGGAATGGGTTAATACCTGGGTGTCATCAACGGTTGCATCTTCCTAATAAAATTAAGTAGTTGATTCTTGAAAGGAACATCTGTGAAACTTCGCTTAGTTGCAACTATGGTTCTCGGTGTTGCAGTTCTAACTGGATGCTCCGATTCGCCAAAGCTAGCTGGGAGTGCCGCAGTAGTTAATGGCAAAGCGATTCCTGTTTCAGCAGTGTCTGACCGAGTTGACAAAGTCCGTGCTCAAATTCAAGTTACTGATCCCACGTTGATAACCCAGGTTCCAAGTTTGATGCAAATCAGTCAGCGCGCAGTGGACCATTTTGTTCTCGATGCACTTCTTGCAGAAGTTGTGATTCGTGAAGGAATTAAGATCACAGACCTTGATGTTTCTACTTACCGAGATGACATTTATACGCAGTATGCAAAAGTAACAATCGAAGCGCAGTTAGCATCTCAAAATTCCGTACCTGCTGATGATGTCAATGGATTTATGTATGAAATTTTGGTGCAACGCGCCCTAATGCAAAAACTAGCTCCGGGTGCCGATAAGCAAACTAGTACGAAAGCACTGTTTGATTACTTAACGAATTTGAGTCAAGAACTTAACGTGGAATTAAATCCTAGATTTGGTGCATGGGATCCGAGTAATCTCATGAGCAAACCAGGGGATAAAACTCTGGCAGTTCCGCTACCTATCTCATTAGGTTAAATGAGTATGAATTCATCTGTTGAGCAACTAGTCCAGGTGATTGACCAACTACGAAGTCCTGGTGGCTGTCCTTGGGATGCTGAGCAAACTCACGAGAGTTTGGCTCGCTACCTTTTGGAGGAAACTTACGAAGCTTTAGAGGCAATGGATCAAGGTGACTTAGGGTCACTGCGCGAAGAATTGGGCGACTTACTTTTGCAAGTTGTATTTCATGCTCGCATCGCACAGGAAACAGATGTCACATTTTCGTTAGATGCAATCGCGCAAGGTGTTGTAGACAAGTTAGTTCGGCGACACCCACATGTCTTTACTGATCTCGTAGTTACTTCAAGCGAAGAGCTAGAAGCTAACTGGGCCAAAGTTAAACAAGAAGAAAAGCAGCGAGAGTCCGTAACAGACGGAGTGCCACTGGCAATGCCGGCATTGCAACTTGCCACTCAACTCATTTATCGGGCTCGAAAAAGTGGAATTCCTGCCGGAGATTTAGAAATTAAAGAAGGCTTACGTAACGTGATTGGGGAAGTAACTCAGGAAAATATTGCTGCCTTACTAATTGCAACAGTTGAGCTTGCTCGCGAGGTAGACATTGAGTCTGAATCCATACTGCGCGCGGAAATGATGCGTTATCGAACCAGGGTAAGAGAATCTGAAGGCCTATAACTCACGGCCTTACGAGAGATTATTCAAAATTGCTAGACTTTAGGTAACGGTGGGTAAACCTCGCGGTTAAATTTTTTCAAGCTATTGGAGTTATTCTGTGTCAATCATTTCTGATATTAGAGCCCGAGAAATATTAGATTCACGTGGCAATCCGACAGTTGAAGTCGAAGTCACACTAGACGATGACAGCGTAGGTAGAGCAGCAGTTCCTTCTGGCGCATCAACCGGTGCATTTGAAGCCGTGGAATTGCGAGACGAAGATGAGCGTTACCTAGGTAAGGGAGTAATTAAGGCAGTCATAGCAATTGAAGATGAAATCATGCCGGCGGTAATTGGATTCGATGCCACCGACCAGAGATTTATTGATGACACCATGATCACGCTTGATGGCACACCAAATAAAGCCCGCTTAGGTGCCAATGCAATTCTCGGAGTTTCACTGGCTGTGGCAAAAGCAGCAGCGCAATCTTCTGGCTTACCGTTGTATCGATACATCGGCGGTCCAAATGCGCACTTGTTGCCAGTTCCAATGATGAACATCATTAATGGTGGCGCCCATGCTGACAGCGATGTGGATTTTCAAGAATTCATGATTGCACCAATCGGCGCTGATTCCTTCCATGATGCCTTGCGAATGGGCGCAGAGGTTTACCACTCCCTAAAGAGCGTTTTGAAATCTAAGGGACTTTCTACTGGGTTAGGTGATGAAGGTGGATTTGCACCTAACTTGCCCAGTAATCGTGCTGCACTCGAATTAATTTCTGAGTCAATCACAAAAGCTGGATTTAAGTTAGGTACCGAGGTTGCGCTGGCAATGGATGTTGCTGCTACCGAGTTCTTCCGAGATGGCAGTTACCACGTAGAAGGAACGGCTCGATCTACTGAACAGATGATTGAACTGTATGCCCAGCTTGTGAAAGATTTTCCAATTGTTTCGATTGAAGATCCACTTGCTGAAGATGACTGGGATTCTTGGGTGCATTTCACTTCTGTTTTGGGAGATCAAATTCAAATTGTTGGTGACGATCATTATGTTACAAACACTGAGCGCATTGCTAAGGGCATTGAACTTAAGTCAGCCAATGCACTTCTGGTTAAGGTAAATCAGATTGGCTCACTTACGGAAACGGCTGAGTCGGTTGAAATGGCACATCGCGCTGGATTTGCCACGATGATGAGCCACCGTTCTGGCGAAACCGAAGACACGACTATTGCAGATCTCGCTGTTGCCTTTAACTGTGGTCAAATCAAGAGTGGGGCGCCGGCTCGATCCGATCGCGTCGCAAAGTACAACCAGTTACTTCGAATTGAAGAAGATCTTGATGAAACGGCACGATACGCCGGACGCAGCGCATTCCCTCGTTTCAAGGGTTAGGCACGGCAGAATTAAGGCGTGGCATCTTCTCCAGGGATCACTCCCAGAATAAATGCGCGCGCAATTGCGATGATCCTTGCGGGCGTATTTATCATGCTGACTTTAGCGGTCCCACTTCGCGCTTTAATCAAAGAGCGACGCGATATCAAAGGGTTGGAACAGCAAGTAGTTTCACAGCAGGCCAAGATTGACGACCTTAATGATCGTCGGGCCCGACTCGCTGACCCCGCATATCTTCAAGCGTTAGCGCGCGAGCGACTTAACTATGTCTTCCCGGGTGAAATTGGCTTCGTAGTACTTGATAAAGAGACGAGTACTGCAATCACAGCCGTGCCAGGTGCACTGATTCCCAATGATGACTCTTCTTGGTACACCAAACTCTGGAGCAGTACCAAACTTGCTGATAAGCCACCAGCAGCCAACGATCCATTAGTTGTGCAATCCGGCGATCTACCTCAGTAATCGCATGCTGAATTTGGAAGATTTTGCAGCGGTGCGCGCCCAACTTGGCCGCGACCCAAGAAATGTGATTGAAGTCGCGCATCGTTGTTCCTGTGGGCAACCAGATGTCTTAAAAACTTCGCCTCGATTAGACGATGGCACGCCGTTTCCAACGCTTTATTACATGACGTGCCCCAAGGCAACGGGAGCTATTGGCACACTTGAAGCAAACGGTGTGATGAAGGAATTAGCTGATGCGCTTTCAGCAGACCCAGAATTAGCTGCAGATTATGAAACTGCCCATCAAATCTATTTGCAAGAACGTGAGGCTATTGAGCACGTGGAAGAAATTGCCGGGATAAGTGCTGGTGGCATGCCAACTCGAGTGAAGTGCCTACATGTTTTGATCGGCCATGCCCTCGCTGCTGGTCCTGGCGTAAACCCACTTGGTGATATTGCGCTCGCTATGCTCAAAGACTGGGGTCAGACTGGACCATGTGGAGGTGATGACATTGCGAGTGGCAGCAATTGATTGCGGCACAAATTCAATTCGACTTTTGATTGCGGATATAAAAGACGAAAAACTAACCGATGTCGTGCGAACCATGATTATTGTTCGACTTGGCGAAGGCGTTGATAAGACTGGAGAATTTTCTCAAGCTGCATTAGCCAGAACTTTTGCAGCAATTGATACTTACGTTGAATTGATTGCAGAACATAAACCTGAACTTGTTCGCTTTGTAGCAACCAGTGCGAGTCGAGATGTTTCAAATCGTGAGGTGTTTGTTAATGGGGTTATTGCTCGCCTTGGAATCGAACCAGACATTATCAGTGGCGATGAAGAGGCCTCACTGTCATTTGTAGGTGCAACTGCTGATTTGCAGAATTTTGATCCAGCTCCGATTGCCCCATATCTGGTTATCGACATCGGGGGTGGCTCAACCGAATTCGTACTGGGTACAACTCATCCAACTTCAGCCATCAGTACAAATGTGGGCTGTGTTCGAATGACTGAACGACATCTGGTTAGTGATCCAGTAACTGCAGATCAGATTACCGCAGCCACTGCAGACATTGACGCTGCCATCGATCAGGCATACCTTGCGGTTCCTATCGCAGAGGCTAAAAGTTTGATTGGCCTAGCCGGCTCAGTTACGACAGTTGCCGCCCTAGCACTTGGACTTACTGAGTACGATTCCGCAGCAATTCATGGCAGTCGAATTTCTGCTGCAGAAGTCCATAACGTCACCCAGGAATTATTGCGAATGACCCGAGCCGAACGCGCAACTTTAGGTCCGATGCACGAAGGTCGAATCGATGTGATTGGTTCTGGCGCATTGGTTCTGGATCGAATTATGGCTCGGACTGGGCTTGCTGAAGTGGTCGTTTCAGAGCGCGACATACTCGATGGAATTGCTCGAGCCTTAGTTTCTAACCCCAGTTAGGAACTTCTGGCATAACCTGTCAGGATTAAGCGGTGGAAAACACCACGCCCCTGTAGCCCAATCGGTTAGAGGCACACGACTTAAAATCGTGCCAGTGTCGGTTCAAGTCCGACCAGGGGTACCGGAACTTGGTGTTTAGAAAGCTAGATTTGAGGGTATCAATACCCACAAGTCGAGTGTCAAAGGACATTCAACGGGAGGAAAAAATGAGTAATCCAGTATTGGTTCGAGCAACCGGCGAAACCCTTAATCCAGAAACCGGTGCGGCAACCGCGGCTCCAATTTCTGGTGCCCGATTGACGATGGATGATGTCATCGTGAAAACTGGCATGCTGTTCGTTGTTCTTTTGGCTGGCGCATATGCAGGCTGGAATTTGGTTGCTACTACTCCGAGTGTGCTATGGATTTCAATGTTTGTCGCTATTGGCTTGTCGTTGGTTAACTCTTTTAAGAAAGAAGTTAGCCCGGCACTAATTGTTGCTTACGCAGTTGCTGAAGGACTTTTCATCGGAGGTATTAGTCGTTACTTTTCCGATGCTTATGCCGAAACTGCACCTAACTTAGTTAGCCAAGCTGTTATGGGAACCTTCGTGGCATTTGGTGTGATGCTTGGACTTTATCGCTCAGGGATTATCAAAGTAAATGGAAAATTCATGAAGATTTTCATGGTTGCAATGGTTTCCTACTTGGTGATCGGACTTGCCTCTTTCGTTTCGACTTTCTTTGGTGTTGGCGGTGGCTGGGGATTTTATGGCGGCCAACTGGGCATTCTGCTTTGTGTTGCCGGCGTCGGCTTGGCTGCCTTCTCATTAGTCGTTGACTTCGAACTCATAACACAAGCGATTAATGCTGGCGCACCAGAAAAAGAATCCTGGCGCATGGCATTTGGTTTGATGGTTTCGCTTGTTTGGCTATACCTAGAACTACTGCGCATGCTAGCAATTTTGCAGGGTCGTGACTAATTAATTTGTCATTAAAAGCAGGGGTTGGCTTCGGTCGACCCCTGCTTTCATATGCGAAAAAACTAAATCCTTGGCAAAGTAGAGGCATGAGCGAAACGCACTTAGTTTTAGATACGGACATCCGCGGCCCATGGCAAATTGGTACTGAGGTTATTTACTTTGGCATGGGTTGCTTTTGGGGAGCGGAAAAGAAACTCTGGAAAATTCCCGGTGTTATTAGCACGGCAGTTGGTTACATGGGTGGCACCGCAAGTGAGCCCACCTATCCGATGGTTTGCACGGGCACTACTGGTCACTCGGAAATTGTTTTAGTTGCGTACAACCCAGCACAAACTTCGGTTTATGAACTACTTAAGTGTTTTTGGGAAAATCACGATCCAACTCAAGGTAATCGCCAAGGTAACGACATGGGCTCGCAGTACCGTAGTGCGGTTTATTGGACAACACCTGATCAGGAACTTTGGGTTAAAGAATCGCGAAATGCCTACAACGAAGTATTAAATGGCAAGGGTTTTGATCCAATTACAACTGAACTAGCTCCAGCATCGAATTTCAAGTTCTGGTACGCCGAGGAATATCATCAGCAATACTTAATCAAAAATCCAAACGGCTACGATTGCCATGCGCATACTGGAATTTTGTTGCCGGAAATTGCAACCCTAAGCAGTTAAAGTTTCCGCAAGTTTTGGTTTGCGGGTTTCGGGCATAAACCAAACTAAAACACTTGTTGCGCTCGCAACTATGAGACTTGCTATGAATGGCCAAGCAAAACCACTAGTTGAATCCGCAAGGAGTCCAAACAAAAGTGGACCGATGATTATGCCCAGATCGCTCATCATTTGAAAAGTTGCAACCACTGGGCCTCCCTTACGCCCGTCAACCACGTCACCAACTACAGCTGAAGGAGCCCCGCCTAGGAATGCGGCGCTAACTCCCATAGCAACCATGGCACTGTAAAAGCCAAGCAAGGTTTCGCTGGAGACTAAACAGAGCATGGAAACAACTAGAAACAAAGTTCCAATAATCATTGCTGGCTTGCGACCTTTAGTGTCAGTCATGCGCCCGGCTGGAAGTAAGAGCGATGCCTGTACCACGCTGGTAGCTAAGAACCCATAACTCGAAGTTGCAGGACTCTTATGCAGCACTGAAACTACAAAGAGCGGGATTAAGGCCGATCGAAGCCCAAATGAAGTCATTCCGTTAGAGAGATTTACTACAAGTGCAGTCCAATACGCCCGTAACTTTAGGGCAGCGCGCAGTGGCATAGCAGGTGCTTTAACCTCATTCGATTCTGAAGCGTCTTTGGTTGGATGTCCAAGTCCTTTTGGCAGTGCAAAGTATGCAGTTAACGCAGCCAAGCTAAGAGTCGCCGCATAAACAAAGAATGGCGCCCGAATACTAATTCCAACAACGAGTCCACCGACGGCTGGGCCAGCCAGGCCGCCAAATAGAAACCCACTTTGATAAGTACTGGCAGCCCGGCCACGATGCGCGGAATCTACAGTTCGGAGTAGCAAAGACATTGAAGAAACGGTAAACATTGCTGAACCAGTGCCACCAAGGCCGCGAAGAAAAATTAGTTGTTCAAAACTTTGTGAAAAACCAGCCAAGGCACTCGAAATCGCAACAATACTCAGGCCAATCCACAAGACACTTCGCTCGCCAAATTTATTAATCAGCCAGCCGCTAGGTGCAGCACTAATAAACCGCATAAATGCGAAGACGCTGATTACGGAACTTGCTGCGAACGCAGATACTTCGAAGGTTTTTGCAAAGACCGGAATGATTGGTGCAACAATTCCAAAACCTAGCGCGACACAAAAAGCAACTGCCGTCAGGACTGCAACTTCACCGGGAAGATCTTTAAAGTAACGATCGAGGAGTTTACGCATTTAGTAATAAGTCACAATTTCAAAACCTTGCGCAACAATTTCTGCCAGGATTTTTTCTCGATGTTCGAAACCTCGGGTCTCTAGTTCTAATTCAACGTCCACTTCACTAATCGCCAGCGCCGGGTTCATGCGAGTGTGTGAGGTTTGAATTATGTTAGTTCCCATTTCTGCTACACATGCGACAAGCTTTGCAAGGGATCCTGGTTGGTCTGTCAGTCGGACCTGCACCATAAGAAATCTGCCAGAGGTTGCTAGTCCAGTCCTAAGCACGCGGTTAAGTAAAAGCGGATCAATATTGCCACCTGACAAAGTCGCAACTACTGGTCCTTGAAATGCAGACGGATCGTCCAATATTGCAGCCGTGGCAGCAATCCCAGCAGCTTCAACTTGCAGTTTGCTGCGCTCTAAAGTTAGAAGTAGCGCTCGGGCAAGTGATGCTTCACTTACAGTTCTAATCTCATCAACGTGTTGTTGGATTATCTGGAACGGAACGTCGCCAGGTTTTCCAACGGCGATGCCATCAGCCATAGTGGTCATCTTGGGCAACATCTGTGGTGAGCCGGCCGCGAGTGATGGCGGGTACGCAGCTGCCATTTCAGCCTGGACACCGATTACTTTTATGTCGGGGCGCAAACTCTTGATGGCAAGTGCCGTTCCGGCCAACAGCCCACCACCACCAGTACAAACAACAACGGTTCTCACGTCAGGATTTTGTGCCAAAATTTCAAGGCCCATAGTTCCCTGGCCAGCAACAATGTGTTCATGATCAAACGGGTGAATAAACACTGCGCCGGTTTCGTTAGCAAAGTCACTAGCGGCAATCAGCGCTTCATCAATAGTTTTGCCATGAAAAATTACGGTTGCTCCGTAACCAAGAGTTGCTTGGTACTTGGGCAGTGGTGCACCTACTGGCATAAAGATAGTTGCCTTAATTCCCAATATTTGAGCAGCAAGAGCGACACCTTGGGCATGGTTACCAGCACTTGCAGCAACAACTCCGTTAATACGCTGCTCGCCACTTAGCCGGGCAATTCGGTTGTAGGCCCCACGAATTTTAAACGAACCAGCGCGCTGTAGATTCTCACATTTGAAGGTGACATCAACACCGTATTTCTTTTCAATCCAGCCTGCTGGAATTGAAGGCGTCTTTCGAATCACACCATCAAGCAGTTTTGCGGCTTCATTAATGTCTTCAAGATTTACTGGCTGCACACCTCAATATTGGCACGCTCTGGCGTAACAATCTAATTTCCCTGCTTAACTAGTGATTTGGCCCTACGAGGAAAGAACGGATTTTGAAGGTCATTTCATTGGTAAGTTAAGGCTATAGATAAATACTCATAAGGATTTAAGCAAACATGACACTGGCAATAAAAGCATCAGGACTGGCAAAGGCTTATGGAGATGTTATTGCGCTCAATGGAATCGACATCGAAGTTGAGCAAGGTACAGTACTGGGCCTACTCGGACCGAACGGTTCGGGTAAAACGACAACCGTAAGGATTCTGGCAACGCTGCTCCAAGCGGACAGCGGCACTGCCAGTGTTGGTGGCTTTGACGTAGTAACTCAGCCAGATCAAGTTCGTAGTGTCATTGGGCTAACTGGTCAATATGCGGCCGTAGATGAGTACCTAACTGGACGCGAAAATTTGGAACTCTTTGGTCGGCTTTTTCACTTGAGCAAATTTGATGCCGCAAAACGAGCAACTGAACTACTTGATCGATTTGATTTGTCAGATGCCGCTGATCGTGGGATCAAAGGTTATTCAGGAGGCATGCGTCGCCGTTTAGATTTAGCTGCTTCTTTAATTGGTCGACCAAATGTTTTATTTCTTGATGAACCAACTACAGGTTTAGATCCTCGAAGCCGTCAAGGCATGTGGGCAGTAATTGAAGATTTAATCGCAGAAGGTACAACCGTTCTACTTACAACGCAGTACCTCGAAGAAGCCGATCAATTAGCAAATCATATCGTAGTTCTCGATCACGGAAATGTAATTGCAAAGGGAACATCCAATGAACTTAAAGCACAAGTGGGCGGTGACCGCATCGAAATTGTTGTTGAATCAGCAAGTGATGTGGCAAAGGCCGCCTCGCTAATTCAAGAATTTGGATCTGCACCGGCCACCACTGAAGAAGTTGTCAAGACAATACTTCTTCCAGTTGCTGGTGGATCAACTGCAATCGTAAACATTGTTAGAAAACTTGACGAAAACAAGATTGCGATTGCAGACATTGCACTACGCAGGCCAACACTTGATGATGTATTCCTAAGTCTTACTGGGCATGCAACTGAAGATAACCAAGAAATCGCGGGGCCTGCCAAGGGACGTCGTGGACGAAAGGCCAGGAGCTAATCATGAGCGCTTTGACAACACAATCAGTAAAGGAATCTGCTGCCCCGCGTCCGCGTTTTGGTTGGCTGATCACGGATAGCATTTCAGTTTCTCGCCGCCATTTATTAAAGATCACGCGTGTACCTGAATCACTATTCTTTGCATTGATTCAGCCAGTTATGTTCGTACTGCTATTCGCATTTGTATTTGGTGGAGCAATTGATGTTGGTCCAAATGGTGCGCAGTCTTATCGAGAATATTTAATTCCAGGAATCTTGGCTCAGACCGTTATGTTCGCCGTGGCAGGAATCACGGTCGGAATTACCGAAGATGCCAGCAAAGGAATCATGGACAGATTCCGATCCTTGCCAATGCGACCTGGCGCCGTGCTAGCCGGTCATACTTTGGCTTCATTACTGCAAAATGTTTTGGTAATAATGATTCTGTCAGTTACTGGTTTTGCTGTTGGCTGGCGAATCCATACCGATGCCTCCCATGCTGCATTGGCCTACTTAATGTTCGCTTCGTTCGCCTACGCCATCACCTGGGTTGGCGCTTGGATTGGGCTCCATATGCCAAACTCGGAAGTTGCTGGCACCGCAGGTCTTGCTTGGATTTTCCCATTTACTTTCGCATCTAACATCTTTACCCCAGTTGCCACGATGCCAAGTTGGCTGCAGCCATTTGTTTTATGGAATCCCGTTTCTTGTCTAGCGCTGGCTGCTCGCAAGTTATTTGGAAATCCAACTCCATTGCTTGGAGATTCATTTCCAGAAAGATACCCAGTACAGCTTTCGTTTGCCTACTGTTTCTTGCTATTAGCAATTTTCGCGCCACTAGCAGTGCGAGCATTTAAAACTCGCAATAAGTGAAACTAAGGAACGTAAAGTTCTGCTGCAACGATGATGATGCGAAGCGTTTTGCCTGAGGGAGTTTTGTAAGAAATCTCAGCACCGACTTCTTGATTAAGTACCGCTGCGCCCATCGGGCTAGTTGGTGAATAAACATCAATCGAGGTGTGAGCCGCTTCCTCGCGTGATCCAAGTAGAAAAGTTTCGGTGTCATCTAGATCTGGAAAGTTAACCGTGACAACCATGCCTTGCGAAACTATGCCCTCCTCAATTTCGGGAGTTCCGATTTGCGCAGCTTCAAGCATCTTTGTTAACTGTCGAACCCGGCCTTCATTTTTGCCTTGCTCTTCTCGTGCTGCGTGGTAGCCACCATTTTCTTTTAAGTCGCCCTCTTCGCGAGCGGCAGTAATACGTGCCTTTATTTCTTCGCGAAATTCACCACTACGATGCTCAAGCTCAGCTTTAAGTCGGTCGAATGCCTCTTGAGTTAACCAAACTTCGTTCATTCGATAGACATTACGCGTATTTAGCCAGTTGGTGCGACTCCTGGTGGGACCTGGTCTGGAATTTTCACTCCTGGCGGGAAATTTGCGGGGGGAACCCGCAGGTTTTGGGAACTCGAACAACCCAGCACCTCAGCCAACACCGCCTGCCCATTAGTGGTTAAAGGGTAGGTAATCTGCTGGTATTTGGTACCGCCAGGAATCGTAACTGTTGCATATCCAACGTCAGATCGGGAAACATCTTGGGCTCGAATCACGCAGTAAGAAGTTAATTCTGGGCCTCGAGCAAGCTCCCAAGTCACATCTACTTGAGTTGGCGAAACAACTTGGAAAGTAAGAAGCTGGCCATTTACGCTCGGGTTTTGTTGGCGAAAGGTTGCGTAAGCCAAACTTCCAGAAACTAACCCAGCAATCAAAATCCCGATTAGAACTGGGACCACACGCCTTTTGCGCACACCATACCGAAGTTGGATGTGGGATGGGAGGTCTCTATCGTTTGACATTCTCCCTCCAGAATACGGCCTTTGACGGGATGGTGGAGAATAGAGGTATGCCAGAACTGAATGTACAGATGCCCGTAGCTGGCGAACCACTTCGACTTCTTGCAGTTCATGCTCACCCTGACGACGAATCCAGCAAAGGTTCAGCATCCACTGCAAAGTACGTGAGTGAAGGTGTACAGATCATGGTCGTGAGTTGTACAGGTGGAGAACGCGGCGACATTTTGAATCCAGGATTTGAACTGGGGGAGAGAAATATTTCGGATGTCCGAAAGTCAGAGATGCAGCGGGCTGCTGAAATTCTTGGGGTCTCCCATCGCTGGCTCGGTTTTGAAGATTCTGGGTGGCCAGATGGTGACCCAAAGCCACCACTGCCCGAAGGTTGCTTTGCTGATTTAGCTTTAGAAACCGTCAGCGCACCTTTGGTAGCCATAGTTCGGGAATTTCGGCCTCATGTAATTACTACCTATGACGAAAATGGTGGCTACCCACACCCTGATCACATTAGAACCCACGAAGTCTCGATGTATGCCTGGGAAAAAGCGGCAGACCCGAATTATGAAACTAGCCAAAAACCGTGGGCTGCCGCAAAACTTTATTATCACCATGGATTTTCAAAGGCGCGCGTGCAAGCTATGCATGATGCTTGTGGCGCATTAGGCATTGAATCCCCGTATCAGGAATGGCTAGATGAGTGGGAAGACGAGGACCTAGTAACTAATCGCGTTACTGCGCGCATTGATTGCGCAAATTGGTTCCAGGTTCGTGAAGCAGCACTTAAAGCTCACGAAACTCAAATCGATCCAAATGGCAGTTGGTTTGCAATTCCAAATGAAAAACTTGCTGAGATTTGGCCAACTGAAGATTATGAACTTGCTTTTTCACGAATCGGTGAAATTGTTGAAGAGACTGACTTATTTGACGGCCTTAGGGGAGCGTAGATGTTTAGATTCATTAATTCAATTTCAGGATCTTCGCCCGAGCCCTTTCCTTCTTCAACCGAATTTGATACCTCTAAAGTAAATCCAGGTCCATTAGGTGGAATTGTCTTCCTGTTTTTAACGGTGGCATTAGTAGTCCTGTTGTTTAGTTTTAACCGACACATCAAGCGAGTTAATTTCGAGCAGGACGATTCCGAACAATAACAACCATGAGTCGGTATTTCTCACTTCGCTTATTAGCGATTCATGCACTTGGGGCTATTTCTATTGTCACATGTCTGGCATTGGCGAATTGGCAATGGAATAGAGCGCAGGCTTACATTCCAACCAATGACGTATCAGTGAAAACTTTTGAAGAACTAAGTCCATTGCGGAACTACCTTCCGGCTTCTTCAGTAGGGGTTCCAACTACCGTTACCGGCACTTGGCAGCCAGATGAAAGAATTCTTATGCCAGAGCGCGTCATTGACGGTAAGTCTATGGTCAATCCCAAGCCTGAAACTGAAGTAATAGCTGAGTGGGTTGGTCCAGTTGGATACTGGGTTGTCGACATCATGGAATTATCCGATGTTTCTAGTTTGGGTGTAGTTCGTGGTTTCACTGAAAATCCAGATCAGATTGCGGTTGCGCAGGGTGAAGCAATGGTTACTGGCGTTATGCAGCCAAGTGAAGACGTTCCTGGCCTCAAGTTAGTTAACAAAATCAAGCCCCTTACCACCAAATTAATCGTGGCAAATTCCAAATCCATTGCGCATGATGGCTACTTAGTTGCAACCTCAAGAACCCAGTCATTAACTCTAGTCAGCCCAATTTTTACCGAACCTGTGGTCAGCGGACTTAACTGGCGCAATGTTGCCTACACATTTAACTGGATCATCTTTGCCGTGATTGTTGGGATGATGTGGATTCGAGTGACCCGTGACGAGCTCGAATTGGCTCAATTGGCACAAAGTACTGCAGACTTAGGTCATGACAATTAATCGCGAAGAGTTTGCCACGCAATGGATGTTCTACCGGATCATGGCGCTAGTAGTCGGAACAGTACTCCTGGTATTGACGATTTTGTTGATTTGGGTTCGAGTTTTAGATAATCCAAAGCCGTCGTTCTATGCAGCTTCTTGGACTGCTCATGGGTATTTGTTTCCGGTTTATGTTGTTGCAACCTTCATGCTTTCAACCAAACTGAAATGGTCGCTAGGGAAAACAATTTTGATCATGTTAGCGGGCACAATTCCATTTATGTCATTTCTCACGGAGCGACGGGTTGCTAAGGAAGTTTCCCAGAGCTAGGCATAGCTATTTCCAACGATGCTGGCCTTCGGGTTCATCGGCCCAAGAACGCTCATCTTCAAGCGGTTCAACATGTGTTGTGATAATTGCATCTGGAAGTTCAGCAATGATTTCGGCTTCTAGCTCTTCAGATAAATCGTGGCCCTTTTGAATGCTCCATGCCCCTGGGACCAATACGTGCATCGAGACGAATCGCTGACGCCCAGCTTCTCGAGTCTGTAACGCGTGGAACTTAACTTCGTCACTCTCGAACTTTGTAAGTACTTGCACAATCTTTAGGTGATCGTCATCGGAGAGCGCTTTATCCATAAGGCCAGCGGTACTTGATCGCAGCAAGTTAATGCCAGTGACAATTATGTTTAGTCCGACAGCCAAGGCAACTATGCCGTCAAGTCGATTCCATCCTGTAACTACTACGAGTCCAACGCCGACAATCACACCGACAGAAGTCCACACATCAGTTAGCAGGTGTTTACCGTCTGCCACTAAAACTGGTGATCTATGAAGTTTGCCAGTGCGCAACAAAATCAATGCCGTACCGCCGTTAATCACTGCAGCGAGAGTCGAGATTGTTAGTCCCCAACCAATCTGTTCAAGTGGCCGCGGTGAAATTATTCTTTCGACTGCAGTGAAAACAATAATCAACGCAGCGAGCAGGATCATGAATCCTTCGATTGAGGCTGAAAAGTATTCTGCCTTGCCGCGTCCAAAGTGATGCATGGCATCAGCTGGCTTCATTGCCGTTCTTAATGCCAGTAAAGCAATGACGGCAGCAAAAATATTTACGGTAGATTCCAGCGCATCGGAAAGCAGGCCGACAGAGCCAGTTGCTGACCAGGCCGCAATTTTCATCGCAAACACGACGATGCTTACGATGATCGACATCCAAGCAAATTTTGCAAGGTTGACCGGTGCGCTGCTTACTGGGGTTGTAGCCATAACTTTATTGTGTCAGATCAGGTTTGAAGAATTGCCTTGCAGCCAGTTTTACTCAGAGATCCCGAATCGCGCATGGATTTTCTTTAGTGGCTTCGGTGCCCACCAATTCCAGTCACCAGCAACGCGCATCAATGCTGGAACAAGTAATCCGCGGACAACCGTTGCATCCAGCAGAATGGCAAAAGCAATTCCAAGCCCCAACATCTTGATACTTGTAACTCCACTTGTCATGAAACACGCAAATACAATCGCAATCAAAACTGCGGCTGCCGTAATAATGCGCCCAGATTTTTGCAACCCTATGCTTACTGACGTAGTCGTGTCGGCACCATTGTCATGTTCTTCCTTAATTCTGGAGAGCAGGAATAATTCGTAATCCATTGACAGCCCAAATGCCACAATGGCAACTAAAACCAAAGTAGAGGTGTCCAGGGCTCCGGTTACCGTGAAGTCACCAACTAACCAGGCGGCATTACCATCTTGGAAAACCCAAACTAGTACGCCCAGCGTTGCTCCGAGGCTTAACATATTCAAGATAACGGCCTTGATGGGTAGGACTGCACTTCCAGTAAACAAGAACAAGATTATTAAAGTCGCAACGACAAGCCAGACAAGAACACCAGGCAAGGTTTTTGAAATCCCATTTTGGGAGTCTGTGAATACAGCCGCTTGCCCACCAATTAAAGTACCTTCAACCGGAGGATGAATTGCCCGAAGTCTTGCAATAAGACTTTGCGCATCTAAATTCCTTGACTCAACATTGGTGTACAACGTGATTCGATGATGGGTTGCCGAGGCAGTTACTGCTTGCTCCGGAGCAACTGGTGTTACCGTGTCGCCCTCAAGGTAAGTGTCACTCGTGATAGCGCTAACCACGTTTGGATCGGCCACCAATTCTTTTGCATATTGATCGACTTGGGACACAGAAGCTGAAATTGGCACTAACACTTCGACTGGAATTCTAGGTTCAAAGCGCGTGCGAATCTGATCGGATGCGATCGCAGCTGGATTGCTTGCTGGCAAGACTCGATCGTCCACTTGGCTAAACTTTGCATCCAGTGCTGGCAACGCAAGTGCCACAAGTATTGTCACAGTTCCTACGATTACCAGCCCTGGTCGCTTCATGACACCGGTAGCAAGGGCGGACCAGGCGCCGGATTCTTTTGGTTTTAGATCCCCACGTCTAACTTTGAATTTATCAACATTGCGGCCAAGCAAAGCCAGTGTTGCGGGAAGTGCTATCAGCGAAGCAACAACTGCGAATAACACAACACTTACGCCTGCGTACGCAAATGACTTTAGAAAATATTGCGGGAACATCAACATTGATGCCAAGACGAGAGTAACTGTAAGCCCCGAGAAAAATACTGTGCGCCCCGCCGTTGATACGGTTTTTATTACTGATGCTGCTACATCATCGGTTTGTGCTAATTCTTCGCGGAATCGATTAACAATTAATAAAGCGTAATCAATACCAAGTCCAAGACCTAATCCAGTGATCAGATTAAGAGCAAAAATCGATACATCAGTAAATCGAGTAATGACATAAAGTACTAAGAAACTTCCAGTTATTGAGCCGAGTGCTACCACCATTGGCAAGCCAGCTGCAATCGCTGCCCCAAATACAAAAAACAGCATCAAAATATTTAATGGAATTGCAATCGCTTCGGCAATTTTTAAGTCGTTCTCAATTTGACCATTAATTGCTTTATAAAGAACTTCAATACCGCCGACGTAGACTCGAGTGCCGGCTGATTCTTTGTCGTAGGTATTTTGAATATTCTTTGCCGTTGTTGCCGCTTGTTCGGGATCAAGACCTTTATCAAAATAAACCAGCGCGATACCGGCATTTCCATCAAAACTTTTCATACTTGGTTGACCAGTACTCCAGTATGAAACGATGGATTCCACATTTGCTTCGTTAGCAACTTGGGCTAGTAATTTATTTGCAGCCTGCACCGAGGCAGGGTCGTCGATGTTGGCTAAAGTATCGACAACCAAAATTGCCGAAGCATCTCGTGAATTAAAGTCTGATCGAAGCAGTCGATCTACAGCAGCAGAATCACTACCTAAATCGTCATAGCCTTGACTCTTTAGCGAGCCGAACATGCCCGCACCGATTACGCCGGCAACAAGAATTGAAATTAAATACCCTACGAAAACACCTTTACGGTGTCGGACCACAAACTGGCCAATGGATTCAAACACAGTAATGCCTCAAATAGCTAAAGGAGATGATGTTTACTTGGTTAGTTTACTTTGGTCGTTTTGGTGTTTGAGACCAAAACTCCCAGTCGAGCATCACGCAATTTAGCACGATATGCCACAGTCAATTTATTAGCACCAGCAGAACGATTAACCGCCCATTTTCCTGCCGCATCAGTTTTAACTGAGGCAATCTTTTTCCACACTCCGTTGCTATTCTTTCGTTCGATAATTACGGTAACTCCCGCGTAACTTGGGGTTACTTTGCCAGAGACTGAAAACTTGGAATTTCGTTTAACTAACTTAGGAGCACTGGTAGCGATCGTGCCAGCCATTTTTACCTGTTGAGTGGATGTCTTAATTGTCCCTTTAGCGTTTGTTGCAGTAATTCGTAATTGATGATCGCCCGGTGAAGGTCCATTCCAAAGGATGGCCCATGAACCCTTCAAGTTGGTCGTTGCAACTGAAACAGTTTGCCATTTTCCACCAGCTTGTTGTTGCAATTTGACCGTAGCACCAATCTGCGATGGAACTACTTTTCCAGTGAACTTGTAATCAGTTGGAGCTATTACGGTCGTAGGCCAGTTAACTTTTGTTACTGAAGTTAGTTCTCGTGGTGTTGCGTCAATTGATCCTGGCACCGTTGCAACTTCAGGTGAGATAGCTGAAATGTATGTTGATTTAGTTCCAAGCACGCCACGTAACTCGTCAGGTGTTACTGGCTGGCCTGGAGCAATCGTGAGTGTTGTTATGTTGCCGGCCGAGTCGGAAAGATTTAGTTTGCTAATGCCACCAGTCAAATAGTTTCCAGTAACTGTCATGGACGCAACGTCGGCTATTGCAACGCCTTGAGCTTGAAGCTTTGAAACTAAAGTCGCTTGATCTACTGTGTCCGTCCAAGTCGAATTGCTGTTGTTAACTCGTGGATCTTGAGACCAATGATCATCAACGCTGACTAGATAAGGAAATGCCGAACCCCAGACTTCAGAAGTAGGTTGTGATTTCCCACCCGTGGAAGATGAATAGTAGGTAGAGATTATCGATCCTTTGTACCGCACTACATAAGCCGTGTTTCGATCAACAATAGTTGCCTTAACTGCCGCAACCCATCTGCTACCGCTTGTACCAACTTCTTTGCTATAACCAATAAACGACTGGTCAAGTGTTGAAGCGTAAATCTGACATTCACATCCGGATCGCTCTTTTGTTTTTTTCACCGCATATGATCGCCCAGCAATTGCCTGAGCTTGCATGGCAGCCTCGGACCAAGATGATGGAACTTCACCAAGTCCAAATAAATATTGATCTGATATCCGTAAGACATTGACCACAACTAAATCAGCGATCTCATCATCGAATGTGCCGGAAGAAATTTCCAGAGTGCCATAACGATATCTATTGGAGCAAGCATTTGGCGCGCAACTTAATGTTCCAAGTTTCGAAACGGCTGTTGAAGATTTTGTTGCTGACTTAACGTGTATAACGGTGTCTGAATTGACCCAAGTTAAAGTTATTTTTGCACCAGACCCCAGCGTCACACCATCTGATGTAACCAGAGTGCTGCCATTTAATGTTGTGAATGTGACGACGACGGCCGGGCTAATCGGAATCGGAGCCAGAGCATCAATAACAACATTGAAAGCACCTCCTGTTAATTTGCCGGGTACCTGTTCACCTCGGACTGCAACAACTCCCTGATCCTGCAAAAGCCCAACCCGAATTTTGGCTGCTGGCAAAGCAACTGCATCGACAGTGGTTCCCGAGTAATAATGCGTAAGGATTTCCGAAGCAGTGAATCCGTCAAGCCCCATACCTTGGGCGCCATATTGACTCATGCCGACACCATGGCCAAAACCTGAACCGGTGATAGTGAAGCGAGCCGGAACTTGGACGGCAGCGGCACCGCGGGCGACACTGACTAAACCACCTGCAAGAAAGGTGGCTATTGCCGCAGCAATTAAAGATTTGGAGAATTTGTTCATGTTCTCGCGTTCAGTGGGGGAAGCTTCCTTTCAAAACTAACACAGTAAATCTGGGTAAATCGGGAAGCACAATCCCAAAAATCAACATAAATTAAAAAAAACCCCCCCGATTCTCTTGATTTAACGCATCTGATTTCAAGCCATTGCAGATTGTGACTTACGATTAGAGCAGCGCATTCGCGCAAATCTGATTAAGAGCAAGGACTTATCTGTGAGCGTTCTAGACAAAATTCTTCGTGCTGGCGAAGGAAAAATTCTGCGAACTCTGGAGTCACTTGCCGGCCAGGTCAATGCCCTAGAAGAGCACTACGTTGCTATGTCTGACGAGGAATTACGTGGACTCACGGCAGACTTTAAAGTTCGGATTTCAAACGGGGAAAGCCTTGATGATCTATTGCCAGAAGCTTTTGCTGCCGTGCGAGAAGCCAGCAAGCGCACCTTAGGTCAGCGTCACTACGACGTTCAGTTGATGGGTGGAGCAGCGCTTCACTTGGGGAACATTGCTGAAATGCGAACTGGTGAAGGTAAAACGCTTGTTTCAACTTTGCCAGCATATTTAAACGCGCTCTCGGGTCGCGGAGTACACGTAGTAACAGTTAACGATTACTTGGCCGCTCGCGATGCGCAATGGATGGGCCGCGTGCATCGCTTCTTAGGTTTAGAAGTTGGCACAATTCTTTCTGACATGAGTCCCGAGCAACGCCGAGTTTCCTACAACGCTGACATTACTTATGGCACGAACAATGAATTTGGATTTGACTACCTTCGAGACAATATGACTCTTGACCCTGAAGATCGGGTACAACGCGACTACAACTTCGCAATTGTCGATGAAGTCGACTCGATCTTGATTGATGAAGCCAGAACTCCACTCTTAATTAGTGGACCCGCCGACATTGCTACTAAGTGGTACGCCGAGTTTGCACGTTTAGTTCCGCGCCTAACTCTAGATGCCGATTATGAAATTAATGAAAAGAAGCGAACTATTGGCATTTTGGAACCAGGTGTTGAAAAAGTTGAAAACTGGTTAGGTATCGAGAATCTTTACGAGTCAGAAAATACTCCTCTTGTCGGTTATTTAAATAATGCAATTAAAGCATTAGCGCTGTTCAAGAAAGATAAAGACTATGTCGTAATGGATGGCGAAGTTCTTATTGTTGATGAGCACACCGGACGCATTCTGGCTGGCCGCCGTTACAACGATGGAATGCATCAGGCGATCGAAGCTAAAGAAGGCGTAGAGATTCAAAACGAAAATCAAACGCTAGCGACTATCACAATTCAAAATTGCTTCCGCATGTACGACAAACTCTCCGGTATGACTGGAACTGCAATGACAGAAGCTGCAGAATTCCAACAAACCTACAAACTTGGTGTGGTTCCAATTCCGGCTAATCGTCCGGTACAGCGCACGGATCAATCAGATTTGGTTTACCGAACTGAGGACGCAAAGCTCAAGGCTGTAATTGCGGACATTGAAACCAAACATCGCGCGGGTCAACCTATTTTGGTGGGAACAACTAGCGTCGAAAAGAGCGAACTCGTTTCAAAGTATTTGACTCGCTCCGGTATCCCGCACGAAGTCTTGAACGCGAAACAACATGATCGCGAAGCCACAATCGTTGCCGAAGCCGGACGTAAGGGCGCAGTAACAGTTGCCACAAACATGGCTGGCCGTGGCACCGACATCATGCTGGGCGGTAATCCAGAATTCCGTGCAGCTCAGGAGCTGGAACGACGTGGCCTGGATCCCGTAGAAAACCCGCCTGAATATGAAGCTGCATGGCCGGCAGCGCTAGAAGCAGCAAAAGCAGCTGTTGCAGCTGAACACGATGAGGTAGTTGGAGTCGGAGGACTTTACGTACTGGGAACAGAGCGTCACGAATCTCGTCGTATTGATAATCAGTTGCGCGGACGATCTGGACGTCAAGGCGACCCAGGTGAAACTCGCTTCTACTTATCCCTCGAAGACGACTTAATGCGATTGTTCAAGGGTGACATGGTCAACTCCTTCTTACAGCGCTTCAACGTTCCCGACGATGTTCCAATTGAAGCCAAAATGGTGACCAATTCAATTCTTTCGGCACAAACTCAAGTTGAAGCCCAGAACTTTGAAATTCGCAAAAACGTTTTGAAGTATGACGAGGTCATGAACCTACAACGTCAAGTTGTTTATGGTGAGCGCTCCAGAGTGCTAGATGGCGAAGACATTCAAGAGCAGATCAAGTCATTCATTAGTGACACTATGGCCGCGTATGTCGCAGCCGAAACTGCTGAAGGATTTCCTGAGGATTGGGACTTGCAGGCGTTGTGGACGGCGTTATCGTCGCTTTACCCAATCGAGATTTCGATTGATGACATGGTGAAGGCAGCAGGTGGAGATCCAGCAGACCTATCAGCTGAATTCATGACAGCCACCTTGCAAGAAGATATAAATCGTGCTTATTTAGCACGGGAAGCGGAGTTGACTCCGCCGGTCATGCGCGAACTAGAACGTCGGGTAATTCTTTCAGTGCTTGATCGTAAATGGCGAGAGCACCTTTACGAGATGGACTATCTCAAAGAAGGTATCGGACTGCGCGCAATGGCTCAGCGAGATCCACTTGTGGAATACCAGCGCGAAGGCTTTGATTTATTCGTTGCCATGATGGACGCCATTAAAGAAGAATCCGTTGGCTACTTGTTTAATGCCGAAGTTACCGTCACCCCACATGTTCACAGTGATGGTGAAGAAGACGAAATCGAATTAGAAACTAAAGGTTTAGCAGCCCCTCAAACTCCAAAGTCGCTTCAGTACTCAGGCCCGAGTGAATCAGGAGAAGTTAAAACTTCCTTAGTAAAAGCCGATGCTTACGCAAACACTGGACGCAATGAGCCGTGCCCATGTGGATCGGGCAACAAGTTCAAGAAGTGTCACGGCGCAGCAAGCTAGTCATACGGGCTAAGAATTGCTGGAGTTATCCAGCAATACAAATGTGCCTAACCTGCCGAAGCTACTCCGGCAGTGCCCACATCAATGTGGTCGCCCGCCATCGGCCATCCAAACCTTCAAGACGAAGTGCCAAGGCAAATGATCGGTTCTGTGTCCCAAACACCGAACTTACTTCAGCAACACCATCATCAGTTTCGTGTACGTGAATACTTCGCACCCCTAGTTTTGGGAGCTTGTTTCGAGCCACTTGGTTTTGTAGCTGACTCATAACTTCCGGTGTGATCCATCGATTTAGTTGAGCTGCGGGTCTCGAGCCATTTACAACTTCAACCAATGCATAAACAAGTCGCATCGACCATTGTCGGGCCGAAGGCAAATCGATTCTGGCAGTGGCCTGTGGATCAAAACTGTCAGGTCGATTTTCAGCCATTCGCGGCGGCACGTACTTAATTGCATTCGCGCCGTCCGTTGGCCATTCAAACGGAAGCGTTTCTTGGAACCCATGCTTGGTTCGCACTGGCAAATTAATGACGTTGCCTGGCTTATATTGACGTGCACCTGGCGCTGGTAGCGCGTAGATAATTGCATTCATTGTTTCCCCCCGAAACGTTTAGCAATCACAGCACTTGCAAACCCTGCATGTGCCTGCAAGTGCTGCTTGGTGTTTTTATTACCCAAAAAACTCCAGTACAAACTTTCTAATTTCTCTTTTATTGCCTGTCAATGCCTGCAACTGAATTCAACTAAATCTGTGGATATCTCAAATTGGTTATCCACAGCCAAGGAATCTGCCCAGCCCCAAGACCCGACTTCGGATGAAATATCACAATGGAACCGGCCGAATTCGAATCCTCACTTATTTCCGAACTAAATCGCGTCCTATTACAGGCTGCCGAAGAAGTTGAGTCTGAAGAACGCCTGGATCTGGCTTATGAAGTTTTGGAAACCGTTCGATTTGAACAAGCCCATATTTCCTGGCTAGATCGATTAAGAAATACCGAAGGTCCGGTTGAGTTACGTCTCGCTCATAATCAATTACCTCTGGTGGTTGGTGAGGCGAAGCATGTAGCTGAGCAATTTATGATTTTGGAATCTGCCACGGCGCAATTTCTAATTAACTTTGGGTTCGTGGCAGCAGTGGCTGGACTCAGTGAGCTCTCCCAAAACCCTTCGTCACCTGATGTAATCAAGTGGCTGGACAACGTTTGGTTTCACGATTTAACAGAACATCGGGAAGCTAGTACTTGGTATTTGATCGGCGATCAAAAATTCGAAGGATTTTGTCGACGCACAGGTTTTGATTCTTTGGATGTCGAAGTAAATTCTAAAATTTTCACTTTTCCAAAACAATCAATTGTTGCAATTCGAACCCTCACGGCTAATAAAACGCATTAGCGAGGATTTTGAATAACGAATTCGGCTGTTGAGGAATACAACTTTTGAATATAATTCTCTAAAGTGGCATCTTCCACTCGCCATTGACCGCGCGCACCGATCTTTATTGCAGGTAACTCACCGGATCGAACCAGGGTATAAACCTGCGCCGGAGCAATGTTTAACAGCTCAGCAACATCACTGAGTGTCAAGAATCGGGTAGTCATTTCTAAATCATGACGGGTTTGCGAATTGGCGCCCGTAAGTTTTCCACAATTGCTCAGAGTGACCGTGAATGCAATTACAAACTATGTGACGATAGGTAAAAGTTTGGGGGAACGTTATGGCAATTCCAATTCGCATTGGTCAAGCAGGGCAAATTAAGTCGATTGCAAAAACAAATCGAAGGACCAGGGATCCAAGACTTTGGCTTGGCATCCTGTTTGTTTTTGCGGCTATGGCTATTGGACAAATAGTGGTGACTAGTGCCTCGGCTCGAGTCCCTGCGGTGACCCTAAATTCAAACATTGCGCAGGGCGCTCTAATTCAGGAAAGTGATGTCAGCGTAGTTCAGGTTTCTGTACCGTCAACCGAAAATCTGATTTCGATTCCGAGTGACGTTATTGGAAAAGTTGCAAGCACCGATTTGTTTGCAGGTGATTTGGTGAGCATTAATTCGATTTCGACCAAATTTGCGTCAGATGCTCGTTCAGTAAGTGTTCCAATCAGAGCTGGACACCTACCGCAGGTGAACCCTGGTGAAAAAGTTGATATTTGGATGACTCCAAGTCTTGATGGAGTAGCTCTGCCTGGGCCAGCCACTTTAATAATTCCAAATGCCGTTATTTCAATCTCCCCAGAATTTGTTGATGCTGGAATGGATACATCAGTAACCGTATTGATATCGCAAGATCAAGTTCAGGTATTAGTGCAGGCAATGCGAGAC
>Ga0136641_1000182_pt1 | contig 27015 bp, 21 predicted proteins | sample EliLak1302023Y_FD_115312 | JGI IMG/M metagenome (GOLD analysis project Ga0136641, IMG submission 115312) | Freshwater microbial communities from Elizabeth Lake, Yosemite National Park, California, USA - 13020-23Y | ecosystem: Environmental > Aquatic > Freshwater > Lake ...
ATCCCGGCGCTGGTGCTGAACGCGCGCAACGACCCGTTCGTGCCCATCGCATCCCTGCCCGGCGCTGCCCAGCCCGGCGCCGCCCCTGTCGGCCGCCACGTCACGCTGTGGCAACCGGCCCACGGCGGGCATGTCGGTTTCCCCCACGGGCGGCCGCCAGGGCATGTGTTCACGATGCCGCAAGCCGTCAGCGCCTGGCTGCACGAGCACGGCTGATGGCGCCCTAGGCTGACACGCATGGATGCCATCGTCGAAGCGGCGCTGCGCAAGTGGCCCAACGTGCCGCATTGCCACGGCTGGCTGGCCCTGGACGCGCGCGGCAACTGGTACATGCGCGACGAAAGCATCCAGCAGGCGGGCCCCTTTGCGCAGGTCAAGGGCAGCCGCATCGAGCACGACAAGCTGCGCGCCTTCATCGAACGCAACTACGCCGCTGACGGCAACGGGGCCTGGTTCTTCCAGAACGGGCCACAGCGCGTCTACCTGCAACTGGAAGCGGCACCCTGGGTCTGGCGCGTGGCCGACGCGCCAGGCTGGCCGTTGACCAGCCACACCGGCCAGCCGGCCCGCCTGCGCAGCGCGTGGCTGGACGAACAGGGGCGGCTGTTCCTGGACACCGACATCGGCTACGGTCTGGTGCACACCCTGGACATGGGCCTGGCGGCACAAGCCGTCGAAGCCGGCGCCTGGCTGCCGGCTGAATTGCCGTTCGCGCAGATGCCGGGGCGCTTCGGCTACGTCTTGCAGCCGCAGCCCCAAGCCGCCTGACAGGCGTCTGCAGCGATCATCCGCCCGCATTGCGCCATCACCGAACCGGTGGATGCAGAGGGACGCAAAAAAACCGCCTCCAGGGCGGTTTCTCTTTGTGCGGCGCAGATGCCCGGGTCAGGGTGCGCTGGCGGCCGACGCAGCGGGAGCCGGCGCCTTGGGCTCGTCGAACTTGGCGCCACCCTGGTTGGCCATGTAGACCACCGCACGGCCGACTTCGGTGTCGTTGTACTCGCCGCCGCCCTGGGCACCCATGGCGTTCTTGCCCTTCAGCGCCGAATTCAGCAGCGCTTCGTAGCCGGTCTTGATGCGCGGCCCCCAGGCAGCGGCGTCGCCGACCTTCGGGGCTCCGGCCACGCCGTTGGCGTGGCAGGCCGAGCACTGGCCGGCGAACACCTGCTGGCCGGTGCGCAGCACGGTCGGGACCGAGGGATCGCGCACCGTCACCTTGCCGATGGGCTGCAGGCGCAGGGCCACGGCTTCGGCCTGCAGGCCCGTGCTGCCGGCCGCCGTGCGGGCGCCCATGTCGACGTAATTCACCAGCAGGATGATGACCACGATGGGAATCACGAAAGACGCGACGACGGTGGCGATCAACTGCTTGGACGTCTTGATGGGGCCTTCGTGCGGCAGGTCGTGGCCGCCTGCTTCGTCGTTGGCGTGATGGGGCGTGTCGCTCATGAAATCCTCAAATCCAGCCTGCTGAAAAGCCGCCAGCACGGGCTAGCGAAAAGCCGTTGATTATAGGGGCTGACCCGTGAAGGCGCGACCCGCAGGCCGCGCCTCAGACCCCGCCCCGGGCCCGGCGGTAGAATCCTGGGTTACCCCGTGCGACCGTGGTGAAGTGGATATCATTGGGCCCTCCGAAGGCTTAGTCGCAAGTTCGATTCTTGCCGGTCGCACCAGCCTGCTGCCCTGAAAGCCAGGCCGGCTCCGGTACACCACTGGGCCGCTCTGCCCCTGTCGGTCTTCTGCGGGCGACAGCGGGCTGCGCAGGGGTGAAGACCATGAGACACAAGCTCGACAGCCATCGCGGCCCCCTGATGGCCCTGGTCGCCGGCGCTGCGCTGCTCGCCGGCTGTGCCAGCAAGCCGGGCTTGTCGCCCGGCCGCGACGGCCCCGGGCTCTATCCGCCCGCCAACCTGGCCAGCGTGCCCGACGCCCGACCCCGCGTGGAAGCGCTGCGGGTGGGTGGCCCGAACAAGCCCTATGAGATGCTGGGCCAGCGCTGGGTGCCCATCACCGGCGACCAGCCGCTGGACGAGACCGGCGGCGCGTCCTGGTATGGCCGCAAGTTTCACGGCCTGCCCACGTCCAGCGGCGAGACCTACGACATGTACGCGATGACCGCTGCCCACCGCACCATGCCCATCCCCAGCTATGCCCGCGTGCGCAACCCGGCCAACGGCCGTGAAGTCATCGTGCGCATCAACGACCGCGGCCCGTTTTCCAGCGGCCGGGTCATCGACCTGAGCTACACCGCGGCGCTCAAGCTGGGCGTGCTGGCTGGCGTGGTGCCGGTGCAGGTGCACCGGCTCACGCACCGCGAGATCCGCGAAATGCAGTCGCAGTCGCGCGAAGCAGAACGGCCAGACTGACGCCTCCCGCGACGCGAAGGCAATCCCCAAGTCGGTAGGCCCCAGCCACTTGCCCGGGCCCCGTTTTGCGCCGATGCTCGACGAGCCCGCGCCCCAGCGGTGACGACACGCAGCATCCGGAGCACAGCAGCCATGGCCACCGACGACACCCTGCCGATCACCTTTTCCGTTCCCGGGCTGAGCGGGCCCATCGTGCCGGCGGCGGCCAGCCGTGGCGCAGGCGGCCCGGCGGGCGTGGTCATGCCCGGGCAGGTGAAGGCTTCGGTGCGCGTCGGCGTGCAGCGCGACGCGGGCGCGCCGGTGCGGGCCACCGCGGTGCCGGGCGAGGACATCGTCGCCCTGCACATCGAGAACGGGCCCGTGCTGTACCTGCACCCGGCGACGGCGCGCGACCTCCTGCGCGGTGCGCAGTCCAGCAGCGGCACCGCGCGCGGCGACGCGGCGGGTGACGAGGTGGCGGTGTCGCTGGCGCTGCCATGGCCGGGTGCCGGCGTCGAGGCCGGGGTCGGCGACGCCAGCCGGGGTCTGGCGGACATCGGCCGCATCGTGGTTTCGGGTTTCCAGGTGCTGACCAGCCCCTACAAGGGGCAGCTTGCCGATTTCGCCGCCGGGGCGGTGGTGCAGAAGGTCGATGGCCAGGTCGATGCCGGCGTCTATGCGCTGCGCCCCGACCGGCTCGACAAGCTCAAGGGCAGCGGGCGCAAGCTGAGCCCCGTGCCGGCCGCCAGCGAACCCATGCTGGTGCTGCTGCACGGCACCTTCGTCGAGACGGTCAGCACCTTTGGCAAGCTGTGGACCGGCCATGGCAGCAGCGTGGCCCAACTCTTCGAGCGTTATGGCCAGCGTGTTTATGCGCTGGACCACCCGACGCTGGGCGCCAGCCCCATCGCCAATGCCCGCACCCTGGTCGACGCGCTGCCGACCGGCGCCCGGCTGCACCTGGTCACGCATTCGCGCGGCGGCCTGGTGGCCGAGGTGCTGGCCCGACTGGCTGGCACCAAGGGCGTGCTGACGGCGGCCGAACTGGCCTTGTTCGCCGACCCGGCCTACGCCGGCCAGCAGCGCGAGCTGTTCGATCTGGCCGATCAGGTGAGGCTGAAGAACGTGCAGGTCGAACGCGTCGTGCGCGTGGCCTGCCCGGCGCGCGGCACGCTGCTGGCTTCCAAGCGGCTGGACGCCTACCTGTCGGTGCTGAAGTGGACGCTGGAGGTGGCCGGCCTGCCGGTGCTGCCGGCACTGGTCGACTTCATCGGCGAGGTGGCGCGCCGCCGGGCCGACCCGTCCGAGATCCCCGGCCTGGCGGCCATGATCCCCGGCACACCCCTGGTGAACTGGCTGAACGCCGCGCCCAAGGCCCTGCCGGGCGACCTGCGCGTGGTGGCCGGCGACCTGCAGCACGGCAGCACCATCGGCAGCTGGTTGAAGTCGCTGCTGGCGGATGCCTACTACCGGACGGACAACGACATCGTCGTCAACACGAATTCGATGTATGGCGGCGCGCCACGGGCCGGTGGTGCCACCTTCCTGCTCGACCAGGGCCCGACGGTCACGCACTTCGCCTACTTCGAGAACGACAAGACCGCCAAGGCCGTGGTCAGCGCGCTGATCGAGAGCCCGCCGCCGGCCGGCTTCCAGCCCATCGGCCCGCTGTCCTGGGCCGGCCAGGACGCCAGCGGTGAACGCGGCCTGCTCGACGAAGCCACGGCCAGCCCGGCCGACCCGCGCAAGCCGGCGGTCTTCGTGCTGCCCGGCATCCTGGGCAGCAACCTGAAGCAAGGCGACGCCGACGTCGCTGCGCGCATCTGGCTCAGCCCGCGCCTGATCGGCGGCTTCAACCGCCTGGCCTACCAGCCCGCGGGCGCCGACGGCGTGCAGGAAGACGGGCCCATCGGCGCCGTCTACAGCGATCTGACGGCCTTCCTGGCGGCCAGCCACGAGGTCATCCCCTTCGGCTACGACTGGCGCCGCCCCCTGCAGGAAGAAGCCGCCCGCCTGGCCGTGCGGGTGAAGGCCGCGCTGGACGCCCGCGCCACGACCAAGCAGCCGGTGCGCATCCTGGCGCACTCGATGGGCGGCCTGCTGGCGCGCACGCTGCAGCTGGTCGACCCCGCAACCTGGACGCGGCTGATGGCCCACGCCGATGCCCGCCTCGTGATGCTGGGCACACCCAACGGTGGCTCGTGGGCACCGATGCAGGTGCTGTCGGGCGACGACACCTTCGGCAACGCGCTGGCGGCCATCGGTTCACCCTTCGCCAACCGCCAGGCGCGCACGCTGATGGCGCAGATGCCGGGCTTCCTGCAGTTGCAGGCCAAGCTGCTGGACGAGCAGCAAGGCCTGGCCCTGGCCGCCACCTGGCAGCAGCTGGCCGACGACGACGTGAAGCGCGAGGAAGACAAGAACTGGTGGCACCGCTATGCCGGCGAGGCGATGGCCGCGGTCTACACCTGGGGCGTGCCGCCGCAGGCGGTGCTGAAGCAGGCGCAAGACCTGCGCGTCCAGCTCGACGCCCAGGTCGGCAGCGCCCTCCAGGCCTGCGCGGACAAGGTGCTGCTGGTGGTGGGCCAGGCAGCCACCACGCCGGTCGGTTTCGAAGTCGGCGCCGACGGTTTCACCTACCTGGAGTCGGCCGACGGCGACGGCCGTGTACCCCTGGCGTCGGCCCTGCTGCCCGGCGTGCGGACCTGGAAACTGGACTGCGAACACGGCAGCCTGCCCAGCGCGCGGCAGGCCTTCGACGCCTATGCCGACCTGCTGGTGCACGGCAACACCTCGCGGCTGCTGACGCTGGCCACCCCCGCGGCGGGCGTGTCTCGCGGCGTTGCGTCGGCAGCCCGGGCGGCGCCGGTTCTGCGGCGCAACCGGCCCTCGCGCCGGCCGGCTTCGGCGCTGCCGCCGGGCGGCGCGAACGCCGTCCTCGGCCGGGCTGCCGATGCCGATGCCGACGGCTATCGGCTGACGCCGGCCCGGCGGCCTGCGCTGGTGCCCTTGCAGGTGACGATGCTCAACGGCAACCTGACCTTCGTCAAGCAGCCGCTGATGATCGGCCACTACCGGTCGCTGACCCTGACCGGCACCGAAGCCGTGGTCGACCGCCACCTCGGCGGCGCGATGGGCCAGGCGCTGCAGGCCGGGATCTACCCCAGCGACCCGGGCACCCAACGCACCTTCTTCAACCGCCAGGTCGACCCGGACAACCCCTGGCGCGCACCGCGGCCGGCGGCGGCCATCGTCGTCGGCCTGGGCGAGGAAGGCGCCCTGACCGCGGCGCAGCTGGAAGCCACGGTCTGCCAGGGCGTGAAGGCCTGGTCACAGCGCGGGCATGAAGCGGGGCACGGGGCCGACGACCCGATCGAACTGGCGGCCACCCTGCTGGGCAGCGGCGGGCTGGGCGTTTCGGCCGGTGGCGCGGCGCGCGCCATCGCCCGCGGGGTGTGGCTGGCCAACCAGCGGCTGGCCGGCGTCGGTTGGCCGCTGATCACGCGGCTGGTCATCGTCGAGTGGTACCTGGACCGCGCGGCCGAAGCCTGGCGCGGCCTGCGCCTGCTGGCCGAGGCCAACCCCAAGGCCTACGCCATAGACGAACGCATCAGCAGCGGTGTGGGGCCGCTGCGCCGCCAGCCCGAAAGCGGCTACCGCGGCGCCGACTACGACCTGATCAGCGTCAGCGGCCCCGCCGAGGGCCTGATCGCCTTTGCGCTGGACACGCGCCGCGCGCGCAGCGAGGTGCGCGCCCAGCACACCCAGCCCACGCTGGTGCGCAAGCTGGTCGAGCGCGCGGCCACCGCGCGCAGCAGCGACCCCCGGCTGGGTCGCACCCTGTTCCAGCTGCTGGTGCCGCTGGAACTCAAGCCCTTCCTGAGCGGCACCGACCGCGCGGTGCTCAAGCTCGACGGCCGCACGGCTCCCATCCCCTGGGAACTGCTGGACACCGAACCGGCGGACGGCAACAGCGTCGCCGCCAGCGTACAAAAGCCCTGGGCCATCCGCACCCAGCTGCTGCGCACGCTGAGCACCGGCACCTTCCGCAACAACCCGCTGGACGCCAACGCCGAAGACGCCGTGCTGGTCATCGGTGCACCGAATACCGAAGGCACAGCCTACCCGCCGCTGGAAGGCGCCCAGCGCGAAGCGCAGGCCGTGGCGGCCTTGCTGGGCGGGCCCGGCGGCGTCGCGCCCAAGCTGCTGTTCCCGCTGGTCGACAAGAACGAATTCGACGAGATCATCGGCGCGCTGATGGCGCGGCCCTACCGCATCGTCCACGTCGCGGGCCACGGCGCGCCCCAGCAGTTCGACGCCCAGACCAGCGAGTTGCTGTCCAGCGGCGGTGTGGTGCTGTCCCAGGGCGTCTACCTGGGCCCCGACGAGATCGAAAAGCTGGAAACCGTGCCCGAGCTGGTTTTCGTCAACTGCTGCCACCTGGGCGGGCATGAGGCCAAGGACACCCTCAGCGTCAAGCAGCCCGTGGCCTTCGCAGCGGGCGTGGCCGACGCGCTGATCCAGATCGGCGTGCGCTGCGTGGTAGCCGCCGGCTGGGCGGTCGATGACGAAGCGGCCGAGATCTTCGCCTGCAGCTTCTACGGCGCGCTGCTGGCCGGCCGGCCTTTCATCGAAGCCGTGGCCCAGGCCCGCGAAGACACCTGGAGGCGCACGCCGCACAGCAAGACCTGGGCGGCCTACCAGTGCTACGGCGACCCGAACTGGACCTTCCGCCGCAACACCGGCGACGCCCAGGCCAGCACGCCCGACCCGCGCAGCTCGGCCCATGGTGTGGCCGAGGGCATCGCCTCGCCGGCCGGGCTGGCGCTGGTGCTGGAAGACCTCGCCGTCCGCACGCGCTATGCCACCGGCAACGTGGCCGGCGAACGGGAACAGGCCCGTGCCCGGTTGCGGGAACTGCAGGAGCACCACGGTGACGCCTGGGGGGATATCGGCGCCGTGGCCGAGGCTTACGGCGTGGCCTGGGAAGTCGCGCAGGACAGCGACGCCGCCATCGCCTGGTACGGGCGCGCGCTGCGTGCCAACGACGCCAGCGCTTCGGTGCAAGCGCACGAACAGCTCGGCAAGCTGCTCGTCGAACGCGCCTGGGGCCTTGCCCAGGACCCCAACACCGACGCAGCCACAGGCAGCCTGGTGCGCGACGAACTGGCCACCGCCCTGCGCGAACTGCAGACCCTGGCGGCGTTGCAGCCCACGGTCAAGCGGCTGACCCTGCTGGGCCAGGCCTGGCAGCGCCAGGCGCAACTGCAGGCTGCCCAAGGGATGGCCGGCGAAAGCGCGGGCTCGCTCGGCATGGCGCTGGAGGCCTACGAAAGTGCCGAAACCCAGGCCGCCGACGCCAACGACCCCCGGCTCCACGAAGCCGCCTTGCGGCGCATGGCGGCCGAGCTGGTGCGGCATGCCGGCGACAAGCCGGGGCACCAGCTGGACAGCGCAGCCACAGCCCGCGCGCGGCGCAGCCTGCTGGCCCGACACGACAGCGAACCCGACTTCCGCTGCCATGCCCAGCTGATCCAGCTGGACCTCTTCGAAGCGCTGTCAGCCGGCACGCTGGCCGAGCGCCAGCCCGCGCTGGCCGCGGCCTGCGCTGCGGTACACGCCCAGGTCGCCGCGCTGCCGCGCTGGACCCAGGTGCTGGACGCCGTCGGCTGGGTGCTGGAAACGCCGGCGCTACTGAAGAACGCCGCCAACCGGGCGGCGGCGGGGAAGTTGCTGAACCAGCTGCGCGGCTACGCCCGGCTACCGACGGCCTGACCGGCAGGCCGGACGCCGGGCTGGCTCGCTAGCGCCCGCCCGTCACATCCAGCACCGCCCCGGTGGTGTAACTGGCCTCGTCAGACAGCAGCCAGACGATGGCCGCGGCGCATTCATCGGCCGAGCCGGCGCGCTGCATGGGCACCAGAGGCGCCATCCGCGCGGCGCGATCGGGCTCGCCGCCGCTGGCGTGGATGTCGGTCTCGATGATGCCCGGGCGCACCGCGTTGACGCGGATGCCCTCGGTGGCCACCTCGCGCGCCAGGCCCAGCGTGAAGACGTCGATGGCGCCCTTGGCCGCCGCGTAGTCCACGTACTGGCCGCCGGCGCCCAGGCGGGCGGCGGCTGAGGACAGGTTGACGATGCTGCCGCCGCGCCCGCCCTCAAGGCGGGTGCTCATGCGCTTGACGGCTTCGCGCGCGCACAGCATGGAGCCGATGACGTTGACATTGAACATGCGCTGCCAGCGCGCCACGCTGCCGCCGTCGATGCGCGCAGCCACGTCGACCACGCCGGCGTTGTTGACCAGGCCGCCGAGCCGGCCGGCTTCGGCGTCGATGCGGGCGAACATCGCCAGCACAGCCGCTTCGTCGGCCACGTCGGCCTGCAGCACCAGCGCGCGGCGGCCCAGTGCCTGCACCTGGGCCGCAACGGCCTGCGCGGCGGCTTCGTCGCGGGTGTAGCTGATGGCCAGGTCCCAGCCGCGGGCGGCGGCGCGCAGGGCCGTGGCGGCACCGATACCCCGGCTGCCGCCGGTGACGAGAAGTAGGGGGTTCATGTCCTGATGTTAGGCAAGCGGCGGCTGGGCTAGAGTGCTCGTCATCCCGAGGAGACCCGACCCATGCAAAGACGCCAGATCCTGCTGGCCGGCGCGGCCGCGCTGGTGATCGCACCGCGTTTCGCGCGGGCGCAAGCGCTGGAAAAACCCAGACTGACGCTGGCGGTCGGCGGCAAGAACCTGCTGTACTACCTGCCCTTGACCATCGCCGAGCAGCGCGGCTATTTCAAGGCCGAAGGCCTGGACGTCAACATCGTCGACTTCGCCGGCGGCGCCCGCGCCCTGCAGGCCCTGGTCGGCGGCAGCGCCGACGTGGTCAGCGGCGCCTTCGAGCACACCGTCAACATGCAGGCCAAAGGCCAGCGCCTGCGAGCCTTCGTGCTGCAGGGCCGTGCGCCGCAGATCGTGCTGGGCGTGAATCCGAAGACTTTTGCCGGCTACAAGACCCCGGCCGACCTGAAGGGCAAGAAGATCGGCGTCACGGCGCCGGGCTCGTCAACCAATGTGATGGTCAATTTCATCCTGGCCAAGGCCGGTCTGAAGCCCTCCGACGTCAGCATCATCGGCGTCGGCGCGGCCCAGGGCGCGGCGGCCGCGATGCGCGCCGGGCAGATCGACGCCTTGAGCAACCTCGACCCGGTGATCACGCTGCTGCAGCGCAGTGGCGACCTGAAGATCGTGTCCGACACGCGCATCGTGGCCGAGGCCGAACGCGTCTTCGGCGGGCCGATGCCGGCGGGCTGCCTGTACGCGCCGCAGGGCTTCATCGACAAGAACCCGGCCACCGTGCAGGCGCTGGCGAACGCCCTGGTGCGCGCCGACAGGTGGATACAGGGCGCCGGGCCCAGCGAGATCATCACCAACGTGCCCGAGAGCTATCTGCTGGGCGACCGCGCGGTCTACATCGACGCCTTCCTGGCCGCCAAGGGCGCGCTGTCGCCCGACGGCAGCTTCCCCGAGAAGGGCGCCGACACGGCCCTGCGCGCGCTGGCCAGCATCGACGCCGAGATCGGCAAGACGCAGATCGACCTGGCCGCCGTGTGGACGAATGATTTCGTGAGACGGGCCAACGCCAGATACCCGAAAGGATGAGCGCCATGAGCACCGAACTGATCCTCGAACGCACCGTGCCCGTGCCACCCGCTGCGGTCTGGCGCGCCTGGACCGAACCCGAGCTGCTGATGCGCTGGTTCTGCCCGGCGCCCTGGCGCACCGAAGACGCGCAGATCGACCTGCGCCCGGGCGGCCGCTTCAGCTCGGTGCTGGTGGGCCCGGACGGCGAGCGCTTCGCCAACGAAGGCTGCTTCCTGGAAGTGAACGCGCCGCACCGCCTGGTGTGGACCAGCGCGCTGGGGCCGGACTACGTGCCGCTGGCCATCACCGGCGAATTCGCCTTCACCTGCACGCTGACCTTCGAAGCCGTGGACGGCGGCACGCGCTACACCGCACGGGCCGCGCATGCGGACGTCGAAAGCGCCGCCAAGCACGCGGCCATGGGCTTCCACGACGGCTGGGGCAAGGCGCTGGACCAGCTGGTGGCGGCCGTGAGGGGCCACGTTGCCGAAGGCTGAGGTGCGGGCGCTGCAGGCATGACGCCGGCCCAGGTCATCGTGCTGGCGATGCCGGTCTTCCTGGTGCTGATCGCCCTGGAAATAGCAGTCGACCGCGCACGGGGCAGCCAGACCTATCGCCTCAACGACGCGCTGGCCAGCATGGGCCTGGGCGTGATGAGCCAGCTCAGCGCGCTGTTCACGGCCTTCTTCACGCTGGGCGTCTACACGCTGGTCTTCGAGCACGCCGCACTGTGGCGGCTGCCGGCCGACAGCCCGGCGCTGTGGCTGGCTGCGCTGCTGGCCTATGACTTCCTGTACTACTGGAACCACCGCGCCGGCCACCGCGTGGCGCTGTTGTGGGCCGCCCACGCCGTGCACCACCAGAGCGAGGCCTACAACCTCAGCACGGCCTTGCGCCAGCCCAGCAGCTACTTTCTGTTCAGCCCGCTGTTCTACCTGCCTTTGGCCGTGGCCGGCGTGCCGCCGCTGGTGTTCGCGGTGGTGGGCCTGGTCGACCTGCTGTACCAGTTCTGGGTTCACACGCAGCAGGTCGGCCGGCTCGGCGGGTTCGACCGCTGGTTCTGCAGCCCCAGCAACCACCGCGTGCACCACGCCGTCAATGAACGCTACCTGGACCGCAACTACGGCGGCATCCTGATCGTCTGGGACCGCCTGTTCGGCACCTACGTCGCGGAAGACGATGCCGAGCCCATCGTCTACGGCACCCGCGCGCCACTGCGCAGCTTCAACCCGCTGTGGGCCCATCTGCAGGTCTACGCCGGGCTGGCGCAGGACTGCTGGCACAGCCGTTCGGCGGCCGACAGGCTGCGCGTCTGGTGGAAGCCACCCGGCTGGCGCCCGGCCGACGTGGCGCAGCGTTTCCCAAAGCCCGCCTTCGACCTCGCGCAATGCCGGACTTACGACCCGCCGCTGCCGCGAACGACCGCCGCGCTGGCGGTGGCCCTGTTCGCCGTGGCGCTGGGCGCAACCAGCCTGCTGCTCTGGCACGCGCACCGCCTGGCCGGGCCGCAGGTGCTTGTGGCGGCGCTGGGCCTCGTCGGCCTGCTGGGCGCCATCGGCAGGCTGACCCAGCCGCGGGCTGGCGCGGCCGCCGAGGGCGCAGGCGGTCTGGACGCCGCGCGATGACTGCGCCGGCGCTCGAGCTGCAAGCCGTGTCCTGCACCTTCGTCAGCCAAGGTGCGCCAGGCCAGCGCTACACCGCCGTGCGCGACGTCAGCCTGACGGTGGGCGCCGGCGAGTTCGTCGCCGTCGTCGGCCCCACCGGCTGCGGCAAGAGCACGCTGCTGAACATGGCCGCCGGCCTGCTGGCGCCCAGCACGGGCACGGTGCGGGTCTTCGGATCCGTGCTGGCCGGCATCAACCGCCGCGCCGGCTACCTGTTCCAGGCCGAGAGCCTGATGCCCTGGCGCACCGCGCTGGGCAATGTGATGGCGGGCCTGGAATTTCGCGCTGACCGGCCTCGGCGCGAGGCACGGGCGGTGGCTGAAGACTGGCTGCGCCGCGTCGGCCTGGGCGGCTTCGACGACCGCTACCCGCACCAGCTGTCGGGCGGCATGCGCAAGCGCGTCAGCCTGGCGCAAACGCTGGCGCTGGACCCCGACATCATTCTGATGGACGAGCCCTTCTCGGCGCTGGACATCCAGACCCGGCAGCTGATGGAAAACGAAGTCCTGGCGCTGTGGGCCGCGAAGAAGAAGGCGGTGCTCTTCATCACCCACGACCTGGACGAAGCCATCGCCATGAGCGACCGCGTGGTGATCCTGTCGGCCGGCCCAGCCAGCCACCCCATCGGCGAATTCCACATCGATATCGCGCGGCCTCGGGATGTGGCCGAGATCAAGACCAGCGCCCGCTTCATCGACCTGCACGCCGCCATCTGGGCGGTGCTGCGCGACGAGGTGCTCAAGGGCTACGCGCAGCAATTGCTGGTGAAGGCGGCATGAAGCACCTGCGCCTGTGGCAAGCGCTGCTGCTGATGGCACTGCTCGCCTTCTGGTGGGCCATGACCACGCCCGGCCTGCTGCCCAACGTCCTGTTCGACAACGACAAGCAGGCGGCCTTCTTCTTCGGCGAACCGCTGAAGGTGCTGGCCCGCGTGTGGGCCTGGTTCGTGCGCGACGCCGACGTCTACCCGCATCTGGCCGTGACCCTGGTGGAGACGCTGCTGGCCTTCGGCGTGGGCGCCACGCTGGGTCTGGGCGGCGGGCTGTGGCTGGCGCTGAGCCCCTTGGCCAGCGCGCTGCTCGAGCCCTATGTGAAGGCCCTCAACAGCATGCCGCGCATCATCCTGGCACCCATCTTTTCGGTGTGGTTCGGGCTGGGCATGGGCAGCAAGGTGGCGCTGGGCGTGACGCTGGTGTTCTTCATCGTGTTCTTCAATGTGTACCAGGGCGTGAAGGAAGTCAGCCCGGTGATCCTGGCCAACGCGCGCATGCTGGGCGCCAGCCCCAAGCAGTTGCTGCGCCATGTCTACCTGCCCAGCGCCACCAGCTGGGTCTTCAGCAGCCTGCACACCAGCGTCGGCCTGGCCTTCGTGGGCGCGGTGGTGGGCGAATACCTCGGCTCCAGCCAGGGCGTGGGCTATCTGATCCTGCAGGCCGAAGGCAGCTTCGACATCAACACCGTGATGGCCGGCATCGTGGTGCTGACGGCCTTCGCGCTGCTGATCGACGCGGCCGTGGGGCGGGTGGAAAAGCGCCTGATGAAGTGGCAACCGCGGGCGGGCGAGAGCGAGTAGCTGTAGCGGCCCGATTCAAGCGCGGCCGCCGCGGCACCGATATCGCAGGGATGAGCGATCCCGCCATCCCCGAAAGCCGCCGCCGCCTGTTGCAAGGCGGCGCGGCGCTGGGCGCTCTCGGCGCCCTCGGCGCCCTCGGCACCTGCGCCAGCCTGGCCGGCTGCGCCAGTCCGGCCGGCCGCGTCAGCGCGGCGGCGGCGGGCTTCCCCGCCGTGCCGCCGTCCAGCGCCGACCGCCTGACCCTGCCTGCCGGCCACACCGCCACGGTGCTGGCCGCCTGGGGCGAACCGGTCGGCCTGGTGGGCGCCATGCCGGCCTGGCGGCGGGATGCGTCCAACAGCGCCGCCGAGCAGGCCGTGCAACTGGGCATGCAGCACGGCGGCTTGCAGTTCCTGCCGCTCGACGGTTCGCGCCGCGGCCTGCTGGTGATGAACCACGGCGGCGCCAATGAGGGCCTGCTGCACCCGCGCGGGCTGCTGGGCTGGACCGCCGACCAGGTGCAGAAGTCGCAGGCTGCGCAGGGCCTGTCGGTCGTGGAAGTGGCGCTCGACCCGGCGTCGGACCGCTGGCAGATGGTGCGGCCCAGCCGCCACGCCCGGCGCATCACGGCCGCCACGCCGGTGGCTCTCAGCGGGCCGGCCGCCGGCCATGCCCTGCTGAGAACGGCCGCCGACCCCAGCGGCCGGCGCGTCCTGGGTGCACTGGCGGGTGGCGCCGTCAGCACCACCCCCTGGGGCACCTGCCTGAGTGGCGAGGCCGCCTTCGCCGACCCCTTCAGCACCGCCGACCAGCCGACGCAGCACGAACGCCGCTTCGGCCTGAGCCGCAACCCGGGCGGGCGTTGGCATGGCTTCGATGAGCGCTTCGACAGCGTGCGCCACCCCAACGAAGCCAACCGCTTCGGCTGGATCGTGGAATTCGACCCCGCCGACGCGCTGGCGGTGCCCGTCAAGCGCACCGCGCTGGGCCGCGGCGCCCACGCTGGCGTGGTCGCGACGGCCAGCGGCGATGGCCGCGCCGTGGTCTACCTGGCGGACGGCGGCGCCTTCGAGTACCTCTACAAATTCGTCAGCCGCGACCGCATGCGCCCGGCCGTCGGTGGCCGCAGCGCGGCGCAAGCCAATGCCGACCTGCTCGACGCCGGCACCCTGCACGTCGCGCGCTTCGACGCCGACGGCAGCGGCCGCTGGCTGCCCCTGCTGCACGGCAGCGGGCCCCTCACGGCCGCCGCTGGTTTTGCCAGCGCCGCCGAGTTGCTGGTGAAGACGCGCCAGGCCGGTGACGCCCTGCGCGCCACGCGCCTGGACCGCGCCCAAGCGCTGGCCAGGGACCCGGCCAGCGGCTGGGTCTACGCCGCGCTGGCGCACAACACGCAGCGCGGCGCGCCCGGCGAGGCGCCGGCCGACGCGGCCAACCCGCGCGCCGACAACGCGATGGGACACATCCTGCGCTGGCGTGAAGAGGCCGATGCCGGCGGCGAGCGCTTGCGCTGGAACCTGCTGCTGCAAGCCGGCGACCCGGCTGCGGCACGCCCCGAACACCGCGGCACCGTCCAGGGCGACGCCTTTGCAGCCCCTTCGGCGCTGGCGCTGGACCGTCGCGGCCGCGTCTGGATCGCCACGGGCCTGGCCGCGGACGCACCCGGCCCGGCGGACCGGTTGCGCCTGGGCAACAACCAGTTGCTGGCCTGCAACCCGGCCAGCGGTGAGGTGCAGCGCTTCCTGACTGGCCCGGTCAACGCTGCCCTGGACGGTGTGGCCTTCACGCCCGACGGCAGCACGCTCTTCGTCAACGTCAGCCACCCGGGCGCAGCACCCGACGGGCGCAGCGACCCGGCCGCGCCCGCGCGCTACTCGAACTGGCCCGACTTCCAAGCCAATGGCCGCCCGCGTTCGGCCACCCTGGCCATCCGCCGCAGCGACGGCGGTGTGGTCGGCGGCTGATCAGGGGGCTTCGACCTCGACCCGGTTGCGCCCACCGCGCTTGGCGCGGTACAGCGCCTGGTCGGCCCGCTGCAGCAAGTGGCCCAGCTCGTAGGACGGCGCCGCTGCCAGGCCGATGCTGATCGTGACCTGCAAGCCTTCCGCAACGCCATCCCAGGTCTGCCCGGCAACGCAGACGCGCAGGCGTTCGCAGACCTCGGCCGCGGCGTCCAGCAGCATGCCCGGCATCACCAGCACGAATTCCTCGCCGCCGTGGCGCACCAGCACGTCACGGCTGCGGGTGTTGTCCCGCAACAGTTGGGCCAGGCCGACCAGCACACGGTCGCCCACGGCATGGCCGTGACTGTCGTTGATGAGCTTGAAGTGGTCGACATCGATCTGGGCGATGGCCAGGGGACGGCCTTCGCGTTCGGTGATGGGCATCAACTCGGCGCAGCGGCGTGTCAGGTGGCGGCGGTTGCCCAGGCCGGTCAGCGGGTCGCGCTCGGCCGTTTCGGCAAATTCGGCAGCGCGTGCGCGCTGGCGCTGCGCCTCCAGCCGGGCCTGTTCGGCCTGCCATTGCGCCTGCTGGCTTTCGGTGCGGGTGACAAAGAGTTGCGACTGCGCGCGCAGCTGCGCCGTGGCGCGCCGCCGCTCGGTCCGCTCGACGACTTCGAAATGGGCCAGGGCCTGCGCGTGCTGGCCCAGCGCGCGGCAGGCGCCGTAGGCCGCGTGATGGGCACGGATGACGGTCTGCTGCGGCGCAGCATCGCCCAGATCGACGATCAGCGCCTGCATCTCGAGCAGCGCCCGCTCGGGTTCGCCCCGGGCCAGCAGCCAGTCGCCCAGCGTGGCCCGGATGCGCCAGGCGTGGGCCGGCAGTCCGCGCCGCTGCGCCAGCGCCAGGGCTTCCTGCAGCACGGGCTCGGCGGCATCGACCTCGCCCTGGTGCAGCAAGACCTCGCCCAGGTTGCCCAGGATGCTGACCTCATAGGCCGGGCTCGGGCAGCGCATCAGCAGTCCGCGGGCCTGCTTGCCCGCTTCGCGGGCACCCGCCAGCACGGCTTGAACTTCGTCTTCGGCGTCGGTTCCGCGCAGGCGGTGCATCAGGCCGATGGCCACGGCGCACAGCGCCGTCAGGGTCATCAGCCGGACTTCGTCGGGCGCGCCGGCGCCGTGGTCACGCAGGGCCTGTTGCAGCATGCGCTTGGCCTGCCAGGAATCGCCCATGCGCTCGAAGCACACCGCCAGGCCGTAGGCCGCGCTCAGTGCTGCGCCATCGTCGCGCAAGCCTGCGGTCAGGTGCACCAGCTCGTTGGCGGCGTCCAGTGCGACGTCGTGGGCGCCAGCCTCGCTGCCCGACAAGGCCACCAGACGCAGCAGCTCGCGCCGCTCGGGGGCCCGTTCGGGCGTGTGCAGCAAAGCCAGCGCGGCGGGCGCTTCGGCCAGCAGTTCACCATGACGGCCCAGGCGCAGCAGCTGGGTGCACAGCCAGGCACGGGCCAGGCCTTCGTCACCGGGACGGCCCAGGCTGCGCGCCAGCTCGGCGGCCTGGCGCGCAGCCGAGCAGGCCGCCTCGGGCAAGGCGCCGCAGGCCGGGTCGGCCAGCGCCAGCCAGGCCGCCAGGCGGTGGTCAGGATCGGCGACAGGGCCGGCCGGCGCGGTTTGCGGCGTCAGGGGCATGCAGGGCTCACCGTCGCGCTGTCGGCCGCCCGCGCTGCGCCTTGAACCGACGGCCGGGCACCGTGCGGGCACCGCCAGCCGGGCCCGGCCTAGACGGCCGCCGGCCCGAAGCCCAGCGGCGCCTGCGCCGCCAGCCAGGCCGTCACGGCCCAGCACGCCGTGTTTTGCGCCAGGGCCGCCGGGTCGATGCGCGCCAGGGTGTCGTTCACCGTGTGGTGGACGTCGAAGTAGGCCGTGCCGTCCTGGCTGAGCTGCAGCGCCGGCCACTTGTGGCGGCGCATCAGCATCGCCGCATCGGGGCCGGGGCCGCCGTCGTTGAAGGGCGCGGCCAGGCTCACGCCCAGCGGCGCCAGAACCTGTCCGATCTGCGCGACCAGCGGCAGGGCCGCCGGCTGCACCCGGCTCTTCAGTTGCCAGACGCGGCCGGCGCCGAAATCACTTTCGGCGATCAGCTGGTGCGGCACGTCCTTGTAGGTGTCGCCGTACAGGCGGGCACCGTCGAAGCCGTTTTCCTCGTTGCCATACATCACCACGCGCACGGTGCGGCGCGGACGCTTGCCGGCCCCGGCGATCAGCGCCGCAGCCGCGGCGGTGATGGACACGCCAGCACCGTCGTCGACCGCGCCCACGCCAAGGTCCCAGCTGTCGAGGTGGCCACCGATGCAGACGATCTCGTTGGCCAGATCGGTGCCGGGGATTTCGCCGATGACATTGGCCGTGGTCGACTCGACATCGCTCTTCGATGCCAGCGTGAACTGCAGGCGCAACGTCTGGCCGTCGGCGTGCAGGGCGGCCAGGCGGCTGGCGTCGGGCACCGAGAGGGCGAAGGCCGGGATGCGCGGCACACCGATCTCGTAGCGCGTGGCGCCGGTGTGGGCGATGGGGTCGTTGTCGGTGCCGATGCTGCGGATGGCCAGCGCCAGCGCACCGCGCTTGGCCGCTTCGATGGGGCCCTGCGCGCGCGCCACCACGGCGGCGCCATAGCCGCGGCCGTCCTTGAAGCGCTCGGTCTTCTGGTCGATGAAGACGATCTTGCCGCGGGCGCGGTCGCTGGTGTCGGCCTTCAGCGCCTCGAAGTCGGCGTACCAGGCGATGTCGGCCTCGATGCCGCCTTCGGGCGTGGCCACGCTGTTGCCCAGGGCGACCATCACCAGCGGCAGCGCCTGCGGCGCCACCAGCCGGGCTGCGGCCGGACCGCGCTGCCACACGCGCAGGGCGGTGCTCTCGGCGCGCACGTTCTGCAGGCCGATGCGGCGCAGCGCGGCCAGCGCCCAGGCGGCCGCCTTGGCGTCACCGGCCGAGCCGGCCGGGCGGGCGCCGACCTCGTTGCACAGCTGCTGCACCAGCGCCCAGGCCTGGCCGTCGGCCAGCCCCAGGTCGCGCAGGCGGGCGGCATGCTGCAGGTCGTCGGCGGTGTAAGCCGGGCCGGCCTGCGCGCGGGCCCAGCCGCTGGCACCCAGGCCCAGGCTCAAGCCCAGGCGGGCCATCAGTTCACGTCGCTTCATCGTCGGGCCCTGGTCGGTTCAAAACGTCACTTGGCGGTCGGCATGGCGAACTCGGCGCCTTTGGCGATGCTGGCCGGCCAGCGCTGCATCACGCTCTTCTGCTTGGTGTAGAAGCGCACGCCTTCTTCGCCATAGGCGTGCATGTCGCCGAACAGGCTCTTCTTCCAGCCACCGAAACCGTGCCAGGCCATCGGCACCGGAATCGGCACGTTGATGCCGACCATGCCGACCTGCACGCGGCGCGAAAACTCGCGCGCCACGCCCCCGTCGCTGGTGAACAGCGCCACGCCGTTGCCGAATTCGTGGTCGTTGACGAGCTGCAGCGCGGCGGCGAAGTCGGGTACCCGCACGCAGGCCAGCACCGGGCCGAAGATCTCTTCCTTGTAGATGCGCATCGACGGTGTCACGTGGTCGAACAGCGTGCCGCCAGTGAAGAAGCCCTGCTCGAAACCGGCCACCGTGTGGCCGCGGCCATCAACCACCAGCGTGGCGCCCTCGGCGGCGCCGATGCCGATGTAGCCCTCGATGCGGTCGCGCGCTTCCTTCGTGACGATGGGGCCCATCTCGGCATCCAGTTCCATGCCGTTCTTGATCTTCAGCTTGCGCGCCCGGTCGGCCAGCAGCGGCACGATCTTGTCGGCCACGTCGCCCACCAGCACCGCCACCGAGATGGCCATGCAGCGTTCACCGGCGCTGCCGTAGCCGGCGCCGATCAGCGCGTCGACGGCCTGATCGATGTCGGCGTCGGGCATCACCACCATGTGGTTCTTGGCGCCGCCCAGGGCCTGCACGCGCTTGCCGTGGCGGGCGCCGGTTTCGTAGATGGTCTGCGCGATCGGCGTGCTGCCGACGAAGCTTAAGCCCATCACGTCGGGGTGGGTCAGCAGCGTATCCACCGCCAGCTTGTCGCCCTGCACCACGCTGAAGATGCCGTCGGGCAGGCCGGCCCGCTTCATCAGTTCGGCCATCAACAGGCTGGCGCTGGGGTCGCGTTCGCTGGGCTTGAGGATGAAGGCGTTGCCGCAGGCGATGGCCACCGGGAACATCCAGCACGGCACCATGCACGGGAAGTTGAAGGGCGTGACGCCGGCCACCACACCCAGCGGCTGGCGCAGCGTCCAGTTGTCGATGGCGGTGCTGACCTGGTCGGTGTAGTCGCCCTTGAGCAACTGCGGCACGCCGCAGGCGAATTCGACGATGTCGATGCCGCGCATCACCTCGCCCTGGGCGTCGGTGTAGACCTTGCCGTGCTCGGCGGTGATCATGGCCGCCAGGCTGTCCTTGTGCTGGTTCATCAGCGCCAGGAAGTTGTTCATCACGCGGGCGCGGCGGATCGGCGGGGTGTCGCCCCAGGCCGGCTGCGCGGCCTGGGCGGCGGCGACCGCAGCGTGGACATCGTCGGTGCTGGCCAGCAGCACCTGGCGTGCGGCGGCGCCGGTGGTGGGGTTCCACACGGTCTGGCTGCGCGTGCCGCTGCCGCGCTGCGCCTGGCCGGCGTACCAATGGGTGATGTCGGCGGTCTGGGTGAAGGCTACGGGTGCGCCCATGCTGCGTTTCTCCTGAAAAGCGCAGTTTATGGCGGCCGCGACCCGGCCGGGGGCCCCGGCGTTTGCGCTGCGGGACAATCCGCCATCGCGCCACCGATGCATCTGACTCTGCCGGTGCCCTTCAGCCCGACCATCCCTCAACCTGGGGACATTGCCGTGACCCGCCCGACCCCACCATCCCCGCCAGCATCCCCGCAACAGACGCCGCTCACCGACGCCGACATCGAGCGCCTGGAAGTGCTGCTCGACGCCCTGCCCGAACCCCTGCAACCGCTGGATGTCTGCGCGCTGGACGGCTACCTGTGCGGTGTGCTGCTGCAACCGCAGCGCCCGCCACCGGCGCGCTGGCTGCCCGTCGTCACCGACATCGAAGGCCGCGCCGCACCGGGCAGTGCCGCCCTGCAGGAACTGCACACGCTGGTGCTGCGCCGCCACGCCGAACTGGACCGCGCCATCGCCGAGCGGCAGTGGTTCGACCCCTGGATCTACCAGCTCGACGACGAGGCCGAACCCGCCGAATGCGTGCTGCCCTGGGTGGCCGGCTTTGCCGCGGCGATGGAAACCTTCCCCGCGCTGATGGCCATGAGCAACCCCGAGCTGGTCGAACCGCTGGCCTTGCTGTTCATGCACTTCGACCCGGAAGACCTGGAAGACGCCGACGCGCTGCTGGCCGTCATCGAAACCTTGGAACCGGCCAGCGACCTGGGCGAAGCGGTGCAGGACACCGTGCGCGCGCTGATGCTGATCGCCGACGTGTCACGCCCGCGCATGCCCGTGAAGCCGGCCCACCGCACACCGCGCAGCAACCAGCCCAAAGGCCCGGCCCGCCGCGGCTACCGGTAGACCGCCCGGGCGTGCCAGCCCAGCCCCTGCGCCACGCTGGCGAAGCGGTCGCCGCGCACGCGCTCGGCTGACGGAAAACCCGCCGCGATGCGGTCCACCAGCGGCGTCAGGCCGGTCGAGCCCCCGGTGAAGTACAGCACATCGACATCCCCGGGCGCGACGCCGGCCATCTGCGCCGTTTCGGCAGCGGCTTGCACGATGCGCTCCAGATCGGCCTCGATGGCCGCTGCCGCCTGCGCTTCCTGCAGGCCGGCCTGCAAGCCGCGTTCCAGCAGCCCCAGGTCGATGTCGGCGCGGCCGCTCAGCGCCACGTCGATCTTGGCTTGTTCGGCGGCTGCGGCCAGCGCGTGGCCCAGGCGCTCCTGCACGGTCGCCATCAGGCGTGCGTGGTGGCGCGGGTCGGCGTACCAGCTCTTCATGCTGCGCAATTCGGCGATGCGGCCGGGCGCGTAGACGGTGTTGATCAGGTGCCAGGTGGCCAGGTCGAAATAGACACTGCTGGGCACCTCGCGCGGGGCCTCGCTGGTGTTCCTGGAATGGACCGCGGGGCGCCGCGCGCGGTAGCCCAGCAGCGGCAGGATGCTGGCCAGTTCGACATGGCGGTCGAAGTCGGTGCCGGCCAGGTGCACGCCGTGGTTGCCCAGGATGTCGTCGCGCCGGTCGACGCGGCCGCGCCGCGATGGACCGACCCGGACCAGGGAAAAGTCCGACGTGCCACCGCCGATGTCGGCCACCAGCACCAGTTGCTCGCGCGTGACCTGGCTTTCGTGGTCCAGCGCGGCGGCGATGGGTTCGTACTGGAACTGCACCTCCGTGAAACCGACAGCGCGGGCGGCGGTGTCCAGCGCAGCCTGGGCCTGGGCGTCGCGCTCGGGGTCGCCGTCGACGAAGAACACCGGCCGGCCCAGCACGACGCGGCCCAGCGCATGGCCGGCTTCGGCCTCGGCCAGCGTCTTCAGCCGACGCAGATAGCCTGTCACCACGTCGCGGTAGCGCACCGAGCGGCCGGCGCCGATGTCGGTGCCCTGGTCGAGCAGCGACGAACCCAGGATGCTCTTCATCGAGCGCATCAGGCGGCCGTCGATGCCATCCACATAGGCCACCACCGCGGCGCGGCCGTACAGGCGTTCGGCATCGAACTGGGTGCTCGGCGTGTCGGCGCGGTAGAAGACCGCGGTGGGCATCGTCGGGTGGCCGGGTTCGAGTTCCACCAGGCGCACGCCGCCGTGGTCGGCGCCGCTGCCATCGGCGCCGGGCAAGGCCACGGCCGAGTTGGAGGTGCCGAAGTCGATGGCGACGAAACCCTGGGGCGGGGCTTTTGCCGGGCGAGCCACCGGGCTCGTGCTCAGTCGTTGGGCCTTGCTCGGGGATGTGGGCGTCATGCCGGTCCTGGAAGGCTGTGCGGGGCCGGGATTGTATCGACGCGACCCCGGCCAGGAACGCAGCGCCCATCGCCGGGAACTGGCACACCAGCGCCCTGCTGTTCGGGCGTGCGGGCAGCGCGCGCAACCCTGACACTGCCAGCAGACGCACCGACAGGTGCTCAGCCCAGGCCCTGACATCCGAAAGGCACCGCCATGAACAAGGCCGCTCCCACACAGCGCTGGTTTGCAGCTTGGCGCACCCCTGCGCACCCGGTGCAGGACGACCCTGCCGACCTCGGCACGGCCTTCGGTCTGGACCTGAGCCTGAACGAGTTGATCCACGAGCCGACCCAGCCCGCGCCGTCTGAACGGCGCGTCGGCTGGATGCAACGCTGGGCCGGGCGCGGCGGGCCCCTGGCCTGATCACCCGCAGGACCGGAGCCGGGCCCCGGCCGCAGCCGACGCGGCAGATAGACTCGTCGCATGGCCCGTCTGTCGTTTCGCGAACTAACCCTGCGTGTGCGCGAGGAAGTCATCGTCGCGTCGGTCAACCGGCTGCTGGCCGACAAGGGTTTCGACCTGATGACGGTCGACGAGGTGGCGGCCGACGCCGGCATCGCCAAGGCCAGCCTGTACAAGCACTTTCCGTCCAAGGAAGCCCTGGCCGCTGCGGCCATGGTGCGGCTGCTGGAACGCACGCTGGCTTTCGTGGAACAGCAGGCCGCGCGCCCTGCAGCCGCCTTCGAGCGTCTGGCGGCCGTTGTGCGCTGGGCACTGACGATGCAGCTGGCCGGCGAGATGCCAGCCGTGCCATCGCAGAACTCGTCGCTGCGCACCGAACTGCTGGCCAACCGCGTCTACCTCGACCTGCTGATGGAAGTCAGTGAACAGCTGGGTGCGTGGATCGTCCAGGCGCAGGCCGACGGCGACGTCGACCCGCAACTGCCGCCCGAGGTGGTGCTCTACACCGTCTTCGCCCGGGCCTGCGACCCGGTGCCGTCCTACCTGAAGGCCGGCGGCGCCTTCAGCGACGCGCAGATCGTCGACTGGGTGGCCTCGACCTGCCTGAACGGGCTGCGCCGCCGCTGACGGCGCCGTCGGCCCCGCCCGGCAGTTTCAGCGGATCAGCAAGACCGGCGTCTTGCACAGCGCCAGCACCTGGGTGGCCACCGACCCGGTCACCAGGTTGATCAAAGCGCCGTGGCCGTGCGAACCCAGCATGAGCAGGTCGTAGCCGCCCTTGACCGAGAGGCTGGCGATGCTGTCGGCCGGCGCGCCCACTTTGGCCACGAAGCTGGCGTCCAGCCCCTGCTTCTTGAAGAAGGTGCGCAGCGGCTTGAAGACCTTTTCGGCGGCTTCGTCGTGCCAGGCTTGCAAGGTGGCCTTGTCGATGGCCGCGGCGGCGCGCGACGGCAGTGCGGGCACCACCGTCAGCAAGGTGTAGCGGTGGTGGGCACCCAGCCACTCGTCGTGCGCGGCCAGGTAGGCCAGCATGCGCTTGGTATAGGCACTGCCATCGACGGCGGCGAGGATCTTCATGGTGGACTCCTGTCGCGGACCCCTGCGGCCCGCTCAGGCAGTCTGGCACCGGGGGCTCTCGTTCGCTTTGATGGCGCTCAGAGTTCGATCAGCAGCAGCGGGTCGTAGCCGGCCTGTTCGCCCTTCTTCGCCAGGCCCAGCGGGTTGCACACGACGCGGGCCGGCAGGCGGCCGGCGCGGTCGACCCGGTAATCGTGGCGGCAGTGCAGGTGGCCGTGCAGCCACAGGTCGGCGCGCGGGATCAGGTCGTCATCGGCGTTGCAAAAGCTGGCGGTGCCGGGCTGCTTGCCGTAGCGGCTGTCGGCGCTGCGCAGGCTGGGGCCGAAATGGGTGATGACCAGGGTCTTGTCCCAGCGGCCCTGCGGCGCGCGGGCCAGCTCGGTGTCCAGCCAGGCCCTGCAGGCCAAGGCCTCGCGGCGCACGGCAGCAGCATCGAAGGGCTGTCCGCCACGCGTCGTGCCCATCAGGCGCATGAAGTACTCGGCAGCGCGCTCGGCGCGCGGCCGCCCGGCTTCGCCGAAGAGGTCGAAATCACTCCAGCGCGTGGTGCCCAGCACGCGGATGCGGCGGCCGTCGGCGGCGCTGACGAGGGTGGTTTCGCATTCCAGGAAAGTGAAGCCCAGACCGGCGCAGAGGGCCCGCAGGCCCGCCCCGGCGGCATCGAAATCACGGCCGTCGAATTCATGGTTGCCCGCCACCACGATGACCGGCACCGGCCAGCCGGCAAAACGCTGGTAGCCGCCCCAGCCGCTGTCCACATCGCCGGCCAGCACCAGCAGTTCGGCGCCCGGCACGGGCTGCGGGTCGAAGGTCTCGGTTTCGAGGTGCAGGTCGGACAGCAGTTGCAGTTTCACACGCCGACTCTAGGCGACTCCCGCGCCGACCAGCAGGGAAGGAAGACGCAAGAACCTGCCAGCGGCGCTGGCAGGGTCGCCACGGTCAGACCGGTTCCAGGCGCGCCTCGATCTGCAGCTGGATGGCCGGCAGTTCGGCCGGCAGGTGGTGGGCCAGCGTCTTGAACAGATCGCTGTGCAGCACCAGCTCCTTCTGCCAGTCGGCCTTGTCCAGGCTGCTGACGCTGGCGTACTGCGCGCGGCTGAAGTCCAGGCCGTCCCAGCGCAGGTCGTCGTAGCGCGGGCTGACGCCGAACAGGTGGTCTTCGCCCTGGGCGGAACCGTCGACGCGGTTGACGATCCATTCCAGCACGCGCATGTTGTCGCCGTAGCCGGGCCAGACGAACTGGCCATCGGCGCCCTTGCGGAACCAGTTGACGCAGAAGATGCCCGGCAGCTGGGCGCCCGTCTTCTCGACATCAGCACCCAGCTTGGCGCCCAGGTTCAGCCAGTGCTGGAAGTAGTCGGCCATGTTGTAGCCGCAGAAGGCGATCATCGCGAAGGGGTCGCGGCGCACGACACCGGTCTGGCCGGTGATGGCGGCGGTGGTCTCGCTGCCCATCGTGGCGGCCATGTAGACGCCTTCGTTCCAGCTGCGGGCCTGCGTCACCAGCGGCACCGTGTTGCTGCGGCGGCCGCCGAACAGGAAGGCGTCGATGGCCACGCCAGCGGGGTTGTCCCACTCGCTGTCCAGCGCCGGGTTGTAGCTGGCGGCGACGGTGAAGCGCGAATTCGGGTGCGCGGCCTTGGCGCCCGTCGCTTTTGCGATGGCCGGCGTCCAGTCCTTGCCCTGCCAGTCGATCAGGTGCGCCGGCGGCACCTCGGACATGCCTTCCCACCACACGTCGCCGTCGTCGGTCAGGCCGACATTGGTGAACACGGTGTCGCGCTTCACCGAGTCCATGCAGTTCGGGTTGGTGTGGTAGTTGGTGCCGGGCGCGACGCCGAAATAGCCGGCTTCGGGGTTGATGGCGTACAAGCGGCCGTCGGCGTTGGGCTTGATCCAGGCGATGTCGTCGCCGATGGTGGTGACCTTCCAGCCCGCGTAACCGGCGGGTGGCACCAGCATGCTGAAGTTGGTCTTGCCGCAGGCGCTGGGGAAGGCGGCCGCAACGTGGTATTTCCTGCCGGCCGGGTTGGTGACGCCCAGGATCAGCATGTGCTCGGCCAGCCAGCCCTTGCCGTCGTCCGCCGCGGCGGTGCGGCCCATGTTCGAGGCGATGCGCAGCGCGAAGCACTTCTTGCCCAGCAGCGCGTTGCCGCCGTAGCCCGAACCGTAGGACCAGATCTCGCTGGTTTCCGGGTAGTGGACGATGTACTTGGTGGCGTTGCAGGGCCAGGCCACGTCTTTCTGGCCGGCTTGCAGCGGTGCGCCCACGGTGTGCACGCAGGGCACGAAGTGGCCGTCGGCCCCCAGCACGTCCAGCGCGCCGCGGCCCATGCGGGTCATGGTGCGCATGCTGATGGCGACGTAGGCGCTGTCGGTCAGCTCGACGCCGATGTGGGCGATGTGGCTGCCCAGCGGGCCCATGCTGAAGGGCACGACGTACATCGTGCGGCCCTTCATGGCGCCGCGGAACAGGGCGGTTGCACTGGTCTGCAGCAGGGCGCGCATCTCGGCCGGGGCCATCCAGTTGTTGGTCGGGCCGGCGTCGTCCTGGTTCGCGCTGCAGATGAAGGTGCGGTCTTCGACGCGCGCCACGTCGGCGGCGTCGCTGCGCGCCAGGTAGCTGTTGGGGCGCAACTCGGGGTTGAGCTTCATCATCGTGCCAGCGGCCACCAGCTGCTCGCACAGGCGGTCGTACTCTTCAACGCTGCCGTCGCACCAGTGGACGGCAGCGGCTTCGGTCAGCGCGGCGACCTCGGCCACCCACTCGACGAGGCGTTCGTGTTGGACATGGGAAGGCACATTCAGGCTCAGGCCTTCAAGCACGGGACGGTTCATGGAAGCTCCAATCAAGGCAAGGTCAAAACGGGATTGGGAGAGTCCCGCCAGCCTGCCGGCCTGAAACTGAAGGCCGCAGGCACGGGGCTCGCCCAATGCCGCCACCCGCCGAGACATGCCGTTTCGGCGGCGGACCGGTGATTGTGGGCGCAATGTAATCGCGTGGTAACCACTCGGTTGACGGGGTCCATGCGTTTTCTTCATGAGCTAATGCAGGCTGCGGCCAGCCGGCCGCGGCACAGCGAAGGAGCCCGATGAAAGTGATCCGCGTGAGCACCGGCCAGGCCCGCCAGGCCCTGATCAACGGGCGCAAGGTGATGACCGCCACCGGCAAGATGCCCGCCGAGGGGCCGGTCGCGGTCGGCCCTCTGGGTCTGGCTGGCGACGAGCAGGCCGACCTCACGGTCCACGGCGGCCTGGCCAAGGCCGTCTATGCCTACCCTTCCGAGCACCTGCCTTTCTGGCAGACGGTGCGCGCGCAGGCGCAGGTCGGGCTGTGGGACGCAACCCTGCCGCCCGGCCTGCTCGGCGAGAACCTGCTGCTGCAGGGGCTGCTGGAAGCCGA
>Ga0136641_1000183_pt1 | contig 26978 bp, 24 predicted proteins | sample EliLak1302023Y_FD_115312 | JGI IMG/M metagenome (GOLD analysis project Ga0136641, IMG submission 115312) | Freshwater microbial communities from Elizabeth Lake, Yosemite National Park, California, USA - 13020-23Y | ecosystem: Environmental > Aquatic > Freshwater > Lake ...
CGGTCGGCGTCGAAGGCGCGCCATTGCGGCTCGGCCAGGCGGTCCGGCGTGATCCAGTGGCGCTGCCCGGTGTTGTCGCGCACGGGCATCCAGGGGTCGTGCAGCAGGTTCATGTCTCGGGGTCCTCTTTCAAAGCGGTGTCGGTGGTGTCGGGCTCGAACAGGCGCAGGCCGCGCTGTGGGTCGTAGCACCAAGCCAGGCGGCGCGGCGCTTGACCCTTGCGCGGGGCGGCCAGCGCTTCACCCACCCAGCCTTGCGGCGTCTCGGTCATGGGCAGCAACACGGTCCAGCGCCCTTGCGCGGGCAGTTCGGCTTGCGTTGCTTCGATAACCGCTTGCCGCTTTTCGTCGGCGTCAGTAGCGGTTTCGGCGATCAAGCGTTCGGCCATGCGCAGGCTGCTGTAGGCCCAGCCATGGGCGCGCTCCACCCAGGGCAGCAAGCGGCCATCCACCCAGCGCGCCAACGCCACGGTGCTGGTGGCTTCGCCCAGGCGCGAAGGCGTCTTGGCCTCGCTCCACCAGTCGATGCCACCGCGGGTGTAGCCGCCGGCCAGCTTCAGCGTGTTCATCTGCGCCTGGGTCTGCGCCGCGTAATCCAAGCCCTCAGCCGCCAGCGCGTTGGCTTCCAAGCCGGGCGGCACCTCGGCATCGGCGCCAAACACGCCTTCGATCAAGTGACGGGCATCGTCGGGCATGGTGAATCCGCCTGACCGAAGCGCGCGCGCCGTCAGCCAAAGTTCGCCATGGTGGGCGTACACCGCTGCCGCCTTGGGAAAGGCCGCCTTGTACCAGCGGGCATCGGGCGCTTCGGTCCACGGCGGGGTCAACACCCACAGCAGCGGCTCGCCACGCTGGTCGGCAGCAGCGGGGTCGGCCTGTGGCGTGCCATCGGCCATGCGGCGGTGCCGGCGCAGGCGGCCTGCGCGCTGGATGACGCGGTCGATGGGTGCCAGGTCCGTGACCAGCAAATCGAAGTCTACGTCCAGCGACTGTTCGACCACCTGGGTGGCGATCAGCAGGCGCCCGGCGCGCTGTGCCGGCGTGCTGTGCTTGCCGAAGGTGGCCAGCACTTGTTCTTCCATCGCCAGCCGGTCGTGCAGATTGAAGCGGGCGTGAAACAGCAGCGCATGGCCCTGGGGCAGGTGGGCTTGCAAGGTGTCGAAGGCAGCCACGGCGTCGGCCACGGTGTTGCGCACCCAGCACACGCACTGCCCGGCGGCCAGGGCCTGCCGGATGGCAGTCTCGACCTCGGCCACTTCGCTGCTGCAGTGCACGGCCACCCGGCGCTGCACATCAGCGCGCGTGGCGATGGTGCTTTCGCTGGGCGTGCTGCCGTCAGGCGTCGGCCATGAGGTGGCCAGGGGGTAGGCGGTGGCCGCCAGACGCGGGGCACGGGCCTGCAAACCGCGTGCAAATGCGGCCAGCAGCGACTGCTTCATGCGCTGTGGCAGCGTGGCTGACAGCAGGATGGCGCTGCCCCCTGCGCTGGCGTGGAATTCGAGCAGCACCGCCAGCACACCCTGCATGTAGGTGTCGCAGGCGTGGACCTCGTCCACCACCAGCAGCTTGCGCATCAGCCCCAGCAGGCGCAGCGACTGGTGCTTGCTGTGCAGCACGGCCAGCAGCGCCTGGTCGATGGTGCCCACGCCGGCCGGCGAGAGCAAGGCGCGCTTGTTGTAGTCGGCCAGCCAGGCACTGCAGCGGGCCGAGGCGGTCTCGTCGCTTTGGCGGGTGTCGTGCTCCTCGGTGGTGGCGGGCAGTACGCCGGCAGCCAGGTCCTCCACCACGGTAGCAGCGAAAGCGTCCACCAGGTTGCGCTGGCCGGTGGCCAGCACCAAACTGGCGGCATCGGCAAACAGGCGGCCGTAGCTTGTTGCGATGCGGCTGTACATGGCATTGGCGGTGGCCATGGTCGGCAAGGCGATGAAGAAGCCATCCACCTGCCCGCCGGCCATCAGCCGGTGCGTCAGCATCAAAGCGGCTTCGGTCTTGCCAGCGCCGGTGACGTCTTCCAGCAGGTGGATTTGCGGCCCGCTTGGCAGCGCGACTTGCGCGGCCCAGTGCTGCAGCGGTGAAGGGGTCGTGATGGTCGGGCACAAGGCCGCGAAGGGCATGGCCGACGCAGGGGCCGGCGCGACGAGGCCGCTCGCCGCCAGCGCAATCGCGGCCTGTTGGCACGCGCGCTGCCAGTAATCGGCCAGCGGCACGCATAAGGCCTCGTACGCGAAGTAGGTCGTGTTGGAGCCCAGCCAGTCGGCCAGCACGGCCAGGCCGGCCATCCACCAGGAAAGCTGTTGGCTTGCTGCCAGGAATGCAGACGTGTCTTGCGCGGCGATGACCTGTGCCAGTTCGGGGGGTAGGAACATCGCGCGCATCGCGTCAGCAAAGTCGAGTGCCGCAGCGCGATCTGACCGCTGATCAAAGTGCTGCCGCCAGGAGTCGGCCTCGGTCGGCGGCTGGCCGTGGTGCCCGGTGCAAGCCCGCGCCCAGCAGTCCAGGCCGTGGGCCAACTCTTCCGTGCTGTCGCCGAACCAGGCCTGCTCGATCACTCGATCGCGCAGCACGTCCTTCCAGAACAACATGCCCAGGCTGTCGTGGCGCAAGGTGTAGGGTTTGGCCGGGTTGGGCACCCGCTGGCGCATGGCTGTGAAGACGTCCGGGCATTGGCTCTGGAAGGCTTCCGAGAACTTTCCCAGGTCGTGCAGCGCAAGCCAGAACGCGACCCACGACGCCGTGTGCGCTGGGCTCAAACCCAGGCCCGAGGCCAGGCGTTGGTTCAGCGCAGGTCTGTGCGCCAGCACCGCCATCCCCACGGCGGCCACATCGCAGCTGTGGTGCACCAGCAGATGGAAAGGCGCTGCAGCCGGCGCCCCGGCGTTCGGGCGTGCCTTGCCCCAGTAACGCATCACTTCAGCGTCCATTTCCACTCCCGGACGAGGTCTTGTCTTGGCAGATTGTGCTGGACATGGGGCGGCGCATACCGGTCATGTTCGGTGGCCAGTGGCTCAAATCCTGAGCCCCTGTTCAAACGATCAGCAGCACCTACCGCGCAACAATGGCGGGATGAACCCACCCACGCCCACCCACACCCTGCGTCCCGCCACCCCCGCCGACTGCACCGTCATCGTCGCCCTGATCCGCGAACTGGCGGTGTTCGAAAAGCTGGAACACCTGGTCGTCATCACCCCCGAATCGCTGCAACCCCACCTGTTCGGTGAGCGGCCGGTGGCCGAGGCGGTGGTGGGTGTCGTGGACGGCGCAGTCGTCGCCTTCGCCCTGTTCTTCACCAACTTCTCGACTTTCCTGGGCCAGCCCGGGCTGTACCTGGAAGACCTCTATGTGCAGCCCGCCCACCGCGGCCGCGGGCTGGGCAAGGCCTTGCTGCAGCACCTGGGCGCGCTGGCGTTGGCGCGGGGCTGCGGGCGCTTCGAATGGAGCGTGCTCGACTGGAACGAGAACGCCATCCGCTTCTACGAAAAGATGGGCGCCACGGTGATGCCCGAGTGGCGCATCTGCCGCGTCGCAGGGGCAGCCTTGCCGACCTTGCAGCAGCGTTGAAGCGGGTCCGGGTATGCGCTAGAATAAAAGTGCGAAACGCACATTTATGAAATCAGTGCGCTGGCGCACGGCGCGCAGCACAGCGCCCGTCCAGGATGCGCATGACGGAGGGTCACGGTATGAATCTGGCCATGTTCTGGCGTCGGCTGCAGGCCCACGCACAGTCGGGGTTGCTGACCGTGGTCAGCGCCCTGCCGCTGGCCTTGCTGCACTGGCTGGCCCTGCGCGCCAGCGAGGGCTGAGCTACAGGCGCTGCAGGCGTTCCAGCGCGCGCTGCAGCGTGGCGTCCTGCTTGGCGAAGCACAGCCGGGCCAGACCCTGCTCGTAGCCGCCCTCATAAAAGGCCGCCACCGGTATCGCCGCCACGCCGATTTCGCGCGTCAACCACAGGCAGAACTCGCCCTCGGGCAGGCTGCTGACGGCGCTGTAATCGACCAGCTGGAAATAGCTGCCCTGGGTCTGCAGCGGGCGCAGCCGCGTGCGCTTCAAGCCGTCCAGGAAGAGGTCGCGCTTGCGCTGGTAATAGGCGGGCAGGTCGAGGTAGGGCGCGGGGTCGGCCAGGTGGCGGGCCAGCGCATGCTGCATGGGTGTGTTCACCGTGAAGACGTTGAACTGGTGGACCTTGCGGAACTCGGCCGTCAGCGCCGCGGGCGCGGCCACATAGCCCACTTTCCAGCCGGTCACGTGGTAGGTCTTGCCGAAGCTGGAAACCACGAAAGCGCGCGACGCCAGCGCCGGGATCGAGGCTGCGCTGACGTGTTCCCCGCCGTCGAAGACCATGTGCTCGTAGACCTCGTCCGACAGCAGCAAGGCCTGCGTGGGCGCCAGCAGCTCGGCCAGCTGCAGCATCTCGGCGCGGGTCCAGACCGTGGCGCTGGGGTTGTGCGGGCTGTTGATGATCAGCAGCCGGGTCCTGGGCGTCAGCGCCGCCGCGATGCGCGTGAAGTCGGGCCTGAAGCTGCCTGGCGTCAGCGGCACGCGGACCACCGTGCCACCCGCCAGCTCGATGTTCGGCGCGTAGCTGTCGTAGCAAGGTTCCAGCACGATGACCTCGTCGCCCGGGCTGACGCAGCACAGCACGGCGGTCAGGATGGCTTGCGTCGCACCGGCGGTGATGGTGACTTCGGTGTTGGCGTCGTAACGGCGCCCGTAGAGCGCGGCGAGCTTGTCGGCCACGCGCTGGCGCAGCAGCGGCACACCCGGCATCGGCGGGTACTGGTTCAGCCCTTCGCGCATGGCGTCGGTGACGTGGTCGAGCAGGGCCGGGTCGCAGTCGAAATCGGGGAAGCCCTGGCCCAGGTTGACCGCGCCGGTTTCGCTGGCCAGCGCCGACATGACGGTGAAGATGGTGGTGCCGACCCGCGGCAGGCGGCTGGTGAAGGACGGGGTGGCTTCGGTGGTGGCGTTCATGCTGAGGTTCAAGGCTGCAGGGCTTCAGAGGGCGTAGTCGGTGCCGCCCGTGCCACCCATGGCGCGCTCCAGCAGCGCGGGTGTCAGGCGGGGTGCAAGCAGTTCGGTGAAGGCCACCACGAACTGCCGCAGATAGGCGCCGCGCTTGAAGGCCACGCGCGCCACGTTGCTGCCGAACAGGTGGCCCAGCGGCCGGGCGATGAGGTCGCTGGCGTCGGCGTTCAGTGGCGGGTCGGCGCGCATCGCGCTTTCGGCGACGATGCCCACGCCCAGGCCCAGCCGCACATAGGTCTTGATGACGTCGGAGTCGATGGCTTCCAGCGCCACCAGGGGCCGCAGCTGGGCCTTCTCGAAGGCCTGGTCGATGCGGGTGCGGCCGGTCACCGTCGGCTGGTAGAGCACCAGCGGGTGCGCGGCCAGTTGCTCCAGCGTCGGGCGCTCCACGCTGGCCAGCGGGTGGCCGACCGGCACCACCATCACGTGCTGCCATTCGTAGCAGGGCAGGGTGATGAGTTCGGGGTGGGCGGCCAGCGCCTCGGTGGCCAGACCGATTTCGGCCACATCGTCCAGCAGCATGCGCGCCACCTGCTCGGGCATGCCCTGGTGCAGCACGACCTGCACCTTGGGGTAGCGCCGGCGCAGCTGGGCGACGGGTTCGGGCAGGAAGTAGCGGGCCTGGGTGTGGGTGGTGGCGATGCTCAGCGTGCCGGCGTCCTGTTTGGAATATTCGTCGCCGATGCGCTTCAGGTTGGCCACTTCGCGCAGGATGATGTCCACCGACTTCAACACCTGCTGGCCGGGCTCGGTGACGCGCTTGAGCCGCTTGCCATGGCGGGCGAAGATGTCCACGCCCAGCTCCTCCTCCAGTTCCAGGATGGCCTTGCTGATGCCCGGCTGCGAAGTGAACAGGGCCTTGGCGGTTTCGGTCAGGTTGAGGTTGCGGCGCACCGCTTCCTGCACGAAACGGAACTGGTGCAGGTTCATGGCGCAGGGGCCGGCGCCGGCGCCAGCAAGGCCGCCGCCGCGTCGGCCATGGCGGCCACCACGCTGTCGATCTCGCCGATGGCCGCGTGCAGCGTGAAGCTCACCGACGGGTGGGCCGCACGCATCGCGTCCAGCAGCAGCGGCAGGTCCTTGCGCACATGGCCGCCGGCGCCCAGGAACATCGGCAGCACGGCCACGCGGTCGCAGCCCGCAGCCACCAGCTGCGCGCCGGCATCGCCCAGGCCGGGCGTCATGAATTCCAGGAAGGCCAGGCGCACGGCATGCCCCGGGTGGCTGGCGCGCAGGCGCGCGGCCACGGCCTCGAAGGGCGCAGCCCAGCGCGGATCGCGCGCGCCGTGGGCGAAGAGGATCAGGCCGGGGGTGGGGGTGGCTGTCATGGCCTCAACGGTAGCGCACCAGCCAGGCGAAGGCGGCCATCGACAACAACAGATAGATGCCGCTGGGGGCCGCCGCAGCCACCCAGGGCGCCATGCCCTGCAACAGGCCGATGAAGCCCGTCAGGTTGTTCAGCAGCACGAAGCTGATACCCAGCAGGATGCCGCCGAAGACCTTCAGGCTGACGCCGCCCGAGCGCGCCTGGAGGTAGGCGAAAGGCAGGGCCAGCGCCATCATCACCAGGCAGGCCAGCGGGTACAGCGCCTTGCGCCAGAAGCGGATCTTGTACTGCTGCGTGGCCTGTGCCTGGTCGCTGAGGTGGGCGCTGTAGCGCCACAAGGCCAGCGTCGTCATCGAGCCCAGCGGCAGCACGGCGGCGGCCACCACGCTGGCCGTCAACGTGCTGGACCAGCTCAGGCTGGGCCGCTGCTCGACGGTCACCGCGGCTCCGGCGCTGCGCGCCAGGGGCCAGCGCGCCACCTCGGCATCGGTCAGCGTCCAGGTGCCGTCATCGGCCACGCGGCCTTCGCGGGCCTGGGTGCGCGAGACCAGCCGGCCGTCGCTGTCGAATTCGAAGATGCGGATGCCGGCCAGGACACCGCCGCCGCTGGCGCCGGCCACGTTGACCGAGTAGCTGCGTTCGCCTTCGGGCGTGGTGCGACGTTCCTTCAGCCAGGCCCCGGCACCGTCCAGCTTGATGCCACCGTTGAAGCGGGCCTTCAATTGCAGCGCCGCGCGCTCGCTGGCCGGGGCCACGACGTCGCCGGTGATGAAGGTGATGATGCCGAACACCACCCCCAGCACGGCCAGCAGCGACAGCGCACGGCCGGGGCCCAGACCGCCGGTGCGCAGGATCGTGAATTCCGACGACTGCGCCAGGCGCGCCAGGGAATAGATGGTGCCGATCAGCACGGCCACCGGGAACAGGTCGTAGAAATGACTGGGCATCACCAGCAGGGCGGCCTGCAGCGCATGCCAGGTGGTGCGTCCGCGGCGGCCGACACCGTCCAGTTCATCGACCAGGTCGATGAAGAAGAACAGCGACAGGAAGGCCAGCGACACGAACATCACCGATGCGGTGATGTCGCGGTAGAGCAGCCGGCGTACCGTCTTCATGCCGCGGCGGGCAGCGGGCTGCGCGGCTTGCGCGGTCTGAAGGACAGCACGGTGGCGTGGTCGCGCCACCACAGCAGGCCGACCGCCACGGCGAAGGCGCCGCCGTGCAGCGCCAGCAGCACCGTGCCCACGCCCAGGCGGCCGCTGGCCACCCAGGCCTGGGACAGGTTGATGAGGTTGTAGTAGATGAAAAAAGCCAGCAGCGCGAAGAGCAGATTCCAGTTGCTGGCGCGCCGCGGGTTGGTGGCCGCCAGGCCGACGCCCAGCACCATCAGGTTGGCCGCGCCCAGCAGCAGGCCGAAGCGCCAGGTCAGCTCGGCCTCGCCGCGCGGCGTCGGTTGGGCGATGAGTTCCAGGGTGCCGGTGGCCTTGGGCGGCGTGCTGTCGGCGGCGTGGGCGGCGTGCTCGCTGGCCAGCACGCGGTAGCGCTCGAAGCTCGACAGGGTGCGCTCGCCGGTCTGCTGGTCGACGTCATTGCGCTGGCCGCGGTCCAGCACCAGATAGCGGTCGTCACCCTCGGTTTCCAGCCGCCCCGCGCGCGCCGACGTGACCGTTTCGCTGTGTTCCTGCTGCGTCAGGATGAAGACGTTGCGAGCCTGCCCGGGGCCCGTGCCGACCGGGCCCTCGCGCTCGGTGAAGAAGACCCGCAGGCCGTCGCTGGAGGATTGGAAGACGCCGGGTGTGACGCGCGACAGGTCGGACCGCTGCTGGTAACGGTCGCGCAATTCGATGGTGTTGCGGTTGCCCCAGGGCCAGACCACCAGCAGCAGCACGGCCACGGCCAGCAGCACCGGCCACCCCGTGCGCAGCACCGGAGCCACGAAGCGCGACAGGCCGATGCCGCTGGAGAACCAGATCGCCATCTCGCTGTCGCGGTACATGCGGCCCAGGGTCAGCACGATGGCCACGAAGAGCGACAGCGTCATCATGATCGGCAGGTTGCCGATGGCCGCGTAGCCCAGCAGCAGGACCACGTCCTGCGGCGCCACGGCGCCGTCGGCCGCCTGGCCCACGGTGCGGATCAGGAAGGTGGTCAGCACGATGGTCAGCATGACCACCAGCGTCGCGACGAAGGCCCGCGCCAGCTCACGGCGCACAGTTGAATCGAATAACATCTTCCGCTTTGATCGTTGGATGTAATTATGGACTTCAAGACACAAGCGACCGGGGCTGCGGGCCTGGCCGGCATGGCCACCGACGTGCTGCTGGTGCTGGTTGCATCCAGCGCCGTGCCCGAAGGCCTGGACGCCCCGCTGGCCGACGTGCTGGCCGCTGCCGTCAAGGACGGCGACTTCAGCTTCAAGCCCGGCCAGGTGCTGTACGCCTACCGGGTGGCCGGTGTGAAAGCCCCGCGCGTGGTCTTCGCCCATGTCGGCGACGGCAGCAACCAGCCTTTGCGCAAGGCCCTGGCGGCCGCACTGGCGCTGCTCAAGGGCAGCGCCGCGGCGCGCCTGACGGTGACGATGGCCGGCGGCGCCGAATGGACCGCCGCGCAGGCCGAGACGCTGGCCACCGCAGTCTGCGAAGCCACCTACCTCTACCGCGCCACCAAGCCCAGCGCGGCCGCACCGGCCAAGCTGGCCGTGACCAGCGTGGCCTGCGCCAAGTTCGAGGTGGCGGCGGTCGCTGCGGGCCTGAAACGCGGCGTAGCCATCGCCGCCGGCACCGAACTGGCCCGCGAATGCGCCAACCGGCCGGCCAATGTCTGCACCCCCACCTACCTGGCCGAGCAGGCCCGCCTGCTGGGCAAGAAGCACGGACTGAAGGTCGAGATCCTGGAGCGCAAGGACTGCGAGAAGCTGGGCATGGGCTCCTTCCTGGCCGTGGCCCAGGGTTCTGACGAGCCGCTGAAGTTCATCGTCGCGCGCTGGAACGGCGGCGCCAAGGGCGCAGCGCCCATCGTGCTGGTCGGCAAGGGCATCACCTTCGACACCGGCGGCATTTCGATCAAGCCGGCGGGCGAGATGGACGAGATGAAGTTCGACATGGGCGGCGCGGCCAGCGTGCTGGGCACCCTCAAGGCCGTCGCGCAGCTGAAGGCCAAGGTCAACCTGATCGGCGTCATCCCGGCCTGCGAAAACATGCCCAGCGGCCGTGCCGTCAAGCCGGGCGATGTGGTCACCAGCATGTCGGGAATGACCATCGAAGTGCTGAACACCGACGCCGAAGGTCGGCTGATCCTGTGCGATGCCTTGACCTACGTCGAGCGCTTCAAGCCGGCGGTGACGGTGGACATCGCCACCTTGACGGGCGCCTGCGTCATCGCGCTGGGCCACCACCGTTCGGGCTTGTTCAGCCCCGACGACGCGCTGGCCGCTGAACTGCTGACCGCCGGCGAGCAAGCCGGCGACCCGGCCTGGCGCATGCCGCTGGACGAGGAATACGACGAGGCGCTGAAGAGCAACTTCGCCGACATGGGCAATGTGGGCGGCCGCGCGGGGGGCTCGATCACCGCGGCCAAGTTCCTGCAGCGCTACACCGCCAAGCAGCGCTGGGCGCACCTGGACATCGCGGGCACGGCCTGGAAGTCGGGGGCTGCCAAAGGTTCGACCGGCCGTCCGGTGCCCCTGCTGACGCACTTCGTGCTGGCCCGCGCCCAGTGACGTGCAGCCGCAGGCCGCGGTGACCGAAGTCGAATTCCACACCGGGGTGGCCGACCGTGTCGGCTACGCTTGCCGCCTGCTGCGCAAGGCCTGCCGCAGCGGCGCCCGGGTGCTGGTCACCGCGCCGCTCGGGGTGCTGGCCGAACTCGACCGCAGCCTGTGGACCTTCGAGGAGCGCGAGTTCCTGCCCCATGTGCGCGTGCCGGGTGGCGCCGTGGCCGTCTGTCGGCGCACGCCGATCTGGCTGGCCACCGCAGCGCCCGTGGTGGTCGATGCCGCAGCCGGCCCGGCGCCCCGCCTGGTGGTCAACCTGGGCGCCGAGGCGCCGGCTGACCTGCAGGCCCTGGACCGGCTGATCGAAGTGCTGTCTGCCGAGGCCGACGACGTCGACCGCGGCCGGGCGCGCTGGCGGGCTTACAAGGCCGCCGGCATGAACATCGTGCACCACGCCGGGAACTGAGGCATGGCCGACGCGCAGACCGTGAACGCCGACCGCTTGCCGACCCTGACCGAGGTGCTGGAACTCGGCCGCGAAACGGCCGCCGCCTCGCCAGACGGCGAGGCGCCGAAGGCGCTGGCTGCCGTGCCTGAAACCGCGGCCGAACCCGGTGCAGTCGGGGCTGCTGGGGCTGGCGACCTGGTCGCACAGGTGCTGGCCTTGTTGGAACCCCGCCTCGGCGCCTTGCTCGAAGCCCGGCTGCGCGAGGCCCTGGCGCCGGCGCTGGCGCGCGCGGCCGACGGCCTGATCCGCGATGTGCGCGCCGAACTGGCGCCCACCCTGCGCGAACTGGTCGAAGAGGCCGTGGCGCAAGCCGGCCGGCAGCCCCGCTGAGCGCGGTGTCAAATGCGGCGGCTCGGCCATGGCTTCGGTTATCGTCCGCCGCTTGTTTTTTTCACAACCGGGTTGAGCCACAGGCCGCCAGCCCCCACGGAGGTATTTGCATGCAAGTCAAACTGAACCTGATCACCGCAGCCCTGGCTGTGGCGTTTGCCGGCTCCGCGTGGGCCCAGGACCTGGTCGTGAAGATCGGCCACGTGGCACCCACCAGCGGTGGCACCGCCCACCTGGGCAAGGACAACGAGTACGGCGCCCGCCTGGCCATCGACGAGCTCAACGCCAAGGGCGTGACCATCGGCGGCAAGAAGGTCAAGTTCGAACTGCTGGCCGAGGACGACGCGGGCGATCCGAAGCAGGGCACCGCCGCGGCGCAGAAGCTGGTCGACAGCAAGGTCAACGGTGTCATCGGTCACCTGAATTCGGGCACCTCGATACCCGCGTCCAAGATCTACAGCGACGCCGGCATTCCGCAGATCAGCCCTTCGGCCACCAACACCCGCTACACGCTGCAGGGTTTCAAGACCACCTTTCGCGTCGTGGCCAACGACGGCCAGATCGGCAACACCCTGGGCAAGTATGCCGTGCAGCAGTTGAAGGGCCTGAGCATCGCCATCATCGATGACCGCACCGCCTACGGCCAGGGCGTGGCCGATGAGTTCGGCAAGGGCGTGCTGGCGGCGGGCGGCAAGACCGTGGGCCGCGAGTTCACCAACGACAAGGCCACCGATTTCACCGCCATCCTGACCAACCTGAAGGCCAAGAAGCCCGACATCATCTTCTTTGGTGGCATGGACGCCGTCGCCGGCCCGATGCTGCGTCAGATGAAGCAGTTGGGCATCTCCGCCAAGCTGATGGGCGGCGACGGCATCTGCTCCACCGAATTGCCCAAGCTGGCTGCGGGCAGCATGGCCGATGGCCAGGTGGTCTGCGCCGAAGCCGGTGGCATCGACGATAAGGATGCAGTGGCCACCAAGGCCATGGCCGATTTCCGTGCGAAGTTCAAGGCCAAGTTCAACGCCGAGGTGCAGATCTATTCGCCTTATGTGTACGACTCGGTGAACCTGATGGCCGCCGCGATGCAGAAGGCCGGCTCGGTCGACCCGGCCAAGTACCTGCCCGAACTGGCCAAGACCAGCTACAAGGGCGTCACCGGCCAGATCTCCTTCGACGAGAAGGGCGACATCAAGAACGGCGCTCTGACCCTGCACTCCTACCAGGGCGGCAAGCAGACCAACATCGGCGTGGTCCGGTAAGGCCGGGCTGCAGACAACAAAAAACCCGCCTAGGCGGGTTTTTTGTTGGTCAGACTGAAGCTCACTTCAGCTTGATTTCCTTGTACAGCACGTGCTTGCGAGCTTTCGGGTCGAACTTCAGGAATTCGAGCTTTTCGGGCGTCGTCTTCTTGTTCTTGCTCGTGGTGTAGAAGTGGCCGGTCCCCGCAGTGGACTCCAGCTTGATCTTTTCGCGTCCGCCTTTGCTGGCCATCGTTTGCTCCTGTCAGGGTTACTTAGATTTCGCCGCGGGCACGCAGGTCGGCGACGACCTGCTCGATGCCCACTTTGTCGATGAGGCGCAGCGCCGCGTTGCTGATGCGCAGGCGGATCCAACGGTTCTCGTTCTCGACCCAGAAACGGCGGTACTGCAGATTGGGCAGGAACCGACGCTTGGTCTTGTTGTTCGCATGCGAAACGTTGTTGCCCACCATGGGGCCCTTGCCGGTGACTTGACAGACGCGTGCCATGACGCTTCTCCAGTGATGTTGGATGGCTGCCGGGGTGCAGTGCGCGCAGTGCGTGTTGCGCAGTGCGAAATGGTCCGCCAGCAAAGCCCGCGAGTATAGCGCGGTTTCGCGCCATCAGCCGTGTTCTTGCTCCAGGAAGCGCTGTGCGTCCAGCGCGGCCATGCAGCCGGTACCGGCGCTGGTGATGGCCTGGCGGTAGATGTGGTCCTGCACGTCGCCGGCGGCGAAGACGCCCGGCACGCTGGTTTGCGTGGCCATGCCGTCCAGGCCCGTGCGGGTGACGATGTAGCCGTCCTTCATCTCGAGCTGGCCCCTGAAGATGTCGGTGTTGGGCTGGTGGCCGATGGCGATGAAACAGCCCTTCAGCGCGATGTCCTGGGTGGCGCTGGCGCCGCCGCTGTCGGCCTTGGGCGCGGTGCTGCGCAGGCGCACGCCGGTGACGCCGGTGGCGTCGCCCAGCACCTCGTCCAGCGTCTGCCACAGGTGCAGCTCGATCTTGCCGGCGGCGACCTTGGCGGCCACCTTGTCCATCATCACCGCTTCGGCGCGGAACTTGTCGCGGCGGTGCACCAGGTGCACCTTGGCGGCGATGTTCGACAGGTACAGCGCCTCTTCGACCGCGGTGTTGCCGCCGCCCACCACGCACACCGTGTCGCCACGGTAGAAGAAGCCGTCGCAGGTGGCGCAGCCGCTGACGCCCTTGCCCATGAAGGCGGCCTCGCTCGGCAGGCCGAGGTACTTGGCGCTGGCGCCGGTGGCGATGATCAGGCTGTCGCAGGTGTAGCTGCCCGAGTCGCCGGTCAGGGTGTAGGGCCGCTGGCTGAAGTCCACGGTGTGGATGTGGTCGAAGACGATCTTCGTGTTGAAGCGCTCGGCGTGCTTCAGGAAGCGCTCCATCAGTTCCGGGCCTTGCACGCCGTCGACGTCGGCCGGCCAGTTGTCGACTTCGGTGGTGGTCATCAGCTGGCCGCCCTGGGCGATGCCGGTGATCAGCATGGGTTCGAGGTTGGCGCGTGCGGCGTACAGGGCGGCGGTGTAGCCGGCTGGGCCTGAGCCCAGGATGAGCACACGGGCGTGGGTGTTGGCAGTCGACATGGCAGAGATCTCAGGGGTAAACGGGCGTCATATTGGGGCTTGCAGCCCCGATGTTTCAACGGAAGATGCCGACAACTGGGCAAGTTTCGCCGTGGGCACAATAGTCGGATTCTTGCAGACGGGCCGCGCCCAGCACCCCCGTCATTAGCCTTTTCAAAACGAGAGGAGTGTCTCGATGTCGATGTTGTCGAACCTGGACCTGATACGCCGCGTACCCCTGTTCTCCATGCTCACTGCCGAGCAGGCGCAGGCCATCGCCGACAGCGTCGTCAAGCGCCGCTTTCGCCGCGGTGAACTGGTCGTCGAGCAAGGCCGCAAGAGCAATGCCTTGTTCATCCTGCTGAACGGCCGCGCGCGGGTGCTGACGGCCGACACGCGCGGCCGCGAGGTGATCCTGGCGGTGCTCGAATCGGGTGACTACGTCGGCGAGATGAGCCTTATCGACAACGAACCCCACAGCGCCACCGTGCGCGCCGAGATCCAGACCGACATGCTGGTGCTGGCGCGCGGCGACTTCGCCCGCTGCCTGCCTGAAGCGTCGACGCTGAGCTACGGCATCCTGCGCGGCCTGGTGCGCCGCCTGCGCAATGCCGACCGGCAGATCGAATCGCTGGCGCTGCTGGACGTTTACGGCCGCGTCGCGCGCACGCTGCTCGACATGGCCGAGGAAATCGACGGCGCCAAGATCATCCGCCACAAGGTCAGCCGCCAGGACATGGCCAAGGTCGTCGGCGCGTCGCGCGAGATGGTCAGCCGGGTGATGAAGGACCTGGAAGAACGCGGCGTCATCGAGACCCAGGAAAACGGCTTCGTCGTCATCAAGGAACGGCTGCCGCAGGACTGAGTCTGGACCGAGTGGCCACCTGCGTGGCCGCGAGAGCCTGACGAAGGCCCGGGCGCATGCTTGCGACCGGGCTGATGCCAAGGCGGTGTGGCCTGATCGGCCACAATCCGCGGCATGAGTTTCCCCCTCGGTTCCCTGCGTGGTGACGGTGTGGCCAGCGCCGCCGCGCTGCCCGCGGCCGAAGTGCCGCGCTGGCGCCGCCAGGCGCTGCTGCTGCTGGCGGCACTGGCCTGGTTGCTCTTTGTGCTGGCCCTGGTCACGCACCAGGTCAGCGACGCCGCCTTCAGCACCTCGGGCACTGGCGATCCGCTGCGCAACAAGGCCGGTCTGCTGGGCGCGCGCCTGTCGGACATGGCGCTCTTCCTCTTCGGTTACTCGGCCTGGTGGCTGGTGCCGGTGGCCCTGCGGGCCTGGCTGTCGGCGCTGGCCGGGCTGCTGCGCAGCGATGCGAGGGCGGCCGTCGAAGCCGAACCGGCAGCCGCGCCAGGCTGGCTGTTCTGGCTGGGGCTGGCCTTGCTGCTGGCTGCCAGCAGCGCGCTCGAGTGGACGCGCCTGTACCGCTGGGAGCCCTTGCTGCCGGGTCATGCCGGCGGTGTGCTGGGCTACACGCTGGGGCCGCTGTCGATGCGCTGGCTGGGCTTCGCCGGCTCGGGCGTGTGGTGGATCGCCCTGCTGGTGACGGGTCTGTCGCTGGCGCTGCGCTTTTCGTGGCTGCAGCTGGCCGACACCATCGGACAGCAGTTCGACCGCCTGCGCGCCAGCCGCGTCGACCGCAAGGCCGCCGAGGAAGACCGCCGCCTGGGCGAGGCCGCTGCGCGTGAACGTGAAGTGCAGGTCGAGGTGGAACGCATCGAGGTCCAGGAGCACCTGCCCGTGCTCATCGAAGCGGCCGCACCCGAGATCCCCAAGTCGCAGCGGGTGGCCAAAGAACGCCAGCAGCCGCTGTTCGTCGAACTGCTGGACACCAAGCTGCCGCAGGTCGATCTGCTGGACGCCGTGACCGCCGCCGGCAGGCAGGAAACCGTGACCCCCGAGTCCATCGAGATGACCTCGCGGCTGATCGAGAAGAAGCTCAAGGACTTCGGTGTCGAGGTGCGCGTGGTGGCGGCCAGCCCCGGCCCGGTGATCACGCGCTACGAGATCGAGCCGGCCACTGGCGTCAAGGGTGCGCAGGTGGTGGGCCTGGCGCGCGACCTGGCGAGATCGCTCTCGCTGGTCAGCATCCGCGTCGTCGAGGTCATACCGGGCAAGAACTACATGGCGCTGGAATTGCCCAATGCGCGGCGGCAGACCATCCGCCTGAGCGAGATCCTGGGCTCCGACGTCTACAACGATTCGGCGTCCATGCTGACCATGGGCCTGGGCAAGGACATCGTCGGCAAGCCGGTGGTCGCCGACCTGGGCAAGATGCCGCACTGCCTGGTGGCCGGCACCACCGGTTCGGGCAAGAGCGTGGGCATCAACGCGATGATCCTGAGCCTGCTCTACAAGGCCGAGGCACGCGACGTGCGGCTGATCCTGATCGACCCCAAGATGCTGGAAATGAGCGTCTACGAAGGCATCCCGCACCTGCTGGCGCCGGTGGTCACCGACATGAAGCAGGCCAGCAATGCGCTGAACTGGTGTGTCGGCGAGATGGAGCGCCGCTACAAGCTGCTGAGCAAGCTGGGCGTGCGCAACCTGGCCGGCTACAACAAGAAGATCGCCGACGCGGCTGCAGCAGGGCAGAAGCTGCCCAACCCCTTTAGCCTGACGCCCGAAGAGCCCGAGCCGCTGGACCGCCTGCCGCACATCGTCGTCGTCATCGACGAGCTGGCCGACCTGATGATGGTCATCGGCAAGAAGATCGAAGAGCTGATCGCGCGGCTGGCGCAGAAGGCGCGCGCCGCCGGCATCCACCTGATCCTGGCCACGCAGCGGCCCAGCGTGGACGTCATCACCGGCCTGATCAAGGCCAACATCCCGACCCGCCTGAGCTTCCAGGTCAGCAGCAAGATCGACAGCCGCACCATCCTCGACCAGATGGGTGCCGAGGCCTTGCTGGGCATGGGCGACATGCTCTACATGGCCAGCGGCACCGGCTTGCCGGTGCGCGTGCACGGCGCCTTTGTCAGCGACGACGAGGTCCACCGCGTTGTCAGTTACCTGAAGACCCAGGGCGAGCCCAATTACATCGAAGGCATCCTCGAAGGCGGCGTGCTGGATGGCGAAGCGGCGGCAGCCGAGGGCGGCGGGGGTGCGGGTGGCGGCGAGTCGGACGCGATGTACGACCAGGCTGTTGAAGTCGTCCTGCAGCACCGCCGGGCGTCGATTTCCCTGGTGCAGCGCCACCTGCGCATCGGCTACAACCGCGCTGCGCGCTTGCTGGAGCAGATGGAAAAGTCGGGCCTGGTGACGGCGATGGGCCACAACGGCAACCGCGACATCATCGTACCCAAGCGAGACGAATAGCGATGAAAAGCATACTGTTCGGCCTGACCTTTCTCTGCGCTGCGCTGGCCGCTCGCGCGGACGCCGTGGACACTCTGCGCGACTTCGTGCGCGATGTGAAGAGCGGCCGCTCGGCCTTCAGCCAGACCGTCACCTCCACCGACGGCGCGCGCAAGAAAACGTCCAGCGGGCAATTCGAATTCCTGCGCCCGGGCCGCTTCCGCTTCAATTACACCCAGCCTTTCGAGCAGCTCATCGTTGCCGATGGCGTGAAGGTCTGGATCTACGATGTCGACCTCAACCAGGCCAGTTCACGCAAGCTGGCGCAGGCCCTGGGCGCCACGCCGGCCGCGCTGTTGACCGGCGCGTCGCTCGACACCGATTTCGTGCTGACGCCGCAGCCGGCCAAGGACGGCCTGGACTGGGCGCTGGCCACGCCCAAGGCCAAGGACGGCCCCTTCCAGAGCATGCGGGTCGGCTTCAAGGGCCGCGAACTGCAGGCGGTGGACATCGTCGACAGCTTCGGTCAGCGTTCGCTGCTGCAGTTCAGCCGCTTCGAAGCCAATGTGGCGCTGGACGCAGCGCGCTTCCATTACACGCCGCCGGCGGGCGCCGACGTGATCGAGCAGTAGCGCGGCGGGCGCCGCGCCCGCCGGCGTTCAAAAACGCGTGCCCAACTGCAGTCGGTGCTGCGTGGGGGTGGTGAAGCCGGCGTACGGGTCGTGGGCATAGCGCACGAACAGCGGCCCGCGGTCGTAGCCCAGGCTGATCGACCTGACCTGGCTGACGAATTCGCCGTCGCCCGTCAGGCCGCGCTTGACGAAGAAGTCCAGCGTCACGCGCTGGTCGCCGTCGTAGCGCCGCCGCAGCACCAGGTGGGTGACGTTCTGCCCGCTGTGCAGGCGGTCGTCGTGGACGTTGAACAGCGTCAATTCGGTTTGCGCGATGGCCCGCGTGCCGATGCCCAGCGTGATGGCGTCATTCGGGTCGTAATTCAGATTGACGTAATTGCGGACATTGGTGCGACCGAAACCGACGATGGCGTAATTCGCACCACCGATTTCCGATGTGATGGAAGCCACTGCCACGCCACCGCTGGCGCTCTGCATGGAAAAGACCGTGCGCACGGTCTCGCCGTCCAGCCTGAATTCGTAGCCTGAGCGGGCCTGCCGGTAGCCGTTCTGGTCGCGATACAGGCCCAGCCAGGCTGTGTGCGGGCCCTGGCTGCCGCGCAGGTTGGCGTCCAGCCCTGTGTTGCCGTCGGAAGAACCGTAACGGCCCAGCGTCAGCTTGAAGTTCACGCCGGCATCGCCGTCTGCGGCCTGAGCCAGCGTGCAGGCCGCGACGCAGGCCAGGGCCAGCAGGCCGGGCAGGGTGCTGGGCATACCGCTCAGTCCGCGCCCCTGGCGGCGGGCTCGGCGACGGGGTCGACCTCATCCGGCGGCACCTTCTCGCGCTTGCCGCCGAACATCGCCACATAGAGCACCGGCAACACCACCAGCGTCAGCAGCGTGGCCGTGAACAGGCCGCCGATGATGACGATGGCCAGCGGCCTTTGCGTTTCTGATCCGATGTCGTGGCTGAGCGCCATCGGCAGCAGGCCCAGCGCCGCCAGCATGGCCGTCATCAGCACCGTGCGCAGGCGGCCCAGCGAGCCCTGCTTGACGGCTTCCAGCACGCTGGCGCCGCCGGCCCGCAACTGCTGGATCACCGTCAGCATCACCACGCCGTTCAGCACCGCCTGCCCTGACAGCGCGATGAAGCCGATGGCCGCCGACACCGACAGCGGGATGTCCAGCACCCACAGCGCCACGAAGCCGCCGATCAGCGCCAGCGGCACGTTGAGCAGCACCAGGGTGGCCGTCTTCAGCGAACCGAAGGCGTCGAAGAGCAGCACGAAGATCAGCAGCAGCGAGATCGGCACCACCACGGCCAGGCGCGCCATCGCGCGTTCCTGGTTCTCGAATTCGCCCGACCACAGCACCTGGTAACCCGGCAGCAGCTTGACGTTCTGCGCCACGGCGGTCTTCATGTCGGCCACCACGGAACCCATGTCGCGGTCCTTGATGAAGATGCCGATGGCGGCCATGCGGCGGCCGTTCTCGCGGGCGATGTTCATCGCGCCGCTGGTCTCGCGGATGCGCGTCACCGCGCCCAGTTGCGTGTAGCCGCCGTCGGGTGTGGCGATGGGCGTGCTGGCCAGGTTGGCCAGCACGCGGCGGTCGGCCGACAGGCGCACCGCCACCGCGAACTTGCGCTCGCCTTCCCACAGGTAGGTGGTGACCTTGCCGGCCAGGGCCGCCTCGATCACGTCCTGCACGTCGCCCACGTTCAGGCCCAGGCGCGCAGCACGGGCGCGGTCGACCTCGATCAGCAACTGCGGCAGATTGCCCGCGCGGTTGATTTCAGAGCGGTACACGCCGGGCACGCGCTTGATCTCGCGTTCGATGGACTCGGCGGCCTTGGTCAGTTCACGCAGGTCGTCGCCGGCGATCTTGATGACGATCTGGCCGTCGATCTGCGAAATCGATTCCAGCACGTTGTCGCGGATGGGCTGCGAGAAGCTGGGCTCCAGGCCTGGGATCTCGGACACCAGGCGGTCCATCTCGTCGATCAGCTTGGCCTTGGTCATGCCCGGCCGCCAGGTCTCGGCCGGCTTCAGGTCGACGAAGATTTCGGCCATGCTCATGGTCTTGGGGTCGGTGCCGTCTTCGGGCTGGCCCGACTTGGACACCGTGGTGCCCACCTCGGGCACCTGGTGCAGCGCCTTGCGCGCCAGGCCCAGGATGCGCGAAGCCTCGTCGTTGGACACGCTGGCCGGCAGGCGCAGGTTGACCCAGATGGTGCCTTCGTCCAGTTCGGGCAGGAATTCCGAACCCAGCCGCGATGCCACCACCAGCGACAGCCCGAAAGCCACCAGTGCGGCCAGCATCACCGTGCGGCGGTGGCCCAGCGCCCAGTCCAGCACCGGCTCGTAGATGCGCTTGGCGGTGGCCACGACGCGGTTGTCGCCGTGCGGCAGGCCACGGCGCAGCAGCCTGTAGGACAGCAGCGGCACCAGGGTCAGCGAGAAGATCAGCGCGCCGATCAGCGCCATCGTCACGCTCAACGCCATCGGCTGGAAGATGCGCCCTTCGTGGCGCTGCAGCGCGAAGATGGGGATGTGCGCGGCGATGATGATCAGCATCGAGAACACCGTCGGCCGGCCGACTTCGTTGGCCGCGTCGACGATGACCTGGCGGCGTTCGTCGTCGCCCATCTTCTCGTCGCGCTCGGCCAGGCGGTGCATGATGTTCTCGACCACGATCACCGCGCCGTCCACGATGATGCCGAAGTCCATCGCGCCCAGGCTCAGCAGGTTGGCCGGCACGCCCATGATCTTCAGGCCCAGGAAGGTGCCCAGCAAAGCCAGCGGGATGATCACCGCCACGGCCAGGCTGGCGCGCAGGTTGGACAGGAAGATGTAGAGCACCAGCGACACCAGCAGCGCGCCCTCGACCAGGTTGCGGAAGACGGTGGACAGCGTCTTGGCCATCAGCCAGGTGCGGTCGTAGTAGGGCACGATGGCCATGCCCTTGGGCAGGCCGCTGGCGTTCAGGTCGGCAATGCGGTCCTTCACGTTCTTCAGCAACACGCTGGGGTTCTCGCCCTTGCGCATGACGACGATGCCGGTGACGACGTCGTCGTCCTGGTCCTGCCCGACCACGCCCAGCCGCGGCACCGAGCCGATGGCCACGCTGGCGATGTCGCGCACCAGCACCGGCGTGCCGTTGCGCGCGGCCACCACCACGTTGCCGATGTCGTCGGGTGAACTGAGCAGGCCGATGCCTCGGATGGCGTACTGCTGCGCGCCCTGCGCCACATAGCTGCCGCCGACGTTGGAATTGCCGCGGCCTAAAGCGTCCAGCAGGTTCTGGAAAGTCAGCTTGTTGGCGCGCAGCTTGTCCAGGTCGGGCTGCACCTCGTACTGCTTGATCATGCCGCCCATGGCCACCACGTCGGCCACGCCGGGCACCTGGCGCAGCGCGCGCTCCACGACCCAGTCCTCGACGGTGCGCAGGTCGGTGGTGTTGTAGCCGTCGCCGCGCAGGCGGTAACGCATCACTTCGCCGACCGGCGTGGCGTTGGGCGCGATGTTGGCTTCCACGCCGGGCGGCAGGTCGACGCCGCGCAGGCGTTCGGCCACCTGCGCGCGCACCAGGTTGACTTCGGCCGCGTCGTTGAAGGTGACGACGGTGAAACTCAGCCCGAACTGCGTGTGCGAGAACACGCGGATGGAATTCGGCACCCCCGACAGCGCCGTTTCCAGCGGCAGCGTGACCTGCTTTTCGACTTCTTCGGCAGCCCGGCCGGGGAACAGCGCGATGACCGTGACCTGGGTGTCGGTGACGTCGGGGAAGGCCTCGACCGACAGGTTCTTGAAGGCGATGACGCCGGCCAGCACGAACAGCAAGGTGCCCAGCGCGATGAACAGCGGCTGGCGCAGCGAGTACTCGATCAGCTTCCTCATGGGCCGGCCTTGGCGGGTGCCGCAGTAGCCACAGAAGCCGCAGAAGCGGCAGTGGCCGCAGCCGAGCTGCCCTTGCCCGCCGAGGCCGCCGTGGGTGACCCCCCCGCCGGCTTGCTTTCTTCCTGCGCCAGCCTGTACATGCGGGCCAGCAGCAGCATGTTGCCGCTGACCACCTGTTCACCGACCTCCAGGCCGCGTGACACCAGCACCTGCTGCGGGCCTTGCCAGCCCAGCTTGATCTCGCGCGGTTCGAAAACGCCGGGCGCCGTCTGCACGAAGACGCTGTGCGTGCTGCCGGACAGCCGCACCGCCTGCGCCGGCAGCATCACGCCGCTGCCCAGGCTGCGTTCGAAGCGGGCGGTGGCCAGCATCTCGGCGCGCAGCACGCGGGCGGCGTTGGGCACATAGCCGCGAACCTTGATGGTGCGGCTGTTCGGGTCGATGGCGTCGGACACGGCCGTCACGCGGCCTTCAAAGCGCTGACCGGGCAGGGCCGGCACTTCTAGCTCGAAGGCGGCGCCGCGGCGCATGGTGCCGGCTTCGGCCTCGCGGGCGTCGATCTGCACCCACAGCGTGGTCGGGTCGCTGATCACGAACAGCGGCGGCACGCCCGGACCGGCCTGGTCGGGCCGCACTTCCTGGCCCGGGTTCAGGTTGCGTTCCACCACCACGCCGGCCAGCGTAGCGCGCAGCGCCAGTTTCTGGTCCACGCCGGACACCGCGGCCGCGCCGCCGTACAGCGCGACGCGGGCCTGGGCGCGCGACAGCTCGGCCTGGGTGCGTGCGGCGTCGGCTTCGGCCTGCTCGAAGTCCTTGCGCGCCGCCACCCCCAGGTCCAGCAGTTCGCGCTGGCGGGCCAGGCTCTTGCGGCTGAAATCGACATCGGCGCGGGCCTTGGCGGCGTCGGCCTGGGCGGCGCCGTAGTCGGGCGAAGCCAGCATCGCCAGCGCGCTGCCGGGCTGTACGGTCTGACCCAGGTCGACGGCGATGGCGGTGACGCGGCCGGCAAACGCCGGATAGATGCGCTGCGTGCGTTCTTCGTTCCAGACCAGCCGCGCGGGCAGCTCCAGCGTGATCTGGGTGGCCGGCGCGGCGGCGCTGGTCGTCAGCTGCGCCAGTTGCGGGTGGCCGGGCTGGAAGCGCAGCTGTGCGCCTTGCAGGATGGGCGCAGCGGGCTCGGGCGGGGCCGGCGGCGGGGCTTCCTTGCAGGCGATGAGGCCCAGGGTGGCCAGGGCCAGCAGGCCGAGCAGGGGTGTGCGGTTCAAGGTCTTGGCGGGCATGGGGTTGTGCAATCTCGTGTCGAGGATGGGTGCTCAGCGCGCCAGGGTCTTGCCGGCTTCGCCGGTGTTGCCGGCGCTGCGCAGTTGCCAGGCGCCTTGCGCCTTGGCCAGTTCGGTGCGCGCGGCCAGCGCTTCCAGCAGCACGGCGCGCAGCGTGCGGCGCGCGTCCAGCAGGTCGGTCAGTGGCAGCGCGCCTTTGTTGTAGGCCTGCTCGGCGCGTTCGGCCACTTCGCGCGAGCGCGGCACGATCTCGCCGCGGTAGCGCTGCGCGCGCTGCGCCGCGGTGGCCACTTCGGCGCGCAGGCGTTGCAGTTCGGTGGTGGCCATGCGGCGGGTCTTTTCCAGCGCGTCTCGGGCCTGGTCGAGTTGGGCCTGCGCGCGGCCGATCTCGCCCTCGTAGCGGTAGCCGAAGGCCAAGGGCATGCTCAGGCGGAATTCCAGCAGCCGCGTCGAGGTGCCCGGGTAATGGTCGAAGGACGCGCCCCAGGTGATGTCACTCTGGCGCTGCGCGTTGCTGCCCTGCAGCGCCGATTCGGCAGCGCGCACCCGCTCGGCAGCGGCGCGCACGTCAGCGCGCAGGTCGACCAGCGCTTCGACGCTGGCGCCGCCGCCCGCGGCTTCGTCGGCCGGCCAGTCGGGCCGTGCGCTCAGGCTGGCGGCCTGGGTTTCGCGGCCGGTCAGCTGGGCCAGCGCGAACTGGGCGCGCTGCAGGTCCAGCTGAGCCGATGCGCCATCGGCCTGCACGCGTTCGGCCTCGATGTCGGCGCGTGCCGCGTCCTGCAGCGCCAGGTCGCCGGCTTTCAAGCGGGCGCGCGCAGTGGCTGCCGTCTGGCGGGCGCTGCTGGCGATGGCGCTCAGTTCTTCGATGCGTCCTTGCGCGGCCAGCAGGTCGAAAAACGCGGCCTGGGTGGCCAGCTTCTGCTGCGTGCGCACCTCGTCCACATCGGCCGCCGCCGCCGCCGCGTTGCGCCGGGCGGCTTCGGTGCGCACGCTGCGTTTGTCGCCGCGTTCCCAGGTCCAGTCCAGGCCGATGCCTTTGTCGATGCGGCGCTGGGTCAGCGGGTTGCCGCCGCCGATGCCGTTCTGCAGGTCGATCTGCGAGAGCTTGGCCGACAGTTGCGGCAAAGGGGCGTGGTCGGCGGCGGCGATGTCGGCCTGGGCCGCCGCCAGGCCGCGCGTGGCCAGGGTCACCTCCAGGTTGCTGGCGGCAGCGGCCAGGGCCTGCGTCAAGCTGATGACTTCGGCATGCGCGCCTGGCAGGGCCAGCATGGCGCCCGCGAAGGCCACGCTGAGCAGCGCAGAGCGCGGCGCGCGGCGGCGGTGTCGGGTGGGCGGAATGGGTGTGCGGGCCTGTCGTATGCTCATAGACCGTTTATCGCTTTGGTCTGCTGACCACCACCTGACCGTCCATGCGCTTCCTGTTGGTCGAAGACGACGACGTGCTGCGTGACGTCATGCTGCGCAGCCTCAGCCAGGCCGGGCACCGCATCGACCTGGCCACCACGGTCGAGCAGGCTCGCCACCTGTGGCAGGTGCAGCCGGTGGACGCGGTGCTGCTGGACCTGAATCTGCCGCAGGGGCATGGCCACACCCTGGGCAGCGGCCTGACCGTGCTGCGCGAGGCCCGCGCCCGCGGTGACCGCACGCCGGTGCTGGTGCTGACCGCCCGCAACCGCACCGAAGAGCGCATTGCCGGCCTGGACGCCGGTGCCGACGACTACCTGGGCAAGCCCTTCGAGCTGGCCGAGGTGGAAGCCCGGCTGCGGGCCTTGGTGCGACGCGCCCAAGGTGCCGACGATGTGGTGGATGTCGGCGGCCTGCGGCTGGACCGCCGCGCCCGCCGCTTGCAGGTGCGGCTGGCCGGCGGTGACGGTACGCTACAGCCGCTGGAGCTGCCGGCGCGTGAGTTCGAGGTCCTGCTGGAACTGATGTCGCCGCCGGGTCATGTGGTCAGCAAGCGCAGTTTGTCGGACAAGTTGTCGGGCTTCGACGACGCCCTGGCGACCAACGCGCTGGAAGCCTTCGTCTCGCGCCTGCGCCGCAAGCTGCAGGGCAGCGGCGCCACCATCCGCACCTTGCGCGGGCTGGGTTACGTCGTCGAAGCCCAGGACGGCGATGGCGACTGAGGCAGCGGCAGCCGCCGTACAGGCGTCCGCCGGCTACCCGTCGCTGCGCCGGCGCATGCTGTGGCAGGTGATGCTGCCGCTGGCGCTGACCTGGTTGCTGGGCACCATGGTGGCCGTCAGCGTGGCCTACGTCTACACCCGCCAGGCTTTCGACCGCTCGATGCTGGACGACGCCTACGCCATCGCTGCCAGCGTCAGCGAACGCGACGGCCAGCTGGCTTTCAGCCTGAGCGCGCGGGAAGTCGGCCAGGTGCTTTTCGACCGCGATGAGCGGGTCTACTTCGCCGTGCTGCGGCCCGACGGCAGCCTGCTGGCCGGGCAGGGCGGGCTGCGCGACCGTCAGGCTGCGCCCACCGAGCCCTGGTTTTTCGAGGAGCGCCACTACCGCGGCGTGGACCTGCGCATGGTCACGCTCAACCGCAGCCTGCCCCTGCCCCACCTGGTGGTGGTGGCGCAGACCACGCGCGGCCGGACCCAGCTGGTGCAACAGCTGCTGGCCGCTTCGGTGGCGCCCCAGGCCGTGCTGCTGCTGCTGCTGGGCCTGTGGATGCGGCGTTCCATCGCCCGTGAACTGCAACCGCTGGCGCAGCTGGAATCCGCGCTGGCCCAGCGCGACGCCCATGACCTGGCGCCGCTGGCGCTGCAGCCGCGCACCAGCGACATCGTCAACCTGACCGACGCCGTCAATGCGCTGATGGGGCGCATCGCGGCCGGCGTGCGCGCCCAGCGCGAATTCGCCGGCAATGTGGCCCACGAGCTGCGCACGCCCCTGGCCGGCATCCGTTCTCTGGCCGAATACGGCCTGGCGCAGCAAGACCCGGCGGCCTGGGCGGCGCAACTGCGGCGCATCGTCACCAGCGAAGCGCGGGCCAGCCATCTGGTCGACCAACTGCTGGCCCTGGCCCTGGCCGATGAAGCGCGCGACGGCCTGCAGCTCGAGCCGCTGGCCATCGACGCGCTGGTGCAAGACCTGCTGCTGCGCCTGCTGCCGCGCGCCGACGCGGCCGGTGTCGACCTGGGCGCCGAAGGTCTGGAACAACCGCTGCGCGCCATGGGCACGGTGGCGCTGGTCGAAGGGCTGCTGGGCAATCTGGTGGACAACGCCCTGCGCCATGGCCGGCCGACGCAGGCTGGCGTGCAGCCCCGGGTGACGGTGGCCGCGCAGCCCCAGGGTGACGAGCTGCTGTTGACCGTCACCGACAACGGCCCGGGCATGGAACCCGGCCAGCAGCAGCGCGTGCTGGAACGCTGGGCGCAGGGCCGCAGTGCCGCCGAACTGGGCACCGGCAGCGGCCTGGGTCTGGCCATCGTGGCGCGCTACGTGGCCTTGCTGGGCGGGCGCATGTCGCTGCGGCCGGTCAGCGTGGGCACGGGCCTGCGGGTCAGCGTGTGGCTGCGCGGCCTGCCCGCCCCGCCCCAGCCGGCCGGCTGATGGGGCCGACGGCACTGCGACAATTTGCCCATGAGCACCCAGGACGCGCTGTTCGCTGACGAGACGCCCGCTGCAGTTGCCGGCGCGCCTTGGGCCGAACGCTTGCGCCCGCGCCACCTGGACGAGGTGGTCGGCCAGCGCCACCTGCTGGCCGACGGGCGCCCCTTGCGTGTCGCCTTCGAATCGGGCCGGCTGCCGTCGATGATCCTGTGGGGCCCGCCCGGCGTCGGCAAGACCACGCTGGCGCGCCTGCTGGCCGGCGCCACGGGTTCGCATTTCATCGTGCTGTCGGCGGTGCTGGCGGGGGTCAAGGACATCCGCGAGGCCGTCGAGCAGGCCGCCGTCCTGCGCAAGGCCGGGCGGTCCACGGTGGTCTTTGTCGACGAGGTGCACCGCTTCAACAAGGCGCAGCAGGACGCCTTCCTGCCGCATGTCGAAGGCGGCCTCTTCAGCTTCATCGGCGCGACCACCGAGAACCCGTCTTTCGAGGTCAATTCGGCGCTGCTGTCGCGCGCCACCGTGCACGTGCTGAAGTCGCTCGACGAGGCCGACCTGGGCGAACTGATGGTCCGCGCGCAGGCGCTGCTGCAGGCGCCGCCGCTGAGCGCCACGGCCC
>Ga0136641_1000184_pt1 | contig 26941 bp, 31 predicted proteins | sample EliLak1302023Y_FD_115312 | JGI IMG/M metagenome (GOLD analysis project Ga0136641, IMG submission 115312) | Freshwater microbial communities from Elizabeth Lake, Yosemite National Park, California, USA - 13020-23Y | ecosystem: Environmental > Aquatic > Freshwater > Lake ...
AGGTGATCTTCTTCAGATCGACGCCGTACTGGTGCTGCAGCACGCTGCGCGCCCACAGGCCGGTGGTCACCGTCCAGCCGCGGTTGACGCCCACCTTGCGGCCTTCCAGGTCCTTGGGCGTGCGGATGCCCAGCTCGGTGTTGATCTGGATGGCGCCGTGGTGAAAGGCGCGCACCAGGAAGATCGGCAAGGCCGTGAAGCGCTTGCCGTGGGCGCGCGCGCAGACGTAGGTCGTCAGCGCCATTTCGCTGACATCGAATTCGAGGCCGCGCACCATGCGCCGGAAGCCGTCAATCAGCACCGGCACGTCCTCGAAAGCGAACTCGAAGCCCGCCGGCTGGACGCTGCCATCCTTCAGCGCGGCGTTGTTGCCCTGCAGGCGCGTGACGGTCTTCAGCAAGGGTCCGGGCATGGGCGTCTCTTTCTCGTGATGGCTGGTGCGTTTGCCGTTTTCAGCAGCAGTCGCCGGCCCAGTCTGACGCCACGGCCAGCGCGTCGCGCATCCACCAGGGCGGCAGGTCGTCGGGCTGCACCTGCAGCACGGGCTTGAAGACTTTGTGATGGTGGCGCACGGCGTCGTCCGCCGGGCCCGTCCAGAAGGCGATCACCGTTTCCAGCGGCGGGCAGCCGGGCAGCTGGCAGGCCAGTTCGGCGACCAGGACCACGGCCTCGGGTGGCAAGCGCAAGCGCTCGCGCACCCAGGCTTCCACGCGCGCCAAGGCCGCCTCGTGGGCTGCACCCTGGACCAGCGTGCCGAACATCGCGCGCCGCCCGCTCCGCCTGGGGGGTGGGCATCTAGACCGACGACTGGCGCGTGCCGGGCACCGCCCGCAGCGCGTCGCGCGCGGCTTCCTTGAAGGGCTGGTCGCGCTGGAGCAGCACGGCAGCGGAACGCACCTTCTGGTGTTCGGGGTCGACACCCGGGGGCTGCGTGCCACTGTCGGCCAAGGCCTTGGCGGCCTTGATCAGGCGCTGGCGCATCATGATGATGCCGTTGTCGGTGCCGACCAGGTTCTCCCGCGTGCGGTCCTGGATGGCGCCCATGCTTTCCTGCAGCGAGGCGTCCTGCATGGCGATGCCTTCGATGCCGCTGTACTGGGTGCCGGCCTTCTGCGCGGCGCGGTCCATCAGGTAGTCGTTGGTCTTGTTCTGCAGCGGGATGTAGGTGCCGGGCACGTACTTCACGTGGATGCCCTGGCCGTCCTTCATGGCCTGCACTTCTTCATCGTGCAAAGGCCGCGCCGGGTGGTAGTCGAAGCTCCAGGCCCAGTTGTTGTGGTCGTCGATGGGGACCCAGAAATGGCCGTGCAAGGGGTGGTCGCCGCGCGGCGGCACCTGGGTGAAACAGGGCATGATCCACGGCGTGATGCGCCAGTAGTACTGGTCGTCTTCGGCGTTGCGCCGCGCGCCGACGAAGAGGCCGCCGTCGGCCTGCGCCACGTCGAACACCGGCTTCTTGTCGGCCAGGTTGTACTGGTTGCCCTTGGCGCCGCGGAACAGCGGGTCGGTGTTCAGCGCGCCGCTGTGCAGAAAGCTGACATGGCTGCTGTCGATGCCGCCTTCCAGCGCCTGCAGCCAGTTGCATTCCTGCAGCCGCTTGCTGGTGAAGCTTTGATTCGCCGGCACGGTGGCGAACTCGTATTCGGGCAGCGGCGGCTGCAGTTCGGGCGGGCCCATGTAGATCCACAGCACGCCGCCGCGCTCCACCAGCGGGTAGCCCTTGAGCTTGATGCGCTCGCAATAGCCGCTTTCGGCTTCGCTGGGCACTTCGGTGCACTGGCCGGTGACGTCGTATTTCCAGCCGTGGTAAGGGCAGCGCAGGCCGCTTTCCTCATTGCGGCCGAACCACAGCGAAACGCCGCGGTGGGCGCAGAACTCGTCGATGGCGCCCAGCCGGCCTTGCGTGTCGCGAAAGGCGATCAGCTTTTCCGACAGCAGTTGCAACTTGACGGGCGCGCAGTCGGGCTCGGCCAGTTCTTCGGCCAGCAGCGCCGGCAGCCAGTAACGGCGGAAGAGGTTGCCCATGGCCGTGCCGGGGCCGGTCCGGGTGACGAGCTCGTTCTGTTCTTGCTTCAGCATGCCTGTCTCCGCGTGAGCCGCGCGCTCAAGATCTCGTGCGGTGTAAGGGTCTGCGAGTTGTTCACAGACGCATTTCTTTGTTCATCATAGAGGAACACTGTTCCTTTAGCCAAAACGACGATATCATTCGGGCTCATCGATTGTCAATTGGAGCTTGGGGCATGTCAGCACCCTGTGAACGCATGGCCTTGTGCCGCCCGGACGCCGTGGCCGTGGGTCAGGCCATCCGCATCGAGAAGGGCTCACTGACCCTGGCGGTGTTCAATCTGGACGGCGAATTCTTCGTCACCGACGACCTGTGCACCCATGGGCCGGGTTCGCTGTCCGAAGGCTGCATCGAAGGCGACACGGTGGAATGCGATTTCCACAATGGCGCCTTCAACATCCGCACCGGCGCCGTCGTGACGCCGCCCTGCATGGTGCCGATCAAGACCTACCGCACGGTGGTCGACGCCGACGGCTTCGTGTCCATCGAAGTCTGAACGGCCGGCCCGCCGGCAGGCCTCTACCTGGGCTGGCTGGCCAGCGACTTCACCGCCGGCGTCCAGCGCGCGATCTCGGCGGCCACGAAGCGGGTGAAGGCTGTGGCGTCGAAGTCGCCCGACTCCATGCTCTCGGCGGCCATCGCCGCGCGCACGGGCGGGCTCTGCAAGCCGCGGCGGATCTCGGCATTCAGTCTGTCCACCACCGCCACCGGCATGCCAGCCGGGCCGGACACCGAGAACCAGGTCGTCCCCGTCAGTTGCGGGTAACCCAGTTCGGCGAACGTGGGCGCATGGGGGTAGGCCGCCACCCGCTTGGCTGAAGACACGGCCAGCAGACGCAGCTTGCCGGTGTCGACGTGGGCGTTGGACGAGCTCAGCGTCATGAAGGCGGCGGGTATCTGGTTGCCCAGCAGGTCGGCCACCGCAGGGCCGGCGCCCTTGTAGGCGATGTGCACCATGTCCAGCTTGTTGACCTGGCGGAACAACTCGCCGGTCAGATGCCCGTGCGTGCCCTGGCCGGGCGAGCCCCAGCTCAGACCCTTGGGGCTGGCACGAACGAAGTCGATGAAGCCCTTGACGTCCTTCACCGGCAATTCGGCATTCACCACCATGCCCAGCGGCGGGCCACCGAGCAAGGCGATGTGGCTGAAGTCCTTCATCGGGTCGATGCTGCCCGGCGTGTCCACCGGCGCGATGACGTGCGAGCCGATGCCCGAGATGACCAGGGTGTAGCCGTCGGGTGTGGCGCGGGCCACTTCCTTGGAGCCGATCAGGCCGCCGGCGCCGGCCTTGTTCTCGATGACCACCGTCTGCTTCAGCGTGTCTTGCAGATAGCGGCCGATGAGCCGCCCGAGCGTGTCGCTGCTGCCGCCCGCCGCGTAGGGCACGACCAGGCGGATGGTCTTGGTCGGCCAGTCGCCCTGCGCGCGCGCCCCGCGTTGCGCCACGGCGCCCAGCGCGGTGGCCAGAGCGAATTGCAGGGTGCGGCGGCGCGTGGCCGGCGGGAAGGAGTCAGGGTGCGTCATGCAAGAGGGCCGGAAAAGGAAGGAGACAGGGGGAAAGAGACAGGGGAAACAGGGGAAACCGCGAGGATGCCATCAGGCCGCTAGGGGCTGGGCGTTCAGCGCGGCCAACAGGCGTTCGGGCGTGAAGGGCACACGCCGCAGGCGGCGGCCCGTGGCGTCGAACAGGGCATTGGCCAGCGCGGCGGCCACCGGACGGGTCGAAGGTTCACCGGCGCCATAGCTGCGGCCGGGCTGGTTGCCGACCAGCACCACGTCGATGCGGTCGGGCACTTCGGTCATGTCCAGGATGGGGTAGCTCTGCCAGTCCACGCTCAGCACCCGCTCGGCGTCGAAGCGCACTTCCTCGTGCCGTGTGCGGCTCAGCGACATCAGGATATTGGACTCGATGACCCGCTCCAGGCTCAGCGGGTTGATGACCAGGCCGCAGTCGTGCGCGACGACGAAGCGCGTGGCCCGCCACTGTCCGGTGGCGCGCTCGACTTCGACCTCGGCCACGATGGCCACCACCGCGCCGTTGCGCGGCGCGTAGGCGATGCCGCGGCCGCGCAGCGTGGCGCTGCTGCCGTTGGCCGCCACGCTGGCCGGGTTGGGGCCGACCCGCGGCTGCCACTGCGCGCGCTCGGCGGCGGCGCGCACCACGGCTTGGTGCCGGGCGTCGCCCAGATGCTGCAGGCGGAAGGCCACCGGGTCCTGCCCGGCGGCCAGGGCCAGCTCGTCGATGAAGCTCTCGCTGGCGAAGGTGGTGGCCATGCCGTCGGGGTCGCGCAGGTGGGCCGTGCGCAGGCCGGTGCTGAGCGAAGCGCTCCAGTCGATCAGCTCGCCGCTGACCCGCTGGTGATCGAAGCGGTAGCTCTCGGCCGAGACCTGGTACAGGTCTTCGCTTTTCGTCACGCCGTTGCCGATCAGCTGCGCGGCCAGCGTGTCGCCGTAGCGCTGGGTGCCCGACGGCCGGGTGCGGCCCGAGTAGCCGCGCGAGTGGTAGTCGAAGGCGACGACGCGGCCGGCAGCATCCAGCCCGCCCTGCAGGCGGAAGACGCCGGGCGGGCCTTTCGGGTCCCAGGCGGTGGCGTCGCTGCGCGCGTACTGCAGGCGCACCGGACGGCCCACGGCCTGCGCGACGATGACCGCGTCCACCGCCGCGTCGTCGGCCTCGTTCATGCCGTAGGAACCCGGGCCGGGCAGCCAGATCACGCGCACCTCGCTGGCCGGCCGGCCGAGCAGCTCGGCCACCGTCTTGCGCAGCGGATAGGGTTTCTGGCCGCCCATCCACACCGTCACGCCGGCCGCTTCGACCTGGGCCAGCGCGCAGGCCGGGCCCATGCAGGCGTGGGACTGGAAGGGGTATTCGTAAGCCGCTTCGATGCGCCGCGGCGCGGCCTGCAGCGCGGCGTCGACATCGCCGTTGCTGCGGTCCACCTTGCGGCTCAGGCTCGGCGCCGTGCGCAGGGATGCGTAGAGCGCGTCGTAGTCCTTCGCGAAGCGCAGCCGGGGCGCTGACCACGCGATCTGCACGCTGCGGGCGGCCTGCACGGCCTGCTCTTCGCGTTCGGCCACCACGGCCACGAAATTGCCCTGCTGCACGATGCGGATGAAGCCCGGCGTGGCCGGCAGGGCCTGGATGCCGATGAAGCGGGCGCCAGCCGTCGGTGGCCGCAACACGCGGGCGTGGACCATGCCGGGCAGGCTGTGGTCGACGAGGAAGCGGTATTCGGCGCGCACCTTGGGCGGGATGTCGCTGCGCGGCAGCGGCTGGCCGACGACGCGGTAGCGCGCCGGGTCCTTGGGCTGGGCCTTGGCGTCGTAGGCCAGCTCGAAGCGGCCGCCGCGCAGCAGTTCGGCGTAGCTGACGGTGCGGCTCGGGTCGGCCAGAGAGCGGACGACGCCACCCTGCACCGCCAGCTGCGCCACCGGCAGCGCCAGCCGCTCGGCGGCGCAGGCCAGCAGGAAGGCCCGCGCCTGGGCGCCGGCCGCCCGCAGTGCGGCGCCCCCGTCGGTGATGCCGTTGCTGGACCCGGTGCCGCGCTGGTCGGGCGTGGTGGCGGTGTCGCCCATGCGGATGCTGACCTGCTCGAAGGCCACGTCGAGCTCGTCGGCGACGATCTGCGCGAAGGCCGTCGGGATGCCCAGCCCGGCGTCGATCTTGCCCACCGAGGCCAGCACGCGGCCCTGCGCATCGATCGCCAACCAGGTGTCCAGCCGGTCACGCGGCTGGCCGTCGCCCACCAGGTCGCCGCCTTCGGCCTGCGCCGAGGCCGGCACCGCCAGCGCCACCAGCAAGCCGGTGCCGGCGGCCAGGAAGCTGCGGCGGTCGAACCCCGGCGCAGCGTCAGGGGCCGCCTTCATGCCCGCACCTTGCGGCCGCTGACCTGCGCGGCGCGGGCCTGCACGTCGCGCATCACGCTGGCCGCGCGCTTCACCGCACGCAGCACGCTGACCTGCGTGCCGCAGCGGCATTTCAGGCCCGACAGGCCCTGGCGCAGTTCCAGGTCGCTGGCCTGCGGCTTGTCGGCCAGCAGCGCGGCGGCGGTCATGATCCAGCCGTTGATGCAGTAACCGCACTGCGCAGCCTGCTCGTCGATGAAGGCCTGCTGCACCGGGTGCAGCACGCTCGGGTCGGTGATGCCCTGGGCCTGCCGCCAGCGCGCCGCCAGGCCGTCCAGCGTGGTCACGTCACGGCCTTGCGCCACCGTCAGCGGCGTCACGCAGGAGCGCGTCGCGCGGCCGTCGACGTGCACCGTGCAGGCGCCGCACTGCGCCAGGCCGCAGCCAAAGCGCGGGCCGTGCTGGTCGAGTTCATTGCGCAGCACGTAGAGCAAGGGCGTCTGGGCTTGGGCGTCCGAACGCGCCGGCTGGCCGTTCAAGCGCCAGCGGATGGGCTGGTCCATGCGTGAGGTCTCCGGGGGTTGCCTGGGCGCTCGGTCGGCGCCGTCGCCGCATCGCGCGCGGCGCTGGACTGTCGTGGAGATTCGGGCAGCCGTCAACCATGGAAGACCGACGGTCCACATGCAAGAACAACCCAACAATCAGCACTCTCAACCCGAGAGTGCTAATATTTGTGCAATCCCCGCCGCAGGAGTCAGTCACACCATGAACGCTGCCAGCACTTCCGCCTTGTCCGTCCGCGACCCCTGGTCGCTGGTGCCCTCGCTGGGCAACCTGGACGCCTACGTCTCGGCGGTCAACCGCCTGCCGATGCTGACCGCCGTCGAAGAAACCAGCCTGGCCCGCGCCCTGCGCGACCACGGCGACGTGCAGGCCGCCGGCCGCCTGGTGCTCTCGCACCTGCGCCTGGTGGTATCGATTTCGCGCCAGTACATGGGCTACGGCCTGCCGCAGGGCGACCTGATCCAGGAAGGCAATGTCGGCCTGATGAAGGCCGTCAAGCGCTTCGACCCCGAACAGGGCGTGCGCCTGGTCAGCTACGCCATGCACTGGATCAAGGCCGAGATCCACGAATACATTCTGAAGAACTGGCGCATGGTGAAGGTGGCCACCACCAAGGCCCAGCGCAAGCTGTTCTTCAACCTGCGCTCGATGAAGCAGGGCATGAAGAGCGACGCGCCGGACGGCGACACCCACCGCAGCACCCTGACGCCGACGGAAGTGGCGAAGATGGCCCGCGACTTGAACGTCAAGCCCGACGAGGTCATCGAGATGGAGATGCGCCTGTCGGGCGGCGATGTGGCCATGGAAGCGCAGAACGATGACGGCGAAGAAGCCTACGCGCCCATCGCCTACCTGGCCGACGACAGCAACGAGCCGACGCGGCGCATCGAGGCCAGCCACCGCGACTGGCTGTCGGGCGACGGCATCGCGCAGGCCCTGGACGCGCTGGACGCGCGCAGCCGGCGCATCGTCGAGGAGCGCTGGCTGAAGGTCAACGACGACAGTTCGGGCGGCATGACGCTGCACGATCTGGCCGCCGTCTACGGCGTCAGCGCAGAACGCATCCGCCAGATCGAGGTGGCGGCGATGAAGAAGATGCGCAAAGAGCTGGAAACCGCCTGAGTCCGGCTCGCGTCACGACAGCGGCCCTGCGGGGCCGCTTTCCATTTCAACGCTGGGCCAGCAGCAGTTTCAAGTCGTGCGTCAGCGCCTCGGCCCCGCTGCCGTAGCGTGTGAACAGGCGGATGCGGCCCTGGGTGTCGAAGATGTAGCTGCCCGCCGTGTGGTCCATCGTATAGCTCTCGGGCGTCTTGCCCGGCACCTTGGCGTAGAAGACCTTGAACTGTTTGGCCGCGACCCTGGTTTCTTCGGCACTGCCACGCAAGGCAACGAAGTCGGGGCTGAAGTTGCTGACGTAGGCTTTCAGCACCGCGGCCGTGTCGCGCTCGGGGTCGACGGTGACGAAGATGCCCTGCACGCGCTCGCCGTCGGCGCCCAGTGCCTGCTTCACCTGGGCCAGTTCGACCATCGTGGTCGGGCAGACGTCAGGGCATAGTGTGAAACCGAAGAAGACCACCACGACCTTGCCCTTGAAGTCGGTCAGGTGGCGGCGCTGGCCGTCGGCGTCGCTCAGGTCCAGCTCACGGGCGTATTCGGCGCCGGTGATGTCGATGGACTTGAAGGCTGGCGCCTCGGCCTTCTGGCAGGCGGCCAGCACCAGGGCGATACAGCCCAGCGCCAGGGCGCGGATCAACCGGTGATGGAGGACAGCCATGGCCCGAGGTAGTGGTCGACGAGCAGCGCCAGGAACAGCAGCGACAGGTGCCAGATCGAGAACCGGAAGGTGCGGCGCGCCAGGGCGTCGCTGTAGGCGCGCCACAACTGCCAGGCGTAGACCATGAAACCGATGCCCAGCGCCACCGCCGATGCCAGGTAGATGAGCCCGCTCATGCCATAGATGTAGGGCAGCAGCGTCGAGGCGAAGAGCACGATGGTGTAGAGCAGCACCTGCAGCCGGGTGAAGGCCGAGCCGTGGGTGATGGGCAGCATCGGCAGGCCGGCCTTGCGGTAGTCCTCGACGCGGTACAGCGCCAGCGCCCAGAAATGCGGCGGCGTCCACAGGAAGATGATCAGGCACAGCATCAGCGCTTCGGGGCCGACATCACCCGTCATCGCGGCCCAGCCCAGCACCGGCGGCATGGCGCCCGAAGCCCCGCCGATGACGATGTTCTGCGGCGTGGCCGGCTTCAGCACCACGGTGTAGATGACGGCGTAGCCGACGAAGGTGGCGAAGGTCAGCCACATCGTCAGCGGGTTGACCCAGAGATAGAGGATGGCGCTGCCCGCCGTGCACAGCGCGCCCGAGAAGGCCAGCGTCTGCCGGTTGGTCAGCTGGCCCTTGGCGGTGGGCCGCCAGGCGGTGCGCTGCATGCGGCTGTCGATGTGCTGCTCGACGATGCAGTTGAAAGCCGCCGCCGCCGCCGCCACCAGCCAGATGCCGAGCGTGGCGGCACCGGCCAGACGCCAGTCGGGCCAGCCCGGTTCGGCCAGCAACATGCCGATGACGGCGCAGAAAACGATCAACTGCACCACCCGCGGCTTGGTCAGCGCGTAGAACTGCGACCACCGTGTGGGGGTGGCGCCGGGAGCAACAAGGGTCTGGGCCATGGGGGAGCGTGATTCTAGGCGGCAGCCGGCTGGCCGATGGGGGCCGCTGCGGGGCGCCGTGACGCGCTGCGCGCCAGCAGCAGGGTCAGTGTCAACACCAGCCCGGCCGCACCCGCCGTGTGGGCCAGCGCGGCGACCAGCGGCCAACCCAGCACGACGTTGGACAGGCCGGTGGCCAGTTGCGCCAGGAGCAGCAGCGCGATGGCGCTGCCGTAAGGCCGCGCGGCGGAACCGCTGGCCTGCCGCAGGCGCCAGGCCAGCACCGCCAACACCAGCGCCAGGACCACCGCAAACAGACGGTGCGCCAGGTGGATGGCGACCAGGCCGTCCAGCGTCAGCGGCCGACCGTGAGCGGCCACGCCGCCCAGTTCACGCAGCAGCGTGAAGCCGCCGGCAAAGTCCGCCTGCGGCCACCAACTGCCGTTGCACTGCGGAAAGCCGCCGCAGGCCAGCACCGCGTAATTGCTGCTGACCCAGCCGCCCAGCGCGAGTTGCACGCCCAGCACCAGCAAGGCCGCCACCACACCGCGGCGCAGACCGGCGGGCAGGGTCAAAGGCCGCTGGCGGTAGCCCTCGTGCTGGGCGGCCAGCAGACCCAGCAACGTCAGGCCGCCCAGCAGGTGCAGTGTGACCACCGCCGGGTACAGCTTGAGCGTGACGGTGTACTTGCCGAACAGGCCCTGCACCAGGACCCAGGCCAGCGTCAGCAAGGGCCAGGCCAGCAAGAAGGGCAGGCGGCGCCGCTCGCGCCAGCTGACGGCGGCCAGCGCCAGGATCAGCGCGCCGACGGTCATCGCCAGGTAGCGGTGGATCATCTCGATCCAGGCCTTGCTCCAGGTCACCGGGCCGCTGGGCAATTCGGCCTGCGCGGCGGTGATGGCTTCGTGCGCACCCAGCGGGCTGGCCGCGCCATAGCAGCCCGGCCAGTCGGGGCAGCCCAGGCCGGAATCGGTCAGCCGGGTGAAAGCGCCGAAGACCACCAGGTCGAAGGTCAGGAACAGCGTCAGCGCCGTCAGGGCCGCCAGCCGGCCGCGGGTGTCGGCCCCTCGCTGGCGCAGCCAGACCCAGGAGAGCGGCAGCAGCGCGACGACGCCGGCCAGCAGGGCCAGGCGCAGCGCGGGTGCGTAATCGACAAGGGGTTGCGGATTCATCTGCGGTTCGGGTGGCGGGCGGCGGCGTTCAGCGGCCCGGCGTGTCCCAGGAAGCCGACGCGCGCAGCAGCCGTTCGAGGTCGCGCTTGGTCTTGCCCGGGTCGGGCTGCGGCGGCAGGCGCATCATGAATTCGCCCATCGGGTCGACGACGTAGAGGTGGTCGGCCAGCGTCTGCCCCTCGGCCGGCACCAGCCAGCGCGCCAGCGCGGCCGGGTCCACGCGCAGCGCGGTCACTTCGGGCTTGGCCGCGATGGCAGCGCCCAGGGCCGGCGCCAGCGGCGCGCGGTCGGTGATCAGCCAGACCTTGTCGACGCGGTCGCGCTCACGGCCCAGCATCTCGCGGAACTGGCGCTGCGCGTACAGGCGCTGGTCGCAGGCCGCGTCGCAGGTGGACGGCCCCACCGTCACCAGCAGCCACTGGCCGTGCAGGCTGCGCGCGGCCACGGCCGTGCCGTCCAGCCGCGTCAGCGCCAGGTCTTCGGGCAGGCTGCGCATGGGCAGGATCAGGGTGCCGTAGTTGCTGCGCGCGCCGGGCCGGATGACGAAGTAGGTCAGGTAGGAGGCGATGACAGGCGCGGCGCAAACCGCCAGCACCAGCAGCATGCGCAGCCGGCCTTGCCGCGTGCGGTTGCGCACGGCCAGGTCGCTGTCGCCGAGATCGGGCGCGGCGATGCCGTGCACGCTCAGCGTCAGCGGCTCAGCGTCAGCGCGCGCGGCGGCGGCGGAGGGGTTGGATGATTTGGAACCAGGCATAAAGGGCGATCGTCAGTGTGCTCAGTGCGAACCACTGAAAGGCATAGCCGTAGTGCTTGTGGACGTCAGCGGCGGGCGCCGACCAGTGGCGCAACAGGCCGTCTTGCGGGGCCCCCGGGCCGTCTTCTTCGATCACCGAAACCGGCCGCAAGGACAGCGCGGTTTCGCGCGCATAAGCCTCGGTGTCGAGATTTTGCCGGATCGGCCCCGATGCCGCGCCAGCGAAGTCGTAGACCCGCCCTGGCCCTGGGGCGATGCGGCCCTGCACCGTGACGCGGCCGGCCGGCGCAGGCAGCGCCACGATGCGCGTGCGGTCGGCCTGGTCGCGCGGGAACCAGCCGCGCTGCACCAGCACCGCCGTGCCGTCGTCCAGCAGCAACGGCGTGATGGCGTAGAAACCGACCCGCGTGTCCATCTGGCGGTTTTCCAGGTAGATGGTCGACGCCGGCAGCCAGCGGCCCTGCAAGGCGACCCCGCGGCTGTGCTGGGCTGCAGCTTCGGTCGGCCGCAGCGCCAGCGCGGCTGCCGGCAATGGCGGCAGCGCGCGGCGCTGGTCCAGGGCCTGCTGCGCGCGGTTCTTCTGGTCGGCGCGGTCGAGTTGCCAGACGCCCAGGCGCGCCGTCAGCGCGGCCAGCAGCAAGGCCGCCAGCAACACCACCCCGGCGCGACCCTTCAGCACCATGCCTGGAGCGGACGCGGATAATCCATCGCCATGAAAACGGTGATGGTGTTGATGTTCGTGGCCGTGCTGATGGCACTGGCCGGCGCTGGGGTCTTCATGCTGCGCAAGGGCCATGAAGACGCCGACCGCCGCAGCAAGAACATGGCGCGGGCCCTGGCCTTGCGTGTCGGGCTGTCGGTGGCGCTGTTCCTGTTCATCCTGCTCAGTTGGTACATGGGCTGGGTCAAGCCGACGGGCATCCCGGTCAGCGGCTGACGCTCACCCCACAAACACAAAACGCCGCGCAATGCGGCGTTTTGCTTCTGCTGGGTGACGGTCAAAGCCAGTACACGAGGAAGTACAGGCCGAGCCAGACCACGTCCACGAAATGCCAGTACCAGGCCGCGCCTTCGAAGCCGAAATGGCGCTCGGGCGTGAAGTGGCCCTTCATCAGACGGATGGTGATGAAGGTCAGCATCAGCATGCCCACGAAAACGTGGAAGCCGTGGAAACCGGTCAGCATGAAGAAGGTCGAGCCGAAGATGCCGGACGTCAGCTTCAGGTTGAGTTCGGTGTAAGCGTGGTGGTACTCGAAAGCCTGCACGCCGACGAAGGTGGCGCCCAGCGCGACGGTGATCCACATCCAGGCGATGGTCTTGGCGCGGTGGCCGGCGATCAGCGCGTGGTGGGCGATGGTCAGCGTCACGCCCGAGGTCAGCAGCAGCGCGGTGTTGATGGTCGGCAGCGGCCACGGGCCCACGGTCGTGAAGGGCTCGATGGTGTTGGCCGGCGAGGCCGTGAAGCCCACACCGTTGCTGGGCCAGACGGCCTTGAAGTCGGGCCACAGGACCTGGTGGTCGAGGTTGCCCAGATTGGGCACCGAGTGCACGCGGGCCCAGTACAGCGCACCGAAGAAAGCGGCGAAGAACATCACCTCGCTGAAGATGAACCAGCTCATGCTCCAGCGGAAGGACACGTCGATGCGGTCGGAATACAAACCGCCTTCGCTCTCGCCGATAGCCTGGCTGAACCACTGGAACATCACGGTCAACCAGACCGCGACACCGGCCAGCAGCACGTAGGCCGCCCAGCCGGCGCCATTGACCCATTGGCCGGCTCCGAAGATGACCAGGAACAGGCCGAAGGCCATCAGCACCGGGTGACGCGACGGCGCGGGTATGTAGTAGTGCGGGGTGCTTCCCGCCGTGCTCAGGGCTGACATGCGCAGTTCTCTCCTCTAACCAAAAATCAAATCGTCGGGGTGACGGACTTCACGCGGCAACGCCGCTGCCGACCACCCAAGAAACCAGAAACACCAGCGCGGTGATGAAGACCACCGCACCCAGGACGCCACCAACCACCACGTGCACCGGATTCAACTTCTGCACGTCGCTGTCCAGCCCCGCCGAACGGCGGACACCGAAGAACGACCAGGCCACCGCCTTCAGGGTCTGCAGCAAGGAACCCCGGCGCGCCGCCGCATCACGCAAACCGCTCATGCGCCCGCTGCCTTGGCAAGCTGGGCGGGGTCAGCCGCCGCACCCAGAGCACCCGCTGGCGCCGGCGGCACCTTGCCGCCGACCTCGAAAAAGGTGTAGGACAAGGTGATGGTGTTGACGTCCTTGGGCAGCTTGGCGTCGATGACGAACACCACCGGCCAGGCCTTGCTTTCACCGGGCGCCAGCGACCACTCCTTGAAACAGAAACACTCCAGCTTGTTGAAGTGCGGCGAGGCCACCATCGGCGCATAACTGGGTATGGCCTGCGCAGCCATGGTGCGATTTTGCCGGTTGCGGAACTCGTACATCACCGTCATCACTTCGCCCGGGTGCACCTGCAGCGAACGGGTGGCCGGCTTGAAGTCCCAGGGGCCGCGCGCATTGGCGTCGAATTCGACGGTGATGGTGCGGCTCAGATCGACCTGCGTGTTGGCCGCTGCCGTGCCGGTGGTCCAACTGCCAGTGGCCGTGCGCTGGTCGGACAAGGTCAGGACATTGATGCCCAGGGCCTCGCAGATCGAGCGGTACATGGGCACCAGGGCGTAGCCGAAACCGAACATCAACCCGGCGATGACAGCCAGCTTGCCGAGCAGGCGCCGGTTGTCGGCCAGCAAAGGGTTCAGCGTGGCCATGGCCTGTTCAGAGGCCGACGAAGATGACCTTGAGCACGAAGCCCACGCCGATGGCCACTGCCATGCCAGCCAGGATCAGACCCAGCTTCAGATTGGCTTTGCGCTGCGCTTCGCTGACAGCCCCCACGGGGGACAACGAAGGCAGGGCGCTCGAGGGGCTCAGCGGGCGGGTGGGCTTCATGTCAGCCGATCACGCGGGTGGCGGTCACGTCCAGCTTCGGGGGCGTTTCGAAGGTGTGCCAGGGGGCCGGCGACGGCACTTCCCATTCCAGGCCTTCGGCCGCTTCCCAGGGCTTCTGCGGCGCCGGTGCGCCCTGGCCGCGCATCGCCGGCCAGACCACGAAGGCGAAGAAATAGACCTGCATCAGGCCGAAACCGAAGGCGCCGACAGACGCAATGGCGTTGAAGTCGGTGAACTGCATCGGGTAGTCGGCATAGCGGCGCGGCATGCCGGCCAGACCCAGGAAGTGCATCGGGAAGAAGGTGACGTTGAAGAAGATCAGCGAACCCCAGAAGTGGATCTTGCCGCGCGTTTCCGAATACATCACGCCGGTCCACTTCGGGCTCCAGTAGTAGTAGCCGGCGAACATCGCATACAGCGAGCCGGCGACCAGCACGTAATGGAAGTGGGCCACGACGTAATAGGTGTCGTGCAGCTGGATGTCGATGGGCGCCATGGCCAGGATCAGGCCCGTGAAGCCGCCCATCGTGAAGACGAAGATGAAGCCGATGGCGAACAGCATCGGGGTCTCGAAGGTCATCGAGCCCTTCCACATCGTGGCGATCCAGTTGAAGATCTTCACGCCCGTGGGCACCGCGATCAGCATGGTCGCGTACATGAAGAACAACTGCCCGGTGACCGGCATGCCCGAGGTGAACATGTGGTGCGCCCAGACGATGAAGGACAGCACGGCGATCGACGACGTGGCGTAGACCATCGAGGTGTAGCCGAACAGCCGCTTGCGGGCGAAGGCCGGGATGATGGCGCTGACGATACCGAAGGCCGGCAAGATCATGATGTAGACCTCGGGGTGGCCGAAGAACCAGAAGATGTGCTGGTACATCACCGGATCACCGCCGCCAGCGGGGTTGAAGAAGCTGGTGCCGAAGTGGCGGTCGGTCAGCGTCATCGTGATGGCACCGGCGAGCACCGGCATCACGGCGATCAGCAGGAAGGCGGTGATCAGCCAGGTCCAGCTGAACAGCGGCATCTTCATCAGCGTCATGCCCGGCGCGCGCATGTTCAGCACGGTCACGATGATGTTGATCGAACCCATGATCGAACTGGCACCCATGATGTGCATCGCGAAGATGCCGGCGTCCATGCTCGGGCCCATCTGCAGGGTCAACGGCGCGTAGAGCGTCCAGCCCGTGGCGGGCGCACCACCCGGCAGCAGGAAAGAGCTCAGCAACATGGCCGCCGCCGGCACCAGCAGCCAGAAGCTGAGGTTGTTCATGCGCGCGAAGGCCATGTCGGCAGCGCCGATCTGCAGCGGGATCATCCAGTTCGCGAAGCCCACGAAGGCCGGCATGATGGCGCCGAAGACCATGATCAGGCCGTGCATCGTGGTCAGCTGGTTGAACAGCTCGGGGTTCACGAACTGCAGGCCGGGCTGGAACAGTTCGGCCCGGATCACCAGCGCCATGATCCCGCCCGCGATGAACATCGCGAACGAGAACAACAAATACATCGTGCCGATGTCCTTGTGGTTGGTGGCAAACAACCAGCGGCGCCAGCCGTGCGGGTGGCCGTGGTCGTGATCGTCGGTGTGGTGACCAGGGTGGTCGAGTACTGCGCTCATGGGGTTTCCTTCGCGATCCAGAATTACTTGCGGGCCGCAACAACTTCGGACGGCTGCACGGCCTGCCCGGTCTTGTTGCTCCAGTTGTTCTTGGTGTAGGTGATGACGGCTGCGATCTCGGTGTCAGACAGCGCCTTCCACGACGGCATGGCGCCGTTGTTCTGGCCGTTCAGCAAGACCATGATCTGCTTCGTGTGGTCGGCATCCAGCACCACGGCAGCGCCATCCAGCGGCTTGATCGGGCCGGCCCCTTTGCCGCTGGCCTGGTGGCAGGCGGCACAGTTGCCTTTGTAGACCTGCTCACCGCGGGCCAGCAACTCTTCGAGCTTCCATTCCTTGGTTGGGTCGTCGGCGGCGGCCAGCAATTCCTTCTTCTTGCCGTCGGCCCACTTGGTGTAGTCGGCCTGGCTGACCACCTTGACGTGGATCGGCATGTAGGCGTGTTCCTTGCCGCACAGCTTGGCGCACTGACCGTAGTAGTCGCCCACCTTTTCGGCACGGAACCAGGTGTCGCGCACGAAACCGGGTATCGCGTCTTGCTGAACGCCCAGCGACGGCACGGCGAAAGCGTGGATCACGTCACCCGCGGTGGTGATGATGCGCACCTTGCGGTCCACCGGCACGACCAGCGGGTTGTCGACCTTCAGCAGGTAGTTGTCGGTCGCCACCAGCTTGCCGCTGTCCGACATCTGGCGCTGGGTCACGTCCAGCGTTGAATAGAAACCGACGCCCTCACCTTCGCCCTTGAGGTATTCGTAGCCCCACTTCCATTGCTGGCCGGTAGCCTTGATTGTGAGGTCGGCGTTGCTGGTGTCCTTCATGGCCACCACGGTGCGGGTGGCCATCGCACCCATGCCGATGACGATGACGAAGGGCACGATGGTCCAGGCGATCTCGACGGCCACGCTTTCGTGGAAGTTGGCGGGCTTGTGGCCCAGCGACTTGCGGTGCCTGAGGATCGAATAGAACATCACGCCGAACACGGCAATGAAGATCAACAGGCAAACCACCAGCATCACGTTGTGCAGCCACTGCTGCTGCTCGGCGATCTTGGTCACCGGCGGGTGCAGATCGATCTGGTTGACGGCCGGCCCGCCTGGCAGGTTGTTCACGGCATGGGCCAAGCCGCAACTCAGCATCACACCCAGGCCCAAGGCCGCAGCCCCGAGGCGGTGTCGTAGCGCAGATGTCATCTCGAGCGTCATCTTCATCGTCTTCATTTCAGTTCGTATCGGTCGGGGCATCGGCCGGGGGCGCAGCGGGCAGGGGTGCCTGGCGCACGGCCAGACGCAATTCACGCGCCAGCGCGCCGCGGAGTTGAGGGCGCAAGAATCGGCCCACGCGCACACGGTGGCCGCGACCGCTCAGCTGGACCAGCGAACCCTGCCCGGCGGCAGGCTCCACGGTCAGCCAATCGGCCGGGAAATCGGTTCTTTCGACATGGCTACCGCTGCATTGCTCGACCTGCAGCGAGCGGCCTACCAGCGTCAGCGTCTCGTGGTCAGCGGCGTGACGCGCGAAAACCAGCAGCGCGACGCCGACGGCGAGCAATTCGAGCCCGGCGAAGGCCAGCACCAGCGGGGCGCCCTGGGCAAAGAAACCCAGCGCGATCAGCAGCGACACCGCGCACAAGGCAACGTAGACCAGGCCCAGCTGGCGGGGCGTGATCGAGCAATTGCGCAACAAGCGCCACTGCAGCGCCCGCGTGCTGCTGGCGCCTTCGCCGATGCTGACCTCGCGGCAGAACATCCAGGGCGTGACTCGGGACGGGGCCGGCGGCATCGGCCAGGGGCTGGGGGCGAGGGTGGCGGTCATTCAGCGCGAGTAAGGTCGGGCAAGGCGGTATGGCCATTCGTCAGGGACAGGGCCCGAAGGAGCACGGCAGCCACCCGAAGACGGTGGCGCGGCTCGGGCGCGGTACAGCCTCGAATTCTATCGCAGGTGCAGCAATTCGAGCCGAAGGGTCAGCGCTGAGGACGTCGGCTGCGCACCATGGCACGCAGGTCGTCCAGCGGTACGGCCGTTTCAGCCGCCAGGCGGGGCCGCGGCGCCGGTCGGAAGGCGTGGCCGTAGACGATTTCGAAGTCCAGTCCGATGCGCCCGTCGCGGCCGCAGACCGCCTGCAGCTGCTGCATCAACCGGTCGCGCCAGCGCCGGGTGCGCAGGCCGGCCTCGCGCGACGGGGCCACATTGCCGCCCAGCCCGCGCAGCTCGGCCAAGGCGGCCTCGGCCGAGGGCCAGGTCAGCGTGATCTGCTCCTGGTCCATCACCGGGTCGGCGAAGCCGGCGTGCGGCAGCATGTCGCCCAGGTCGTGCATGTCCACGAAGGGCGCGAAGGGCGCCGCCCAGCCTTCGCTGGCATACAGCGCGCGCAGGCCGGGCAGCGTGCCCGGGCCCAGCGTGGCGAACATCAGAAAGCCATCCACCGCCAGGGCCCGGTGCCAGGCCGCCATCTCGGCCTGCGGGTCGGCCACGCCGTGCAGACCCATATTGGCCCACACCAGCTGGCCCTGGCCGACGCCCAGCTCAGCCGGCGTCACGGCCAGGCTGGCCTTGCCCGACCAGCGCGCCGGCGACCACCACGGCAGGGCCAGGGCCGCGGCCGTGGCATCCCGCCGTGCGGCGTCGGGCTCGACGGCGATCAGCCGGGCCTGGGGATAGGCGGCCCGCAGGAGGGCGCTGCTGGCGCCGAGAAAGCTGCCCCAGTCGATGACGCCGACCGGTTGCAGCTTGACGATGGGCAGGCGTTCGACCATGCGCCGGGCCACTTCGCCATGCAGCCACGGCGGCGCGGCCGCCTGGTTGAGCCGGCGCTGAACGCGCGCCAGTGCCACCGCGTCGAGCGGTCGGCGGGTGCTGTGCTCGGGGGTTGCCATCGGTGGCCAGTATATTGAGCCGATGTCGCTGTCCGTTTTCCTGCGCGCAGCCCGAGTGGCGCGGCTGCCCAGCCTGTGCGAGGTCTGTCGCAGCTGGGCCGTGTCCGGGCTGTGCCCCGCCTGTGTGGCACGTTTTGCGGCGCCACGCCCGCGCTGTGCGCGTTGCGGCATCGGCCTGGGCCTGGCCGCGCCGGCCTGCGGCGCCTGCCTGGGCGAGCCGCCGCCCTTCGAACGCACCGTCTGCGTGGCCGATTACGGCTTCCCCTGGGACTGCCTGGTCGCCGACTTCAAATTCCACGGCCGCGCCGAACTGGCCGGCGTGCTGGTCGAACAACTGACCGCTGCCGTGCGCGCGGCCGGCGCGCCACCACCCGACACCGTGCTGCCGGTGCCCCTGTCGGCCGCCCGCCTGGCCCAGCGGGGCTACAACCAGGCTTGGGAACTGGCGCGCCGTGTGGCCCGGGCCCTGGCCCTGCCGACCTCGCCGTCGGTGCTGCTGCGGCCGGTGGACGCCGCGCACCAGATCGAACTCGGCCGCGCCGAACGCCAGCGCAACCTGCGCGGCGCCTTCATGGTCGACCCGGCGCAGCGCAGCACCGTACAGGGCCGGCGCTGCGCCCTGGTGGACGACGTGATGACCACCGGTGCCACCGCCCACGCCGCCGCCAACACCTTGCGGCGCGCCGGCGCTGCGGCCGTCGAGGTCTGGGTGCTCGCCCGCACGCCCGAACACTGAACGGCGGCCATGTTCAACATCGTCCTGGTCGCGCCCGAGATCCCGCCCAACACCGGCAACGTCATCCGCCTGGCGGCCAACACCGGCTGCAGGCTGCACCTCGTCGAACCCCTGGGCTTCGCGATGGAAGACAAGCAGTTGCGCCGCGCCGGGCTCGATTACCACGAGTACGCGGCCGTGCACATCCACGCCTCGTGGGCGGCGCTGCTGCAGGCCGAGCAGCCCGACCCGGCGCGCTGCCACGCGTTCACCACGCGGGGCAGCCGGCCCTTCGCCGACGTGGCCTGGCAGGCCGGTGACTGGCTGGTTTTCGGCAGCGAAACGGCCGGCTTGCCCGAGGCGGTACGCGCAGGATTTGCCGCCGCGCAGCGTGTGCGCCTGCCGATGCGACCGGATCAACGCAGCCTGAATCTCAGCAACGCCGTGGCCGTGGCCGTCTTCGAGGCCTGGCGGCAGAACGGCTACGCCGGCGGCGGCTGACGCGGCCTGTGCCGCCCAGGCGCCCGGTGTTCAGGACTCGGAACGGGCCCCGCGCGACATCAGCCGCACCGCGGCTTCGGCTGGCGTGACTCGGCCCTGCAGGACATCGACCACGGCCTGCGCGATGGGCATGTCCACACCCAGCCGCTGCGCGCGGGCCAGCACGGTGGGCGCGGTCAGCACGCCTTCGGCGACATGGCCCAGCGAGCGCAATGCTTCGGCCAGCGACAGACCCGCCGCCAGCAGCAGGCCGACGCGGCGGTTGCGCGACAGGTCGCCGGTGGCGGTCAGCACCAGGTCGCCCAGGCCCGACAAACCCATGAAGGTCTCGGCCTGCGCGCCCAGCGCCACGCCCAGCCGCGTCATTTCGGCCAGGCCGCGCGTGATCAGCGCGGCACGTGCGTTCAGGCCGGCTCCGGGCAGGCCGTCCAGGATGCCGACGGCGATCGCCATCACGTTCTTCACCGCGCCGCCGACCTCGACACCGACCACGTCGGCGCTGGTGTAGACCCGCAGCGCGTCGCTGTGGAAAGCGGCGACGCCAGCCGCCGCCAGCCCGCCGTCGGCACTGGCCACGACCAGCGCCGTGGGCTGGCCGCGCGCCACCTCCAGCGCGAAGCTGGGGCCCGACAGCACGCCGCAGGGCGCCCCCGGGCGCAAGGCGCGGGCGATCTCGTGGCCCAGGCTGCCGGCAGGGCTGCCGCTGTCGGCCTCGAAGCCCTTGCACAGCCACAGCACCGGCCGCTCATCGGGCAGCGTGACCAGTTGTTCGCGCAGCGCCGCCATCGGCGTGGCGATGACCGTCAGCCCGCCGCGCGCATGGGCCAGCGCCGCGCCGCGGTCGGCGCTGATGTGCAGGGCGGCGGGCAACTCGACGTCGGCCAGGTAGCGCGCATTGCAGCGCGTCTGCGCCATCGCAGCAGCCTGTTCGGCATCACGCGCCCACAGCACCGTGTTGTGCCTGGCTGCGGCCTGGATCGCCAGTGCCGTGCCCCAGGCACCGGCACCGAGGACGGTGATGTTCATCGTGAACCCGAATGAGCGAAGGGCACCCGAACCATGCGGAATCCCCTTGAGAGGCGACCCGTGCACGGCACGGGTCTTGGGGCCTCAGTTCGCGCCGGTGATGATCCGCGAGCCACCGTTGGCCTGCGCCGCCATTTGCTGCTGCTGGGCTTCGAACATCGCCTGGAAGTTGACCTCGGTCAGCAGGATGGGCGGGAAGCCGGCCCGGGTACAGACGTCGGAGACGATGGCGCGCAGGTAGGGGTAGATCATCTGCGGGCAGACGATGCTGATGATGCCTTGCATCTGCTCTTCGGGCACGTGGCGGATCTCGAAGATGCCGGCCTGCTTGGCTTCCACCAGGAACAGCACCTTGTCCTTGACCTTGGTCGTCACGGTGGCCGTGACGGTCACTTCGAAGACACCGTCGGCGACCGGCTCGGAGCCCATCGCCAGGTTGATGTCGACCTGCGGTTGCGACTGCTCGAGCAGGATCTGCGGCGAATTGGGCTGCTCCAGCGACAGGTCCTTGAGGTACATGCGCTGAATCTGGAAAACAGGGGTCTCGTCGGCCATGGTGGGTTCCAAAGTGTCTAGGTCAGGCGCCGGCTGGCCCTGGGATGAGCGGCGGATTATGGCCGATGGGCCTGGTCGGCCCATGTGAAAACGGGTGACGGATCAGGCGTTCAGCAGGGGCAGCAGGCCGCCACGCTGGTCCAGCGCCACCAGATCGTCGCAGCCACCGACATGGGTGTCGCCGATGAAGATCTGCGGCACGGTGCGCCGGCCGGTGATCTCCATCATCTGCAGGCGCTGGGCCGGGTCCAGGTCGATGCGGACCTCTTCGATCTCGGCCACACCGCGCTGCTTCAGCAGCGCCTTGGCGCGGTTGCAGTACGGGCAAACCTGGGTGGTGTACATCTTGACGGCGGGCATGGCGGGGTCCTGCTTCGGTTCCAGAGGCGATCGGGCCGCGGGGTCAGGCGGATTTTTCGATGGGCAGGCTGGCTTCACGCCAGGCCGCCGTGCCACCGGCCACCGCCACGGCGCCCTCATGGCCGGCCTTGCGCAGCAGGGCTGCGGCCTTGGCCGATCGCGTGCCCGTGGGGCACATCAGCACGACCGGAATGGTCTTGTTGGTGGGCAGACCTTTCACGGCCTCGCCCCCCAGCAGGCCCAGCGGCAGGTTGCGCGCGCCACCGGCATGGCCAGCGGCGAACTCGGCCGGCTCGGAGACGTCCACCAGCACGCCTTTTTCACGGTTGATCAGGCGCACCGCCTCGGTGGTGCTGACGGCGCCGCCGCCGGCGCCGGGCTTGACGACCGGCCACAACAGCAGGCTGCCGGAGACCAGCGCGGCCAAGATGAGGATCCAGTTCTCGATGATGAAGGCCATGAATGTCCTGTGAAAATGCGGCCCGCCAGCGGCTTGCCGCAGCGGCCATGGCGCGTGGGCGTCACGGCGCGCAAAACCGCGAATTATAGAATCCGCTCCATGTACAAACTTGTTCTCATCCGCCACGGGGAATCCACCTGGAACCTCGAGAACCGCTTCACCGGTTGGACCGACGTGCCCCTGACGCCCACCGGCGTCGAACAGGCGCGCCAAGCCGGGCGCCTGTTGAAGGAGGCCGGCTACGACTTCGATGTCGCCTACACCTCGGTGCTCAAGCGCGCGCTGTGGACCCTGTGGCACGCGCTGGACACGCTGGACCGCACCTGGCTGACTGTGCACAACGACTGGCGCCTGAACGAGCGTCACTACGGCGCGCTGCAAGGCCTGAACAAGGCCGACATGGCCAAGCAGTTCGGCGACGAACAGGTGCTGGCCTGGCGGCGCAGCTACGACACGCCGCCACCGGCGCTGGCGGCCAGCGACCCGCGCAGCGAAATCAGCGACCCGCGCTACGCCCCGCTGCTGCCGGGCCAGGTGCCGCTGACCGAATGCCTCAAGGACACCGTGGCCCGCGTGCTGCCGGCCTGGAACGAGCGCATCGCGCCAGCCATCCGCAGCGGCCAGCGGGTGGTCATCGCGGCCCACGGCAACAGCATCCGCGCGCTGGTGAAGTACCTGGACAACATTGCCGACGACGCCATCGTCGGCGTGAACATCCCCAACGGCATACCGCTGGTCTATGAACTCGACGCCGAGCTGAAGCCGATCAAGAGCCACTACCTGGGTGACGCCGAGGCCGCCGCGAAAGCCGCTGCGGCGGTGGCCAACCAGGGGAAACAGGCCTGAGCGGCCTCAGAAGCCCGCGCTGACCGACAGACTGGCCATCATGCTGCGGCCCGGGGCCGGTTCGAAGAAGCGGCTGTTGCCTTCGTTGACGATGACCGACCCGGTGTAGCGGCGGTCGAACAGGTTGTCGACGCGGACGAAGGCGTTCAGGGCCAGCGGCCCGGCCTGCAGCAGATAGCCGGCGTGGGCCGAGGCCACGGTGTAGGCCGCTGCCGCGTCGCTGTTCACGTCGTTGACCTGGACCTTGCTCAGCGTGCGCGCCTCCAGGCCACCACGCCAGCCGCTGGCCGGTGCCCAGTTCACGCCCGCATAGCCCACGCTGCGCGCAATGCCCGGGATGCGGTTGCCGGCGGCCACGGCCACGTTGGCCACCGTGCAGGGCGCGGCGGTGCAGGTGGTGAAGGCCTCGCGGTACTGGGCGTCGAGCAGGGTGTAGGCAGCCTGCAAGCGCAGGTCGGCCAGCAGGCGCTGCGACCAGGCCAGTTCCAGGCCCTGGCGCCGCGTGGCGCCGGCGTTCTGGTAGGTGGCGCGGCCGCCGCTGTTGGTCTGCGTGACGATTTCGTTCGCCGTGCCGGTCTGGAACAGCGCTGCCGTCCACTCGCCCGCGCCGGCAGGTCGCGCCTTCACGCCGAATTCCAGGCTGCGGCTGCTGGCCGACTGCAGGCCGAAGTTCAAGCCGGTGCCGCCGCCGCTGCGGTAGGCCAATTCGTTCAGCGTGGGCGTCTCGAAACCGCGACCGGCGGTGGCGTAGAGATGCAGCGCGTCGCTGGCTGCGAACATCAAACCCAGGGCCGGCAGCGTGGCGCCGTAGCGCGCGCCGCCGCTGTCATCGGGGTTGCTGCCGACGATGTAGGCGTCGGTGGAGGTGAAGCGCACGCTGCTGCGGCGCAGGCCGGTGTTCAGCGTCCACTGCGGCGCCAGTTGCCAGCTGGCCTGCAGATAGGGGTCGACGCTGCTGACGTCGTTGGTCTCGTCGCGGCGCAGCGCGCCCTTCACGCCCAGCACGCTGCCGATGAAGTTTTGGTAGCCGCGGCGGTGTTCCTTGAGCGTGTCATAGGCCAGGCCGGCGACCACCTTGACCGGCACGCTGCCGGCGACCCCGTCGGCCGTCCAGCGCACGTCGGCACCGCGGTAGTCACGTCCCAGCGAAATGACGCCGCCCGGGTGCAGGGCATTGGCCTGGGTGGCCACGGCGATGCTCTGGTATTGCTCGGTGCTGCGGTGGCCACCATAGGCCAGCACTTGCAGGCTGCCGTAGGCGCCGAAGCGGCGTTCGTAAACCCCGCCCAGCTGCGACTGGCCGACCGTCTTGCGCGTGTCGAAGCTCAGGGCCGAAGGATCCACGCCGCGCGGGTTGGCTTCGAGCTGCGCGCGCGTCAGGCCCAGCGGGTCTTGCGCGCGCGGCAGCGAGACGCTGTTGACGACCAGCGTGAGCTTGCTGGCCTCGTCGGGCTTGAGGGTGAACTTGGCATTGCCCAGCCAGCGCGTGGTGGCGCTGTGGTCGCGGTAGCCGTCGGTGGTGAAACGGCTGGCGCCGGCCGTGTAGCCGACCTCGCCGACGCGCCCGGCCGCCTGCACGCCCAGGCGCATCAGGCCGTCGTTGCCGACCGTGCTGCCGAGCGTCAGACGCGGTGCGCCCTGCCCTTCTTCCGTGAAGACCTGGATCACGCCACCCGATGAATTGCCGTACAGCGCCGAATACGGCCCGCGCAGCACCTCGATGCGGTCCACCGTGCCGAGATCGACGTTGCTGATCTGGCCCTGGCCGTCGGGCAGCGTGGCCGGGATGCCGTCCACGTAGAGCCGGACGCCACGGATGCCGAAACTGGACCGCGCGCCGAAACCGCGTACCGAAATCTGCACGTCCTGGGCGTAGTTCTGCCGGTCGCGCGCCAGCAGGCCGGGCACACCGCCCAGGCTTTCGGAAATGTTGACCTGGGCGCGGCCGGCGCGCACCTCGTCGCCACCGATGCGGTCCACCGAAGCCGGCACGTCGAAGGGGCGAGCCTCGGTGCGGGTGGCCGTGATGACGACCGCTTCGGGCTGCGTTTGGCCGACTGCGGGCAGGCTGGCCCCCAGCAGCAGCCACGCCAGCGGCTGGTTCCGTTTCCTCAGTTGCATGTCGTGTCTCGTCCTGTTGTTGAAAGCTTGGGTGTCGCGCTGGGGCGCTAGAGCGCACGCAGCGCCGCGGCCAGCAAAGGCACCACCGACACGGCGTTGCTGGCGTGGGGCACGCAGTCGCTGCTCCACACCGCCCTGACGCCAGCGGCGTGCACCTGGGCCAGCGCATCGTCGATGAAGAGCGCGTGGGTCACGGCCGCGTCGACACTGGCGGCACCCGCAGCCAGCGCGCCGCGCGCCGCGGCGATCAAGGTGCGGCCGGTGCTGGCCACGTCGTCGAGCAGCACCACGGCACGGCCGGCCACGTCGGTGTCGGGCAGGGCCACGTCCACGTCGCGGTCGCCATGGCGGGTCTTGCGGCACACCGCGTAGGCCAGTCCGTGGGCCTGCGCGGCACGCCGCACCCACTGGCCGGCCTCCTCGTCGGGGGCCAGCAGCAGCGCAGCGGGCACCTGCTGCGCCACATGGCCGCCCAGCAGTTCGGCTGCCGTCAAGGCCACGCCGCGCCGCCCCGGCACGACCTCGTCCATCGTGCTCACGCGGTGCAGATGCGGGTCGACCGTGACGACGGCGTCGAAGCTGGCCGCCAGCAAGCGGCCGATGTGGCGCTGGCTGACCACCTCGCCGGGCGTGAAGGCCAGGTCCTGCCGCATATAGGCCAGGTAAGGGCTGATCAGGGTCAGGTGCCGGGCGCCCAGTTCGCGGGCGCCGGCGGCGGTCAGCAGCAGCGGCGTGAACTTGGCGTTCGGGTCCTGCAAACCGCGCAGCAGCAGCACGCGCGGCGGCAGTTGCGGCGGCAGGCGCAAACGCGTTTCGCCGTCGGGGAAGCGGTGCTGGTCGATCAGCGCCCACGGGCAGCCCAGCGCGTCCGCCAGCCGTCCGGCCAGCACGGCTTCATCGCTACAGGCCAGCAACATGGGCGTGGACATCGACATCAGCCCGGCAATTCTGCCGCCATCAGTTCACGCAGGTGCAGGGCCAGCGCGCGGCGGTCGGCATGGGCGGTGGCGATGGGCGGCATGACGTGCACGTGCGCCGTCAGCCCGCTGGCGGAAACCACGCGCCAGACGCTCTGCAGCAGCGTGGTCTCGCCGATGTAGACCGCCGCCGGGCTGTAGGCCTGCGCAGCGTCGGCAAAGCGCAGCACGATGGGCTGCACCGGCGTGGCGGTGGCGATGGCGGCCTGCAGCAGATTGGCGTGGAAGGGCAGCAACTCGGGGCCGGCGCCAGTGGTGCCTTCGGGAAAGACGGCCACGGTGTCGCCGGCCTGCATGGCCTGGGCCATGGCGTGCACCACGCGCACCGCGTCGCGCTTGCGTTCGCGTTCGATGAACAGCGTGCCGGCGTTCTTGATCAACCAGCCCAGCAAGGGCCAGGCCAGCACGTCGGCCTTGCTGACGAAGCGCGCGTGCGGCGCCGCCGCGTGGATGGCCGCGATGTCGATCCACGACACATGGTTGGCCACCACCAATGTGGCGCCCGGGCGCGGCGCCGTGCCACTCACTTGCACCCTCATGCCGACGGCGCGCAGCAGACCGGCGGACCACCAGCGGATGCGCTCATGCCGGCCTGCCGCGTCCAGTTGCGGGAAGCGGGTCATCACCAGCATGCCGTGCAGCACGTGCAGCACGGCGCGCAGCAGGCGCCAGGCTGCGACCAGGCGGCGCATCAGGCGGTGGCCTCGGCGCGGGCCTCGAAGGCCATGGTCCCGGCGACCAGGGTGGCGCGCACGCGGCCCGGCAAGGCCATGCCGGTGGACGCGAAGCTGAAGGGCGTGTGTTTGCCCTGGCTGGCCAGCATCGCCGGGCTGACCATCCATTCGGCGGCCGGGTCGAAGATG